>OELV01000111.1_pt1 | contig 12663 bp, 10 predicted proteins | sample 1503271 | NCBI WGS metagenome assembly OELV01 (sample SAMEA104379593, study PRJEB20068) | metagenome | biome: 1000743; feature: 77; material: 1998 | place: USA | collected 2012 | depth 25 m
GAACACGATGTCGCGCGGCTCGTCACAGGTGTCGAGCGTCCGGGTGACGTGCGTGAGCGCGATGGTCGGGTCGACCTCCACGATGCTGACGCTGTCGGACAGGTGGTTCACCACCCACGCCTCGACGCGTCCGCCCGCGTTCGTGCGGGTCGCCACCGCGATCGGCTCGAGGCCGACGGGAATCTCCGCAGCGAGCGTCAGCGATCCGACGCCGACCGTGTAGATCTCGAGTCGATTGTCCGGGGTGTTGACGGCGAAGAGCTTCGTGCCGTCGGGGGAGAGCGCGAGCGGGCGGACGTGCCCGCTTTCGAAGTTCACGAACGACTGCGCATGGGCGGGCTCCCTCGCCCCCAGCAGCAGGCCCAGCCCGACGGCCGCAGATCCGAGGACATGGCGCATCGACTCCCCCCTTCTCGGAGCTGGTTAGACCATACGGAAGTGCCCGATCTCAAGGACGAAATCGGCGAAGTACTCCCTATCCATCGTCCTTTGGCAGACGCTACCCGGCATCCGCATGGATTGGCCATGCGGGTGCCCCAAACTGCGACTCACTGCGGCTGCAGCCGCTCGATCTTGGGCACCCAGCGCCGGAGGATCCGGTCGAGGGTGCCATCCGAGCGCATGCGCGCGAGCGCGGCGCTGGCGTCATCGCGCAGCTGCCGCGCGTCTCGGCGCATCATCCAGGCCAGCTGCTGGTCGGCGATGCGGGTCGGAATGAGCTCGAGCGCGCCGCTTTCCTGCGACAGGAGCCAGGCCAACACGGGCCCGTCGTGGACCACCGCATCGATGCGACGCGTGCGCAGCTCGAACACCGCATCCTTCGCGGTTCGATACACGCGCGTAATGACCGCCGGGCAGCGCGCGCGGACGTAGCCCTCGCCGGTCGTCCCGCCGATCACACCGACGTCGATGGGGCTCGCACACACCGCGTCACGCGAGGCGAACTTCTTCATGTCCTCCCGTCGGACCAGCGCGGCGATGCTGGCGCGCAGGTACGGATCGGCGAAGCCGAAGCGGTTCTCGCGCTCGGGTGTGACCGTCACGCCGGCCATGACGATGTCCACTCGTCCCTCGTTGAGCTCACCGAAGAGCTCGTCCCACGGCAGATCGACGAGCTTGACCGGCCGTTCGAGGATCTTCCCGAGCTCCTGCGCGAGATCGATCTCGATGCCCGAGAGCGATCCGCCGCTGCGCAAGGCGTAGGGCGGCGAGTCACCGCTCGTCCCGATCACCAGGGCGCGGCCACTGGTCCGCGAGGTCGTCGACACAGGAGCACTGCACGAGAGCGCCACCACCGCCACCACTCCGACCAGCACCGACATGTCCCGTTTGCGCATTGCTGCGGTCATAGGGGTTCGGCGCTTGATCCTCAAGCCGTCATCGACGTCGGCCGGCCCGATGCCGAAGCCAGCGGCGCACCAGGAGCGCCGTGGTCACGAGCGCGATCGCCCCTGCTGCACCGCCGACGAGGGGCGGCCATCCGGGCCCGACGAGCCATGCGGGGCGATGCCGAATGTCGAAAAGCAGGCGCCCCACGCGGAATACGGCGACCCAGGCGGCGTGAATGCCGATCGCCGCCCAGAGCGATCCCGTGCGGCGTCGCACGATCGCGAGGATGAGTCCGAGCACGAAGAGACCGGTCACACCCGGCCACACGACGGGGTCGGCGAGCGGACTGAAGAGGCTCGAGGTGCGGGCCCAGCCGGCGAGCGCGCCGCTGGTCACGACCTTGCCGCCACCCCGCAGCGCATGGACCACCGCGTACACGAAGGTCGTCACCAAGATCCCGGCGCGGGGACCGAGGTCGAGCACGAAGCGCCGTAGGAGCACGCCCCGGAACAACACCTCCTCGCCGAGACTGACGATGCCTGCACCGAGCAACCCGAGCGTCGCCTTGCGAAGCGTCTTCGGGATCTCGTAGCGCAGGCCCGGGACGAGGCCGCCGGCGATCCACGCGACCACGAGACCGAGGCCGAGGCCCGCGACGCCGATGGCGAGACCCATCGCGAGGTCGCGCCACCACTTGTCGCGCCGAAGTCCCCAGTGCGCCGGGCCACCGAGATCGAGGCGCCGCCACCCGAGCGCCAGGGCGACGACGAGCAGCACCTCGAACACGCGGTTGTAGATGCGGGAGAAGCGGAACGAGAAGCCGAGCGCGCCCAGCACGCTCGCCACGGCTGGGCTCGCGATCGTCGTCACCGCCACGAGCGCCACGACGAGCGCGACCAGCCGGGCCGACTTCACGTGCTGTAGGCGCTGTTGAAATGCACGTAGGCGGGCGACAGGTCCGACGCGAGCACGCGGCCGTGGCCCCGACCGAGTCGCAGGTCGAGCCCAATGACGACGCGCCGGGCACGCATCTTCCGGGCTGCCGCCGCAAGGGCGCTCGCAATCGGCCGGCCGCGCCGGCACACGGCAACGCCGCCGATGGTCACGTCGACGCGCTCCACGTCGAGCGCCGCGCCGGAGTAGCCGGCGGTACAGATGAAGCGGCCCCAGTTGGGATCGCCGCCGTGGAAGGCCGTCTTGCAGAGCGTCGAGTCGCCGATCGCGCGGGCGACGCGCTCCGCGTCGGCATCGGATCGCGCGCCGGCGACTTGGATCTCGACGACGTGCGCGGCGCCCTCTCCGTCGGCGACCACCAGCTCGGTGATCTCCGCGAGCGCGTCCGTGAGCGCCGCCACGAAGCGCCGCCCGGCGACGGAGCTCGCCGCGAGTGCCCGATTGTGGGCGGCACCACTGGCCAGGAGCAGCACGGTGTCGTTCGTGCTCGTGTCGCCGTCGACGGTGGCCGCATTGAGGGTCGTCGCGACCGCCGTGTTGAGCGCCGTCCGAGCGAACGCCGCACCGAGCCGCGCATCGGTCATGACGAAGACGAGGAGTGTGGCCATCTTCGGCGCGATCATCCCGCCGCCCTTGCCGGCGACCGCGAGGGTCACGTCGCGTCCGTCGAGCCGGAGTCGGCGCACGGCCGTCTTCGGGAAGGCGTCGGTGGTGAGGATCGCGCGCGCCGCGTCGCCGAAGCCGCGTGGCGAAAGCGCCGCCAGCGCCGCGTCCACTCCCGGCAGGAGCACGTCGTGCGGCACGGGCACGCCGATCTTTCCGGTCGCGCAGGCGAGGACGGCGGCGTCGGGGACGCCGAGGGCGCGGGCCACGCGCGCGGTCGATATCTCGACGGTCCGCCGCCCGTGCGGTCCCGTGCACGCGTTCGCGTTGCCGGCGTGGACCAGCACGGCGCGCGCACGTCCGCTCGCGATCCGCGCCTGCGTGACCCGCACGGGGGCCGCGGCGGCGCGATTGGTCGTGAACACGCCCGCCGCGACGGCGGTGCGGTCGGCGACGATGAGCGCGACGTCGGGACCGGTCGCCTTCAAGCCACTGCGGACGCCGGCGAAGCGGAAGCCCGGGACCAGCACGCGATGGGCGCGGCGGCGGAGCTTCATTCCCTGGTCACCGCACGAGCACGGGCGAGCTGGGGGCGCGCGCTCACGCGGCCTGGCCGTGACACTTCTTGTACTTCTTGCCGCTGCCGCACGGGCAGGGATCGTTCCGTCCGACCTTCTCGCCGTCGCGCCGCACCGTCTCGACGCGCTCCGGAGCGGCCTGGCTGTCGCCGTGGACGAGACGCATTCGGGTCTGCGCCTGCTGCCGGCGTCGCTCGGCTTCGACGATCTCGCGGGGCATGGGGGCCGGCATCTCGACCGGCTCGCCACCCGCGATCGCCTGCGCTGGGGCGGCCGCGCCCTGGGTGACGTGCACCTGGACGCTCCAGAGCTTCTCGACCACGTCCGACTCCATCCGGCGGACGAGGTCCTCGAACAGGTCGTATCCTTCCTTCTGATACTCCTGCAGCGGGTTCTTCTGCCCGTAGCCGCGGAGCCCGATGCCTTCTTTCAGGTGGTCCATCGAGAGCAGATGATCGCGCCACATGCCGTCGAGCGTCTGGAGCCAGATCAGTCGCTCGAGATGGCGCACGATGGACGGGCCGTACTGCTGCTCGCGGCGCGCGTAGGCCTCGTCCACCTTCTCCTCGAGGAGCCCTTCGATCTGGCGCGGCGAGACGTCGCGCTCGGACTCCGCGAGGCCGAGGCGGAAATTGAACTGCGCGAAGATCGCGTCGTCGAAGGCTTTCCAGTCGTATCCGTCCGCGGGTTCGTCGCCGCCGAAGTGGAGCTGGACGAGATCGCCGGCGAGCCCGTGCCCCATCTCGACCACGTCCTCGCGAAGCTCGGGTTTGGTCAGGATCTCGCGGCGCCGGGCGTAGATCACCTCGCGCTGCTTGTTGAGCACGTCGTCGTACTCGAGCAGGTGCTTGCGGATGTCGAAGTTGTGCGCCTCGACCTTCTCCTGCGCGTTGCGGATCGCCCGCGTGACGAAGCGATGCTCGATCGGGACGCCCTCCTCCATGCCGAGCTTCTGCATGAGGTTCTGCATCCGATCGGCGCCGAAGATGCGCAGGAGATCGTCCTCGAGCGACAGGTAGAAGCGCGACGACCCCGGATCGCCTTGGCGACCGGCGCGACCGCGCAGCTGGTTGTCGATACGACGCGCCTCGTGCCGTTCGGTCCCGATGATGTGGAGACCGCCCGCCTCGACGACCTTCTCGCGCTCGCCCAGGCACGTCTCCTGATACTTCGCGAGGATCACCTTGAAGCGGCTCTCGTACTCTTGCGGGGCCTTCTGGAGCTGCTCCCGCAGGTCCTCGACCACCCGCACGTACTCGGAGCGCTCCGACTCGTAGCGCTCCTCGGCCGCGCGGAGCTGCTCCTCGTAAGGCCGCAGGATCTCGTCGTGGCGGCGCTCGGCGTCGTGATAGGTCGCCTCGCCGCGGGTGTAGGCCTCCTTCCAGGTACCGATGCCGTCCGTGGCGACATCGGCGCGAACGAGCACGGCGATCTCGAGCTCCGCGATGCCGCGCTCGTACTCGGAGCGGGTCTCGTTCACCTCGCGGGCGAGGTCCTCTGACCGCCGGCCGGCCGAGTCCCAGGCCTCGAGCAATTGCGTGAAGCGGTTTCGCAGCGATTCGACGCGGCCGCGCTCCGTCGCCACGCCGGCGCCGTTCACCTCGAGGAGCGCCGTCTCGAGCTCTTCGCGCACCTTCTGGAATCGGCTGGGCACCGCGTCGTGGTCGCGGAGCGCGGGAATGAGCTCCATCGAGCTCACCTGCTCGTAGCGCTCCCGCACGCCGCGATACGGCGACAGCTCGCGGAGCTTCCGGTCCGCCTCCGTCAAGGTCTGGAGGCCCGTGGCGCGCTCCGCCTCGATGCCGGCGAGCGTCGCGTCGTGTGCCGTCCGCAAGCGTTGGACGTCCTCGTCGTAGCGGTCGCGCAACGTCCGCAGCGCGTCCTCGTAGCGCTCGCCGCCCGACGTCGCGCCTTGCGCCTTTCCGGCGGTCCGAATCCAGTCGTTCTCCATCTCGGAGCGCGCCAGGAACTCGGCGTTGCCGCCGAGCAGGATGTCGGTGCCCCGGCCGGCCATGTTGGTCGCGATCGTCACCTGCTTGTGACGACCCGCCTGCGCGATGATGTTCGCCTCGGCCTCGTGATTGATGGCGTTCAGCACGTTGTGCTTGACGCCGGCCTTCTTCAGCAGCTTCGAGACGTGCTCGGACTTCTCGACCGAGGTCGTGCCCACCAGGACCGGCTGTCCCTTCGCATGGCATTCGCGGATCTCGTCGACCACCGCGTTGAACTTCTCGCGCTCGCTCTTGAAGACGACGTCGGCGTGGTCCTCGCGCCGCATGGTCTTGTTCGGCGGCATCACCACGACGGCGAGCTTGTAGATCTTCTGGAACTCGACCGACTCGGTGTCGGCGGTGCCCGTCATGCCGGCGAGCTTCCCGTACATGCGGAAGTAGTTCTGGATGGTGACCGTCGCGAGCGTCTGGTTCTCGCTCTCGATCTTGACGGCCTCCTTCGCCTCGACCGCCTGATGGAGGCCGTCCGACCAGCGCCGGCCCGGCATGAGCCGGCCCGTGAACTCGTCGACGATGATGACCTCGCCGTCCTTCACGATGTAGTCGACGTCGCGCTTGAAGAGGGTGTGGGCGCGCAGCGCCTGCTGCACGTGGTGGAGCGCGTCGATCTGGCTCGGGTCGTAGAGGTTCGCGACGCCGAGGAGCCGCTCGCACTTGGCCACCCCCTCCTCGGTGAGCGTGACGTTCTTGTGCTTCTCGTCGATGGCGTAGTCGGTCTCCTTGGTGAGCCGGGGGATGATGCGGTTCACCTGGTAGTACCGTTCGCTCGATTGCTCGGCCGGGCCCGAGATGATCAGCGGGGTTCGCGCCTCGTCGATCAGGATGTTGTCCACCTCGTCGACGATCGCGTAGTTGAGCTCGCGCTGGACGTATTCGTCGAGCGCGAACTTCATGTTGTCGCGCAGGTAGTCGAAGCCGAACTCGTTGTTCGTGCCGTACGTGATGTCCGCGCGATAGGCGTCGCGGCGCTCGACCGGGCGGAGGTGGAGGAGCCGGTAGTCGGTCGGGATGTAGGTGGGGTCGAACAGCAGGCTCGTGTCGTGGATGATCGAGCCGATGGACAGGCCGAGGAAGTGGTAGATCGGGCCCATCCACTGCACGTCGCGCCGCGCCAGGTAGTCGTTGACCGTGACCAGGTGGGCACCGTTGCCGGAGAGCGCGTTCAGATAGAGCGGGAGGGTGGCGACGAGCGTCTTGCCCTCGCCCGTCTTCATCTCGGCGATCTTCCCCTGATGCAGCACGATGCCGCCGAGGATCTGCACGTCGTAGTGCCGAAGCCCGATCGTCCGGCGGCTCGCCTCCCGGACCGCGGCGAATGCCTCGGGGAGCACGTCGTCGAGGGTCGTGTCGCCGGCCGCGATCTTCTCCCGCCACTCGGCCGTCATGGCCGGGAACGCGTCGGCGGGCAGCCCCGCCATCCGCTCCTCCAGCGCGTTCACGTCGTAGACGATGGGCCAGAGACGCTTCAGCAGCCGATCGTTCGCGCTGCCGAAGACGCGCGTGAGGATGTTCGCCATCGGAAACGCGGCATTGTTTCCGCAGGTCCGCGCGAGGTCAAGCTGAAGGGCCGACGGGCCGGGGGGCACCCCGTGTCAGTCGCGTCGCTCCGCACCGCGGCCGAAGCACCCGCGCGGCAGTTGCCGCGCCGGGTGCCCCGTCGTCCGCGGAGACTCCGAGAACAGCGCTCGCCTCACGCCGCCGAGGCGGCGCGAGCCTTGCGAGCCTCCATCTGCTTCCCCAGGTCTTTCCGCTTCTCGTCGGAAAGCTGCTTCTTCGCCTGCGGAAACATCTCCTTCTCTTCTTCATCGGCGTGGTGCTCGACGTTTTCCTGCAGCACCTTCACTTTCGCGTCGAACTTCTCGTCGGAAGGTCTCAGCAGGGCGATCTGTGCGAGGAGAGTCTTCACGACCTTGTGCTCTTCGAGCGCCTCGAGCACCAGATCTTTTACCTCCTTCGAGCGCACTTCCTGCATCGCCGGGTAGAAGATCTCCTCTTCGATTGCCGCATGGACGTCGAGCTCGGTCTTGATCTCATCGAACAGGCGCTGCTTCTTCTGCCCGGCGCGATCGCCTGCAGCTTCGAACTGCTTGAAGAGCGCCTTGACCGTAGCGTGGTCCTTCTTGAGCAAAGCCGTCGCTTCCACGTGGCCTCCGTGCCCTAGACGTGGGCAGCAGCCTCGCCACGAGGGACGCTCGACTCACCGGTGTAGGCGATGTCTTCGGCGTTGTGGCGCTTGAAGATCTCCTTGACGCGCGTGACCTGGCTGCCGTCATCCGTGTGAACGGACAGCAGGATGTTGCCGCTCTTGACCTTGCCCTCGTACTGCTTGGCCTCCAGCTCCGGAATGCCGTAGCCGACGAGTGCGCCGGCGAGACCACCGGTCGCAGCGCCGATCGCAGCTCCGCTCAACAGCCCCATGATCGGGCCTGCCGCGATGAACGGGCCGACGCCGGGAATCGCCAAGCTCCCGATGCCTGCGAGCCATCCGAGCGTGCCACCGAGGAGACCGCCGGCCCCTGCGCCGGTCGCGGCGCCTTCCGGCGCCTTCGTCCCCTGCTCGTGCGCGAAATCCCGTGTCCCCTGCTTGTCGGGGAACAACGCCGAGATGTCGCTGTTCGAAAAGCCGGCGCGCTTCAGATCGTCCACGATCGCGGTCGCCTGGCTCTCGGACCTCGCAATGCAAAATACTGCCTTATTCGCCATGGGTGTCTCCCTTCGTCTCGAGTTGCGTTTACTTCGTTTCCACTTCGAGCTGATTGTCGACGCGCTTCACGCCCTTCGTCTGCTCGGCCTTCGCGGCCACGGCGGCCTTCTCGGCCGGGCTCTTCACCGGTCCACGAAGGGTCACCACGCCGCCGACGGTGACGATCTTCACGTTGTGGGCATTGGTGGAGAGGGCGTCGTCGTCGACGATCGCCGAGCGGATGGCAGCGGTGAGCTCGCGATCCGCGGCGCTCCCGCCCTGATCCGTCGGCGTCAGGGTCTTCCCGTCGCGATCCCTGACGTTCCTTTCGGTATTGTCGGCGTCCTGATGTTCTGCGGTCGCCGGTATGGCGGCCAAGACGCCGAGCATCGCGCACACACATAGTATGGACTTCACAAACACCTCCTTGCTCGCTTGAAGAGCAAAACCCGGACCGACCCGCGTCGGACCGCACACAGTCACCCCATAGAGACGCAGTGAGCCCAGCGCGGCCGCGCTGCTGCTGACTTGGGGATTGGACTGACGCTATCCCACGCGCGCGAGACGGCAATGCCCAATCGCGCTCGCGGACGACAGATTCTCCAGCATGGTGCAGACACCAGTCGCGCATCACGCTCGGATTGCGGTGACGGCTCTACTGCGTGCGGTGAGGCTCGTCGCCGCAATCGGTCGCCATCGGAGTCGGCGGCGACTCCGATGCGACACATGATCGTGACTCGCGACCGGTGCTGATCGCGTGTGCGAAAGGTGCTTCTCGCTTTGTGAGACTTACTATTTCGCTCGCTGCCGGCGTCCGCGGGGGCTCGAGCGGCGCGCAAGGTTCTGGCAAGCGAGACGTTGTCGGGCGGCATCCTTACAATCCGCTCAAGGCGAGCAAATCCGGCGAGCGCGCCGCCCGCACCGCCCACGCGGGGTCCGAGGCGGCAGGCCTCGGGACCACACGATGGTCAGCTGGCACTGCCGACGGTCGGCAGCAACGAGCCGCAGCTTCGTGGGGGCGGAATAGTCGACGGGCCTGACCGTGGCCGTTGAGCCCGGCCCGATCGCGACGCGGCGGCTGCTCGGCGCACCGTCCATGGCGACGGTCGCGCACATGGGGTAGGCGAGGCGCCATGACGACCGAGCTCACGATGTTGCCCTGGTTCGCGATCCTCCATCTCGTGCTCCCCGATGCCGCCGTCGGTGCGCTCGGCGAGTGGATGATCGCACCACAGCCCCTGCGCGGCTGAGCGTCGTGTCGCCTCGTCCCTCCACGCGGAGCCACCGCTACCGCTCGCTGCCACTCCTGCTGGGTCTCGCGCTCATGGTCGGCCCCGCCGGCGCAGCGACTCGCCGCGAGCCGTGCCGGTCGGCGCAATTCACGGTCGCCGGCGATCCCATCGGCTCGGGCGTCACGACGAGCCCGACGGTCGAGCTCGGCTCGCTGGTCGGCCTCGGCGACGTCTGCCCGCTGATCGCACCGGCCAAGCGACACGTGTCGAAGGCCGGCGTGACGCGAGTGCGCGCGCGCTGGGAAGCCTGTCCCGGCCTCGACGGCCCCGTCCGCCTGCGCGCCAGAGTGATCGACGGGTGCGCGAAGGTCGTCGGCAAGATCACCGCCAAGCGCTACCGGCGACGCGTCGAGGGGGTTCGCGCCGATTGCGGGGACGGCGTCTTCGAAACCCCGCCGCCGGCGGTCCCGTATGCGCCGACCGCCGAGTCGCTCGCCACGCACCCCCTGCCCGCATGGTTCGACGACGGCAAGCTCGGGATCATGATCCACTGGGGCATCTTCACGATTCCGGCGTGGGCCGAGACCGTGCTCGACGCCGGCGAATGGCTCTGCTGCGGCAAGCTGCTGGAGCCGCCCGACTTCGGGCGCGACTTCTTCACGCACATCCCCTACGTCGAGTGGTATCCCAACACGATCCTCATCGACGGCTCACCCGCGCAGCTCCACCATGCGGCGACCTACGGTGCGGATTTTCCCTACGAAAGCTTCCGGCCGCAGTTCGAGGCCGCGGCGGCGGCCTGGTCGGCCGATGCCTGGGCGGAGCTGTTCCGTGAATCCGGTGCACGCTACGTCGTGCTCGTCACCAAGCATCACGACGGCTTCGCCCTCTGGCCGACCGGCGTGCCGCACCCGACCCGTCCGGGGTGGAACATGGCGCGTGACGTCGTCGGCGAGCTTTCCGACGCGGTTCGGCGTCGCTGCATGCGGATGGGCCTCTACTATTCCGGTGGCTTCGATTGGTCGGTTCGACCCGGGCCGGTCGAGACGTCGCTCGACGCGCTGACGGTCCTCCCGCAGACGGCCGAATACGCCGCCTATGCGGATTCACAATGGCGCGAGCTCATCGACCGGTACCGACCCGCCGCACTCTGGAACGACATCGGCTATCCGAACGCCGCGAACGCGTTGCAGCTCTTCGCCGACTACTACAACGCCGTGCCCGATGGCGTGATCAACGACCGCTTCAGCCTGCTCGCGGGTGGCACGCACTACGACTACGTGACGCCCGAGTTCACCGTCCTGACCGACATCTCCGCGACCAAGTTCGAGACCGTGCGCGGCATGGGGCGCGGATTCGGCTACAACCGGAACGAGACCGAGGCCGACCTGGAGACCGCCGACGGCCTCGTGCGACTGCTGGTGGACGTCGTGGCCAAGAACGGGAACCTCCTGCTGAACGTCGGCCCGATGGCCGACGGAACGGTGCCGACGGCACAGGCGGATCGCCTGCGCGCGATCGGTACCTGGCTCGGCGTGAACGGCGAGGCCATCTTCGGGACGCGCCCGTGGACGCGTCCCGAAGGCGTCACCGGCGCCGGCGCGTCCGTGCGCTTCACGGCGAGTCGCGACGGCCGTCGCACCTTCGCCGCCGTCTTCGGTCCGCTGCCGGCGAACGAGGTCACCCTGGTCGACGTCGGGGCTGCGCCGGGCGGTGTACGGCTGCTCGGTGCGACCGACTCGCTCGAGTCCACCCTGAACGGCGCCGATCTGCGCATCGTGCTGCCCGCGACGCCGCCGTCTCAGCCCGTCCACGTGTTCGAGCTGTCGCGCTGAGCGCCCGTCCGGCTTACCGCTCGATCCGCACCACCGACTCGACCCGGGCGCCGAAAAAGCGCTGCCCCATGCGGACGAAGCGCTCCGGGACGTCGGTCGCGAAGAAGCTCGTACCGCCCGGGCCGGCGGCGCGATCGAGGCCGCGCGTAGCCAACTGCACCGTCACTTCCCGTGCCGTCTCTTCGGCCGAGTCGACGATCGCGACCTCGGGTCCCATCACCTCCGCGATCAATGGCTTCAACAGCGGGTAGTGGGTGCAACCGAGCACGAGCGTGTCGATGCCGCTGCGCGCCAGGCTCGCGAGATAGGTCTCGGCCACCTGGCGCGCGATCGGTCCGTCGGTCCATCCTTCCTCCGCGAGCGGGACGAAGAGCGGACACGCACGCACGTAGATCTCGAGCGTCGGCCGCAGTGCCCGAAGCGCGCGGCTATAGGCGTTCGACGAAATCGTGGCCTCCGTGCCGATGACGCCGACCCGCCCCGATCGCGTCCGCTCGACGGCGGCGCGCGCGCCGGGATCGATCACGCCGACGACCGGGATCGTCCACCGGGCACGGATCGCCTCGAGCGCCACGGCGGCGACCGAGTTGCACGCGACGACCAGCATCTTGATGCCGCGCTCCATCAGGAACTCGACGTTCTCCATCGAGTAGCGCGTGATCGTCTCGGCCGACTTGGTGCCATACGGCGTCCGCCCCGTGTCGCCGAGGTAGATCGTCTCCTCGCCCGGCAGGGCACGCACGATCTCGTGCAGCACCGTGAGCCCGCCCACGCCCGAATCGAATACGCCGATCGCGCCGTCGCGGCTCATGTGCGCGCCCCGTTATGCCCGCGGGTCGGCGCATCGTCGAGCCAGGCGACGATCCGCTGCCAGACTTGCGCGCGGCCGTCGCCCGTCCTGGCCGAGAAGCCGAGGACCGGAACGGCGGCGCCCGCCACACCGGCGAGCTTCCGGAGCGCCGCCGTTGCAGCGCCGCGCCCGAGCTTGTCGAGCTTGGTGGCGACCAGCACGGCTGGCCGGCCGATCTCGGCGAGGAACCCGAGGAGCTCGATCTCTTCGCCCTCGAGCCCGCGCCGCACGTCGACGAGCACGACCACGCCACGCAGCGTCGCGCGCTCGCGGAGATACGTCTCGACGAGCGGGCCCCACGCGGCGCGCTCGCGCGCCGAACCCACCGCGAATCCATAGCCCGGCAGGTCGACGATCCGAAACCGCTCGTTCACCAAGAAGAAGTTGAGCTGTCTCGTCCGTCCCGGCGTGCCCGACGTCCGCGCGAGGCCGCGCCGGCCGAGGACGGTGTTGATGAACGACGATTTCCCCACGTTCGACCGCCCGCCCACGGCGATCTCGGGCGGTCCCGGCGGCGGCTCCTGCCCAGGCTCGGCGGCCGCCCCCTCGAACCGCGCAACTCCGACCCGAGATTTCATCTCGGGTCG
>OELV01000011.1_pt1 | contig 12615 bp, 13 predicted proteins | sample 1503271 | NCBI WGS metagenome assembly OELV01 (sample SAMEA104379593, study PRJEB20068) | metagenome | biome: 1000743; feature: 77; material: 1998 | place: USA | collected 2012 | depth 25 m
AGGACTACGCGCGTAGTCCTACGTGCAGGCATGGATCGAAGACCTTCGTGATAGCGTGTGACGATCGGTCACCCGCGGCGGGGCAGCCGGCCCCAGCGGAGCGGTCCCATGCGACGACAATCTCTGACGATCAACGGCCACCACGTCGGATGCTACACGGCCGGTGACGGGCCCGTGGTGCTGCTCGTCCATGGCATGGCCGGTAGCTCAGCGACCTGGAATCACGTCATGCCGGCGCTGGCCCGACGGTTCACGATCGTCGTCCCCGACCTGCTCGGGCACGGCGAGTCCGCCAAGCCCCGCGGCGAGTACTCGCTCGGCGCCCACGCCAACCTCCTCCGCGACGTGCTGAACGCCCTCGGCCACGACCGGGCCACCTTCGTCGGCCAATCACTCGGGGGCGGCGTCGTCATGCAGATGGCCTACCAGTTCCCGGAGCGATGTGAGCGGCTGGTCCTCGTCAGCAGCGGCGGGCTCGGCCGAGAGGTCAATCTCCTCCTCCGCGCGCTCACCTTTCCCGCTACCGAACAGGTATTCCCGCTCGTCTGTAACTCGGGATTGCGAGCGGCTGCGGACTGGGTGGCCGACTGGCTCCGCCACGTGGGAGTTCGCGTGACGCCGGCTGCCGAGGAGATGTGGCGGAGCTACGCGTCGCTCGCCGACGCCAAGACGCGCTGGGCATTCTTTCGCACTCTCAGTGCCGTGATCGACCTGGGCGGGCAGTCGATCAGCGCCACTGACCGGCTCTATCTGGCGGCGCAGATGCCGACGCTCATCGTCTGGGGAGCCCGAGACCCGATCATTCCGGTGGAGCACGCCATTGCGTCCCACGCGGCCATTTCCGACAGCCGGCTCGAGATCTTCGAGGACGTCGGCCACTATCCGCACTGTGAGGCCCCCGCGCGATTCGTCGACGTGCTCGTCGACTTCATGACGTCCACGGCGCCCGCGCGCGTGTCGGAGCGGCGCTGGCGAGAGCTGTTCCAGCCTCCTCGCGAAGCGGTCGCGTTCGAGGCGGCTCCCATGTCGGCGGTCAGGTCCTCGCGCTGAGCGGCGCCTCGGCTCACGCCTCGGCGACGCGCGCCGGTGCGGGACCGAGACCGGTGACTTCGAGGATCTCGGCTTCGTCGAGCGACTCGGCCCGGAGAAGCGCCGTCGCGAGCTTCACCAGCTGGTCGCGGTGCTGGGCGAGCAGGCGGGTTGCTTCCGCTTGGCACTCCTCGACGATGCGCCGCACCTCGGCGTCGATCAGCTCGGCGGTGGCCTCGCTGTAGGGCTGGCGCTGGAAGGCCGCCGGGAGCCCGTCGTCGTTCGGGGCGACGAAGCTGATCGGACCGAGCTTTGCGCTCATCCCCCAGCGCAGCACCATCTGGCGGGCGATCTCGGTGACCTGTTGAAGATCGTTCTCGCCGCCCGTCGTGACGACGCCGTAGATGAGCTGCTCGGCCGCCCGCCCGCCGAGCGCACTGATGATCCGAGCCCGCAGATAGTCCTCGGCGTAGCTGGTGCGGTCGTCGGTCGGGAGCTGGTAGGTCGCCCCGAGCGCCATGCCGCGCGGCACGATCGTCACGCGGTGCACCGGATCGCTGCCGGGGACGAGCAACCCGAGCAGGGCGTGGCCGCTCTCGTGGTAGGCGGTGCGCTCGCGATCGACCGGGTTGAGCAGGATGTGGCGCTCGGGCCCGAGCGTGATCTTCTGCATGGCCTCGGAGAAGTCGCGGGCGTAGACCTCGCTCTGATCTTTGCGGGCCGCGAGGAGGGCCGCCTCGTTGACGAGGTTCCGGAGCTCGGCGCCGACCAGGCCGGGCGTCTCCGCGGCGAGCCGTCCGAGGTCGACGTCGGCCGCGAGTGGAACGTGCTTGGTGTGAACCTTGAGGATCGCGGCGCGCCCCGCCCGATCGGGCCGCTGCACGATCACGCGACGATCGAAGCGACCCGGCCGGAGTAGCGCCGAATCGAGCACGTCGGCCCGATTGGTGGCTGCGAGCACGATGACGCCTTCGCGCGAGTCGAAGCCGTCCATCTCGGTCAGGATCTGGTTCAGCGTCTGCTCGCGCTCGTCGTGGCCGCCGATCGCGCTTCCGCTCCCGCGCGCTCGACCGATGGCGTCGAGCTCGTCGATGAAGATGATCGACGGTGCCGCCTCGCGGGCTTGCTTGAAAAGGTCGCGCACGCGCGAGGCGCCCACGCCGACGATCATCTCCACGAACTCCGAGGCGCTCAGGCTGAAGAAGGGGACGCCGGCCTGCCCGGCGATCGCGCGGGCGAGGAGGGTCTTCCCCGTGCCGGGCGCGCCGATGAGGAGCACGCCCTTCGGTACGGTGCCGCCGAGGCGCTGGTACTTCGCGGGGTTCTTCAGGAAGTCGACGATCTCGACGAGCTCGTTCTCGGCGTCGTCGATGCCGGCGACGTCGTCGAACGTGACCTTCGGCTCCGCCTCGCTGTAGCGCTTGGCGCGGCTGCGGCCCAACCCGAACGGCCCGCGGCTGCCGGACATCATGCGCTGGTTCAGCCAGACGAACGCCCCGATCAGGAGGAGCGTGGGGCCGAAGCCGAGGAGCAGGCTCTGGAAGGTGGATCGACCCTCCTCGAGCGGTTGCGCGTTGATGACCACGCCCTTCTCCTCGAGCAACGTCTCGAGGCCGGGGTTGGCGAAGGCGGGTAGCAGCGTCTCGAAGCGCAGCGCGGTGCGCGCGTTCGGCCCCTCGCGCGGGTAGGTCACCGCCTTCTTGAAGGTGCCCTGGATCGCGTCGCCCTGGCTGGTGACGTCCGCGACGTTGCCCGCCTGAACTTGCTCCTTGAAGAGCGTGTACGGAATGCCGACGTAGCTCGGCTCGGGTGTGAGCGCCTGCATGAGCGCCCAGTTGGCCGCCATGATGACGAGGACCGTGAGCCACCAGGGCCGCGGCTGAAGCTGACGCTGACGCCGATCGTCGGGATTCTTCGCCGGCGTGTCACTCGTCACGTGCACCATCCTGGCACAGCGGTGCGGGTGCCGGAAGATGCGCGGTGGTGGGAAGAGCAGGATGCAAGCATGTGAAGAATACGCCCGTAGAAACACCTGTCGTTGACGCCATGTGCGAGCGGGAGGACGACCCCGCGAGACCAAAAAGGGGACAACGAACATGCGAGAAGTATCGAGATACGGGATGGCCGTCGTCGCGGCGGGATGGCTGGTCGCCGCACCGCCGGCTCACGCGTCGGCCGGAGCTTCCGATGCATGGATCACGACCAAGACGAAGATGACGCTGTTCACGACGCAGGACATCAGCAGCAACGCGATCAACGTCGACACGGTCGACGGGATGGTCACGCTGCACGGCACGGTGACCTCCGCTGAGGAGAAGGCCAGAGCGGAGGGAGAGGCGAAGAAGATCGACGGCGTGAAGTCGGTGCGCAACTTGCTCCAGGTGGTCACGAGCCGGCATCAGACGGCGGTGAAGGCATCGGACGCGCAGCTGAAGGACCAGGTGGCGAAGGGCCTGAAGGACGACCATTCGCTCGATGACGGCACGATCGCCGTCGAGTCGGTCAACGCCGGTGTGGTGCTCCTCGGCGGAAAGGCCGTCTCCGCGAGCGATCATCTGCGGGCCATTCAGACCGCGCGCGCGGTCCCTGGCGTGCGCCGCGTCGAGACCGAGATCACGAGTCCCGATGCGCTGACGGACGAGGAGCTCCGACGAGACCGCCCGTCGCCGACCTCGGGCACGGAACGCGCGATGGTGGGTGCCACGAAGGACATGTGGATCACCATCGACACCAAGGCGCGACTGCTGGCGGACAGCAGGACGCCCGCCCTCGACATCAACGTCGACACTTGGAATGGCGTGGTGACCCTCTTCGGAACCGTGTCGTCCAAGGATGCCAAGGCGGCCGCCGAGGCCGATGCCCGCCAGGTGAGCGGAGTCACGGGCGTCGCGAACGAGCTCCAGGTGGTGCCGAGCGCGAAGGCGGAGGCAGTACAGGCGCGTGACGAGGACCTGACGACCGCGGTGAAGCAGGCCCTCGCGCGGCGGGAAGAGCTGAAGGGCGTCGACGTCGACGTGAGGAACGGTGTGGCCCGGCTCACGGGCACGGTCGACAGCGAGCAGCAGCGAATGGACGCGTCGATCGCAGCGCGCTCGACGCCGGGCGTCCGCGCCGTCACGGACGACCTCCGAATCAACACGGCAGCGCGGGACTAGCAGCTCTCGGGTTACGTACGGTGGGAAAGCCTCTCGCCGTCGGGCCGGGCGCGCCGTGCGGCACACGAGTATGCACGTAGAACCACGCGCGTAGCACTCCGAGCTTACGGCGTGGCCGTATGCGTCGTAACCTTGCTCGCTTCTCGCTCACGCAAAAGGAGGGTCCATGGATCTCTATGCATTCGGCAGCGTTGTACTCTTGGTCCTAGCCATCGCCTTGATGTTCGGACGATTGTCCCGCCCCGCGACCGCATCGCGCACTCGGGGGTGGACTCTGAGCCCGGTGACGGAACGGCCGATCAGGAGCACGCGGTCCCGAATGACGGCACCCGGGCATCAGGCGGTGCGAAAGTCGAAATGAAGTCATGCCGGCTGCGCGTGAGCTGGAGCGCTGGGAGAACGACGGCGGGACCATACCGCGGCGGGCGTGGACGCGGTGGAGGACGACGATGACGACGCTCGAACGATCCTCCCCTGGAGTAGAGCGGTCGATGGATGAGCCGGTGATGACCTTCGACCTTCCGGCGATCCTAGCCGACTTGAAGCAAGAGCCCACGTGGCGGACGGGCCGACGGAACGCCGTGACACTCCTCAAGGCGCCGGGGTTGAGGGTGGTACTCGTCGCGTTGCAGGGCGGGGCCGAAGTCGCTTCGCATCAGACGGATAGCCCGGTCACCGTACAGACTCTCGAGGGACGGGTTGCGGTTCGCATCGATGCTGACGAGCTCGTCCTCACTGCCGGCCAGTTGCTCACCCTGCGACCTGGCCTGGAACACGCCATGCGCGCCCAGGATGAATCGGCGTTCCTGCTGACGCTTGCGAGCGAGGCACCGCACCCGGCGGAGGCGCATGCGTGAGTGTCCCCGCATGGTGCTGCTCGGGCGGCACACGTAGGCGGCACAGAGCTACGCGCGCAGATGCACGTGCGTAGTAGCCCAGGATACCTCGGTCCTTTGCACGATGCTATCAGGCAAGCCTCATCTCCCACTACACCACGTGATGCATCTCGGGCGTTGCGCGACGCGGATGGGGGTGAGTACCGCACAGGGGTGCGGGAAGGGGTGGTGAGAGCAATGAGGACGGAAGAGCGGAACGACACTCGACGACCGATCTGGCGGCAGCTCCGGATGACGCGGAGCTCGCCCACGCTGCCCGGCGGGGCCGCCCACGCCCCCGCGGTCGCTGCCGTACCGAGCCTCTCGTCGTTGGGATCTGCGGCGCGTCGCCTTCCCACTGGGCAATCGGCGCTCGAATAGGGAAGCACCATGCTGCATGACTTCCTCGCCGAACACCGCGCCGAGATCATCACCCGATGCCGGGCGAAGGTCGCCGCGAGATCTGTCCCCGGGCCCACGCAGGCAGAGCTCAAGCACGGGGTCCCGCTGTTCTTGGACCAACTCACCGAGATTCTCCGCCTCGAGATCTCCTCCAGCCCGGGAATCCGCGACAGCGCGGCCCAACACGGGGACGAGCTGCTCCGAATGGGCTTCACCGTCGGGCAGGTGGTGCACGACTATGGAGACATCTGCCAGTCCGTCACCGAGCTCGCGCTCGAACGGATGGCGCCGATCACCACGGCCGAATTCCGCACCCTCAACCGATGCCTCGACGACGCCATCGCCAACGCCGTCACCGAGTACGGCCATCAGCGCGACCAGCGCATTTCGGCGGAAGGTATCGAGCGTCGCGGGTTTTTTGCCCACGAGCTCCGCGACCTGCTCAGCAGCGCGATGCTCTCCTTCGAGGTTCTTCGGACGGAAAGCGTCGGAGGTGGCGAGGTGAGCGGCGCGCTGCTCGGCCGGAGCCTCTCCCGGCTGCGTGACTTCGTCGACCGCTCGCTGGCCGGCGTCCGCCTCGAGGCCGGCATCCGGAATCGTGAGCGTATCGCCGTGGCCGAGCTCATCGAAGAAGTCGAGGTCTCCGCCGCGATGGAAGCCCGGACGCGTGGCCTCCGTCTCACGGTCGGCCGCGCGGACGGTGACGTGGCCGTCGAGGCCGACCATCAGATCCTCGCTTCCGTCGTCACGAACCTTCTTCGGAACGCCTTCAAGTTCACGCGGCCCGAGGGGCACGTGTCCCTGCGGGCGTTTGCTGACGCTCATCGGGTCCTGATCGAAGTCGAGGACGAATGCGGCGGCCTTCCTCCGGGGGATCCGGAAACCCTGTTCCTCCCCTTCGAGCAGCGGAACGGCGACCGAACCGGTCTGGGACTCGGTCTCGCGATCATCAGTCGCGGAGTCGAGGCCAGCGGTGGCGTGCTCCACCTGCGCGATCTGCCGGGCAGGGGATGCGTCTTCACCGTCGATCTGCCGAGGGCCATCGCGGCGCCCGAAGCCGGTGCCGGGACTTTCTCGTGAAGAGTAGGCGAACGCGCCGGAACGCGACGGACGTCCATCGGCGTCTGCCTGGTGCGGTGCGCGGGTAGGACTACGCGCGCAGTTCTCCGAGCTTACGGAGGCGCCCCAGTGGTCCTATCTTCGCGATGAGGACTTTGACGATGAAAACCATTCTGACGAACATGACCGTTCTTGCGCTCCTCGTGGGCATCTCGGGTTGCTTGTTCCCCTTCCGGGACTGGCGAGGCGATCGGCGAGACCACAATCGCTACGAGCGAGGGTATCGGGACCGAGACGATCGCTACGAGGGCGGGCACCGGGACGAGTCGGCGCGCAACTGCTGGACCCGCGACGGCCAGGTGTACTGCCGCAACTAGTGAGGGGACAGGGGACGGCGACACCGAGGCCCTACGGTTTCGCCGCCTCACCTGCCCGGCCATCAGCTGACCGCGGAGCCGTGCTCAACGCCTGGGGCCGGGGAAGTTCGACGCCGAGCTGTTCCTCGACGGGAAGGCGCTTCGACCCGACGGGAAGAGCGGTGCGACTCTCATCCCGCCGGCCTTCGGTCTCGCGGGCGTAAATCTCTCGACGTGGACTGGGTTCGGGTCCGCGACCTACTGGAACGCCTTCGTCGCGAACCTGGAGATGCACGGGAAGGAAACGTTCTACGATCCGCGTCTGAACGACCCGCCTGGAACATGCACACCGCGGAAGAGATGGGCATCGACGACTGCCAGGCGGGCCGGTCGCCGGATCGGCGCTACCGCACGACGCCTCTTCGCGGTCTCTTCACGCACGTCAAAGGCGGCTTCTTCCACGACGGCCGGTTCGAACGATCTCATCGCGTACCTCAAGTCGCTCTGATCGGATCGGAGGCCCTAGCGGAGCTATGCGATGCTCGAGGACGACGCCGACGATCTCGTGGAGCTCCTGCGTGTCAGGCGACGACGCTGCAGCGGGACGTGCGATAACCACGCCCGCAGAGCTGCGCACGTAGTGCTACGTCGTTGCGCCTGCCGTACCCCGGGGCGTACGTATCGCGGCGAGAGCGCGAGAGGATGACACAGCACGATCAACCGCTCCGTGTGCACGACGCGAGCTCTGAAGGAGACGCCGGATTGTCCAATACCCCGAGCAACGGTCACGCGGCAACCAGTAGCGTGACACACCCAGTACCAGCCGCCGTGCCCGAGGGTGTCGTTGCCCCGTCCAACCCGACTGAGGTGCTCGCGTCGAGGCTCGACACGCTGCGCACGATCGGAAGCCTCGCTCGCCTGACCGTTCCGGCCTTCGCCGACTGCTGCATGATCAACCTCGTCGATGAGGGCGGCCAGCTCCGGCGATTGCGCGCAGTCTGCGCAGACCCGGCCAAGCAAGCGATCATGGATGACCTGGCGCTCCGGTACCCACCACACCCCGATCGCCCTGCGGAGCTCGCGCCGACCGTGCCGGCGGGCGCCTCGAGGCTGTTCGCCGACATCCCCGAGCGGTTTTGGGAGACCATCGCCGAGGATGCCGAGCACCTCCATCGGCTGTGCGGCCTGGCGTTCCGATCCATGATCGTCGTGCCGATCGTGGCCGGAAAGCAGGTGCTCGGCACCGTCGCTTTCCTCACGGGAGAGTCGGGCCGGCGATATGGAGCGAACGATCTCCGGCTCGCCGAGAGCCTCGCTCACGAGGCGGGACTCACCATCGACAACGCTCGGCTCCAGAAGCGCCTCCGGGAGGGGGCGGACGCGGCCGAAGCGGCCAATCGCGCCAAGGACGAATTCCTGGCGATGATCTCCCACGAGATGCGTTCGCCGCTCGGGGCGATCACGATCTGGGCGAGCCTGCTTCACATGGGGAAGCTGCCAGCGCAGAAGACGGCGCGAGCCATCGAAGCGATCGAGCGCAACGCCGCCATTCTGTCGCGCTTCATCGAAGAGCTGATGGACGTGTCGCGTATCGTCGCGGGAAAGCTCGCGCTCGACGTGCGGTCCGTCGATCTCGGCGCGGTGGTGGACTCGGCGCTGGACACCGTCCTCACAGCAGCCGATGCCAAGATGATTCGGCTGGACAAGCAGATCGACTCGTCGGACCGGGTGCCAGGTGATTCGACTCGGATTCAGCAGGTCATCTCCAACCTTCTCTCGAACGCGGTGAAGTTCTCGGAGCGGGGAGGACACGTGCTGCTGCGTGTCGCGGCAGAGGGCTCACACGCCGTGATCACCGTGCGGGACGTCGGTGAGGGGATCGCCGCGGACGTTCTCCCCCACGTCTTCGAGCGCTTTCGGCAGGCGAGCATCGACGGTGCGCGGGTGCATGGCGGCCTGGGTCTCGGGCTCGCCATCGTCCGTGAGATCGTGGAGCTGCATCACGGCACCGTGAACGCCGAGAGCGCCGGTCGAGGGCAGGGATCGACGTTCACCGTCACGCTTCCGTTCGTCGAAGACGCGGGTGCGCTCCGCATCGGCAGCGGCGACGTGGGAGCCGCGGTACAAGCGGCTCCCGTGGGATCGCTGTTGGCCGGAGTGCGCGTGCTCATCGTCGAGGCCGATCCCAACGTGCGGGACCCGCTCCGCGTCGCCTTGGAGCAGAACGGCGCGCGCGTCACCGCCGCAGCGTCGGAGGCCGAAGTCTTGGAGCTGTTGGAAAGGGAGCATCCCGACGTTCTGGTGAGCGCCGTCACGCCCGGCGAGGAAGGTGACGCGCTCATTCGCCGAATTCGTAGCCTGGCGCCGCTGCGCGGCGGGCGTGTTCCGGCTGCGGCGCTGATCGGCTCCGCCGGACTTCACGAGGTGGACCGGATTCTCGGTGCGGGCTATCAGATGCACCTCAGCACACCGGTGGATGCCAATGCGCTGGTCGCTGCCGTCGCGAAGTTGGCTTGCCGATAGCTGGAACGGAACGCTGCGTCTCGATGCATGAAGCGACAAAAAACATCCTGGTCGTCGAGGAGAACGTCGACGCTCGAGAAGGGATCGCCGCATTTCTCGAAGGCGAAGGGTACCATGTCGTGCGAGCGGCGAGCGGTCGACAGGCGCTCGTCGAGCTGCGCACGTCGCAGATCTTCTGCGTGGTCCTGCTCGACCTCGGGATGCCGGTCATGGACGGCTGGGAGTTTCGCGCAGAGCAACTCCAGGAGCCGGCCATGGCGTCGATTCCCGTGGTGCTCGTCTCGCTGAAAGGTCTCCTCGATCAGGACGAAACGGCGCCGACGGCCATCTTCCCCAAGCCCGTGGGCTGGGGGCACCTGCTGGAGACCGTCCAGCAGCATTGCTGACCCACCGCTGCGAGCGCGATCGCCGCGCTAGTCGTTGAGGCAGTGGCGCGCAACCAGCGCCAGGAACCCGTCGAAGCTGCCGCGCTTCTCGAAGTAGCCATCGATCCCGAGCCCGGCCGCCTGCTGCTTCAGGTCGCCGTGCGCCGAGCAGATGATCGTCGGGATCGGCGCGAGGGTTGCGTCGTGGGTCTGCTCCGACCTGAACTCGCGCCCGTCTTTCCGCGGCATGTCGAGATCGAGGACGATCAGGCAGGGGGCAATGCCGCCCCGGAGGCGACCGAGCGCTTCGTCACCGTCGGCGGCGGTCACGACCGTGTAGTCCGACGCCTCGAGCAGCTCCGCCATCGCCTCTCGAAGATCGGCATGGTCCTCGACGAGCAGCACGGGCCCGCGGGGTTTGACAGGTATCGGAACCACCGGATTGCTATGGCACTGCAACAACCACGCCGCGTTCTAGATCGCGCGGCGTCGGCCGCAACCCGACGGCTCAGCGCACCGATCTGCCGAAGTCGATGCGTGCGGCCCCACGATGGCGCACGCCTCACCGTCCCCGTGTGTAGAATCCGGCGCGCGGCAACGGCGAGTCGGCCCGCGTCTTCCTGCGGGGCGACTCGCCTCCTTCTTCGACGCCCCGCACGTGCAGTGCGGTGTCTCCAATCAGTTCCTTTCCTGGACCTCTACCGAATCCGTCGTCCGCTCCTTCACGATGGCTGCTGGCGGAGTTTTGGTGGTGCGTCGTTCGACGGTGCTCGACTCGGACTCGTCGTGGTGCTCGTAGACGCGCTTCGGCGCCGGGGCGGGCGCGGGGGGCGCCATCGGCACGGTCTCGACCTTCATCGAGCGCTTCTCATAGGTCTCGTGCTCGACGACGTCTTCCGCGGCGAGCACCGGAGCAGCCAGGCTCACCGAGAACACCGCTGCGATTGCCATACTTCTCGACGTGGTCCTCACTGCTGCCCCTCTTCGGTCCTCGAGTGGCTGCGCTTGATGACGGTCGTGTTCTCTTCGACCACGGGCGGAGGGGCGACCTCTTGCCGGCTGGTGTCCGTCCGTACCGTATCGCTCGTGCGGTGCACGGTGGTGGTGCGGCGCGCGCACCCTGAGGACGCCGCCAGCACCATGGCGGCGAGCGCGAGAGCTGTGAGATGTGATTTCATGAGTTCTCCTTTTCAGAGATACCCTCGCTTGCGGAGACCCGTCGCTCAAGAGCGTAGACATACGCGCGTTGATACACGCAGCGCATACGACACGCCGCTCGTGCAGTAGCGCGGGGCAGGTGCCGAGCGCGCATCGGGCCGTCAGGTGTCTCAGCTAGGCCGCGACCACTTTGCGGTGGATCTCGTCGGTGAGCTGCTCGATCCGCTGACTCAGCTCCTGGGTGATCTGGGTGAGCTTCGTGTTCTGCTCCACGAGCTCGATGATCTGGGCCGATTGTTTCGCCGCCAGCTCCTGTCGCTCGAAGCTCGCCTGCGCGAGCGCCTCGCGGTGCTTGGCGTCGGCGTCGGCGTGCGCCTTGTCGCGATCGGACTGCCGGGTCTGGGCGAGCAGGATCAGCGGTGCTGCATACGCCGCCTGCAGGCTGAAGGCGAGGTTGAGAAGAATGAACGGGTAGACGTCGAATCGGGTGAGACCGACGACGTTGAGTGCGATCCAGACGATCACCAGGACCGACTGCGCGATCAGGAAGGTCGGCGTCCCGAAGAACCGGGCGAAGCCCTCGGCTCGGACCCCGAACCAGTCGTCGCCGAACGCCGAGGAGAGATGCGCGTGGGGTTCGTGAAACCGGAGGTGGTGGCGGGGTGCTCCCGTTGCCTCGCTCGCAGTGGACGTTCGCATGAGTCGACCTCCGCTCCGTATGGTGCGACCGCGCCTGGTTAGCGGCCCCAGCTCATTGGGGCTCGTTTGCCAACCGGCGACGGTGGGGTCAACGCCAAGCAACGCGCGCTCCTTCGCGCGGCGTCGCCGACTATGGCGTATGCGTGCATCTCGTCCAGCGGGAAGTAATGCATGATGGAGGCCCGCGGATACTACGTACGTAGAAGTGCCGGATATCGCCCGTTCGGGTGGGCGGGTACGCTTGCTGCGTATGCGAGTTCCAATACGCCTCCGGTTTCGCCGCTGCCTCCCCACGGTCCTTGCGCTGCTGATCGCCGTCGCTGGTCTCGTAGCGACCGCGTGCCCGGCCCTCGCCAGAGACGACGCCCCGAGCGGACCCACGCCTCCCCGGCTGGGCTTCGTCGATGGCGACGTGTCGTTCTGGCGACCGGGCGCGGATGATTGGGCCTCGGCGCAGGTGAACACGGCGCTCGCCGCCGGCGACTCGCTCTACTCGGGTGACGGCGGCAACTTCGAGCTCCAGAGCGGTCCGCGCGCCTTCGTGCGGGGCGGCGCGAACACGGAGCTCGGGCTCGAGTCCCTCGAGCCGGACTACATGCAGCTCAAGGTGACCGGGGGCCACGTCGTCCTCGACTTGAGGCAGCTCGCGCGCGGCCAGACGTTCGAGGTCGACACGCCGACCGCCGCCTTCACCGTCGATCGACCCGGCTACTACCGGATCGACGTGGACGAGAACACGAGCGCGTTCATCGCCCGCCGCGGCGGCGTCGCCATGGTGGTGCCGGAGAACGGCGAGACGGTGGACATCGGCGAGAACCAGCGGGTCGTCTTCGGGATCACCCAGGCCGGCGGGGCGGCCGTGAACGCGGCGCCGGACCTCGACGCGTGGGACCGCTGGAACTACGACCGCACCGCGCAGCTCGGCGAGGCGCCGCGCAGCGCGCAGTACGTCCCGCGTGACGTCGCGGGCGTCGACGACCTCGACCGCTACGGC
>OELV01000086.1_pt1 | contig 12401 bp, 11 predicted proteins | sample 1503271 | NCBI WGS metagenome assembly OELV01 (sample SAMEA104379593, study PRJEB20068) | metagenome | biome: 1000743; feature: 77; material: 1998 | place: USA | collected 2012 | depth 25 m
GGCCAGCGACAGCCGCGGAGCCAGACGCGCGCCTCGTCGCTCAGCCGCCGTGGCTCGATGCCGTGACCGGCGGCGTGCTCGGCGAGGAACCGGTCGGCGAGGAGCAGCACGTCGTCACCCCGCGCGCGGAGCGGCGGGATCTCGAGGATGACGACGGCCAGGCGATGGAAGAGATCGGCACGGAAGGCGCGGCTCGCGACCAGCTCCCGCAGGTCTTTCTGGGTCGCGGCGACCAGCTTCGCGTCGATGCGATAGGGCGCGATCGCGCCGAGGCGTCGCACGGTCTTCTCCTCGATCACCTTCAACAGCTTCCCCTGCAGGACCGCGGGCAAGGCGTCGACTTCGTCGAGGAAGAGGGTGCCGCCTCGGGCCGCTTCGAAGAGGCCCGGCTTCGCCCGGCGCGCGTCGGTGAAGGCACCTGCTTCGAACCCGAAGAGCTCGGCCTCGAGCATCGTGTCGGGGATCGCGGCGCAGTTCACGTCGACGAAGGGTCCGCCCGCACGAGGGCCGCTCTTGTGGATCAAGTGCGCGACCAGCCCCTTGCCGGTCCCGGTTTCGCCCTGAAGGAGAACGGTCGGCAGGTGCGCGGCACCCGGCCGGTCGAACCCGGCGAGGCGCTCGATCTGCTCGCGAAGGGCCGCGATCGCGGGGGTCGTGCCGAGGATCGAGTCCAGAGGATGCGTCGCCATCACCATTCCGCGGCCACTGGTGGCCGCTCGGGCCAGAAGTGGCCCTGATCGAGCCGTCCGGAACCGGAAATAGTCCCATCGTTCGTGGGGAACAACCTGGCACCGTCCTTGCGCATGGGGCCCTGGCAAGGAGGACCACCAATGGCAGCGAACGCAGGAAGCATCCCGACGGCAGAGGCGACGGGGGCGCAGATCGAAGAGTTCGTGCACAAGGCGCTCGGCGACGTGGGCAGCGCGCTGACCGCATCGCTCGTGGTGATCGGCGACAAGCTCGGGCTCTACCGGGCCTTGAACGACGGCGGACCGGCAACACCGGCCGAGCTGGCCAAACGGACGAGCACGACCGAGCGGTACGTGCGCGAATGGCTGAGCGCCCAGGCCGCGGCGGGCTACGTGTCGTACGATCCGAGCTCGCGGCGCTACGCGCTGCCGGCGGCGCACGTCCCGTGCCTGACCGACGACACGAGCCCGGCCTGCGTGCTCGGCGCGTTCCAGGCGATGACGGCGGCGATGAAAGCCGAGCCACGGATCTCGGACGGCTTCCGCACCGGCCACGGCGTCGGCTGGCACGAGCACGATCCCGATCTCTTCGTCGGCGTCGAGCGCTTCTTCCGACCCGGCTACAACGCCCACCTCGTCGACGAGTGGATCCCGGCGCTCGATGGCGTGAAGCAGAAGCTCGAGCGCGGCGCGCGTGTCGCCGACGTCGGCTGCGGGCTCGGCGCCTCGACCATCATCCTGGCGAAAGCGTTCCCGCGCTCGAGCTTCGTCGGCTTCGACTACCATGAGCCGTCGATCGAGCGCGCTCGCGATCGGGCCCGCGCCGCAGGCGTCGCCGAGCGCACGCGGTTCGAGACGGCGATGGCCAAGGCGTATCCCGGGACCGGATACGACCTCGTCTGCTTCTTCGACTGCCTGCACGACATGGGCGATCCGGTGGGCGCTGCGCGCCACGTCCGGCAATCGCTCGCGCCCGACGGCACGTGGCTCCTCGTCGAGCCCTTCGCCAACGACGAGGTCGAAGCGAACCTGAACCCGGTCGGACGCATCTTCTACTCGGTGTCGACGCTCGTCTGCACGCCGAACTCGCTTTCGCAGGAGGTCGGCCTCGCGCTCGGGGCCCAGGCCGGCGAAGCGCGTCTGCGCGGCGTGCTCGAAGAGGCGGGCTTCACGCGCATCCGGCTCGCAACGTCGACGCCGTTCAACCTGATACTCGAGGCTCGGCCGTAACCCAACGCACCGCGGAGGACACCGTCATGACGACAAACACCTACACGTTCACCACCGGCCTCGACTATGCGGCCATCACGGCGACAGCGGCGAGAGTCGACTGGACGGTCGACGGTGTCTTCCGCGGGCGAACCTTCGATGCCTGCGAACCACTGGTGCCCGGATCGTGGGTGGGCACGTGGGCACTCGGGTTCCTGGACGAGTACGAGCAGCTCGTCCTGAACCATTGCCGCGCGTTCAGCTACGTGCACGTCCTCGGGAACTTCGAGGACTTCGTCGCACCCCATCTCGACGGCACGACGGCGCACCTCGGGCAGGCCGATCCGGCGCGGTCGCATGCGCTGGCTCGCTTCGGCGAAGAGGAGATGAAGCACCAGGAGCTCTTCCGGCGCGCCGAAGTCGCGCTCGAGCAATCGTGCGGCCTTCCGTTCGGCCGATACTTCGACGAGGACGGACGCCGCGTGCGGGCGCTCAACGGCGCGGTCCTCGGCCACCCCTTGCTCGCGCGCTTCCTCGTGGTGCTCGCGTTCGAATGGGGGACGCAGCGTCACTATGTCGAGTCGATCCGGGATCGGACCGGAACGCCGAGCGACCTGTACGTCGACGTGTTGCGCGCGCACTGGGCGGAAGAGGCGCAGCACACGAAGTGGGACACGCTCGCCATCGCGGACCTGGCGCGCGAGCTCGATCCCGCGAAGCTGAGCGCGGCGTTCGACGACGTTGGAGAGATCAACCGTCTGTTCAAGGCGGCGTTCGCAGGGCAGGCGAGCGAGGAGGTCGCGACGCTCGAGCGCGTGACCGGCCGTCGATTCTCCGAGTCGGAACGCGCGATCCTCCTGGCGACGCTCGAGGACTCGCTCGGCCAGATCCTCGGTCGCGTGGGGATTGCCCACCCGAGCTTCGCGAAGGTCGCGCGCGAGCTCTCCGCGGAAGGAGCGGCGAAGCTCGGCATCGGCTGAGGCCCGTCTTCCCTGCGCGGGACGTTTCGTGTGAGACTGCCCGCATGCCTGCACCGCACTTCTTCGCCGAATCGCCTGCAGAGGTCGGGGTCGATCCCGCCAAGCTCGACGCGCTCTTCACCCGCGCCGAGCGCGAAGTGCGCGATGGGCTCCTGCCGTCCGTGCAAGTGGCGGTCGCGCGCAACGGCAAGATCGCCGGCATGCGGACGTTCGGCCGCGTGTCGCACGAGGGCCGGCCCGCGCCCGCAACCAACGAGACGCTCTACGTCATCTTCTCGGCGACGAAGGCGATCACCTCGGCGGCCGCCTGGCTGCTCATCCAGGAGAAGAAGCTCGCCCTCGACGAGCGTGTAGCCGACGTCGTTCCCGAGTTCGGAACGAACGGGAAGAACGTGGTCACGGTCGAGCAGCTCTTCACGCACACGGCCGGGTTCCCGTACGCGCCGTTCCAGCCGCTCGCCTGGAACGATCGCGACGCCCGCCTCGAGCGCTTCCGCCGCTGGCGTCTCAACTGGGAGCCGGGCTCGCGCTTCGAGTATCACCCGACGTCGAGCATGTGGGTGATCGCCGAGCTGATCGAGCGACGCTCGGGGATGACGTATCGCGACTTCGTGCGCGCGCGCATCGCGGAGCCGCTCGGATTGCGCGACCTCTTCGTCGGCCTACCGCGCGACCAGCAGCACCGGCTCGCCGACATCGTCCACGTCGCGGACGAGCCGACGGCGGCGGAGCTGCAGACCCTCGGCTTCCCGATGATCCCGAAGGGCGAGGTGACCGAGGACGCGCTGCAGGGGTTCAACGATCCCGCCGTCCGCGAGGTTGGCGTCCCGGGCGGCGGCGGCGTGATGACCGCTGGCGACCTGGCGCTCTTCTATCAAGCCCTGCTCGCGGAAGGCCGCTCGCACGACGGCAAAGAGGTGTGGACACCGGCGATGATTGGCGCGGCGCGAGAGATCCGGACCGGCGATCTCACCGATCTCTACTTCCGCAAGCGCGCGAACCGCGCGCTCGGCGTCATCGTCGCCGGCGACGAGGACCGGACGTATCGCGGCTTCGGCAAGACCGGATCGCCGCTGATGTTCGGGCACAACGGCGCCGGTGGACAGCTCGCCTGGGGCGACCCCGAGAGTGGCATCTCGCTCGGGTACTGTACCAACGGATTCGACCGGCACCCGCTGCGCCTCGCCCGTCGAGGGGTGGCGATCTCGAGCCTCGCCGCGAGCTGCGCCGCGCCTGGCTGAATTTTCTTGACAGCGGCTCGCGGCGGCTCCTATGGGAGAGATGCAGCTCCGGGGGGTCGTCATGAGCAAGCTCGTTCTGGCGATGGTCGTCTGTATCTGCGTCGGAGGCACGGCGCGCGCCGCGGACGTGACCTCGTGCAACCAGGTCGTCGGTCCGTCGGAGGTCGGCGATCTCGTCGCCGACCTCGCCTGCGGGCCGGGGGATTACGGTGTCCAGCTCCAGCACCGCGCCGTGCTTCGCCTGAATGGATTCCGGTTGACCGGGCGTCCGGGCGCCCAGGCCGTCCGCTGCGGGCTCAAGCGTTGCGCCATCGAGGGGCCCGGCACGATCGCCGGAGCCGAAGTCGGCGTGGACATCCAGGATTTCTCCAAGCTCTACGTCCGGGACGTCGTCTTCGACGGGAATCGGGTCGCGATCATCGGCGACCAGGGTCCGGCCTACGGTGGTGAGAACAGCCGCGTCCTCGCGACCAACGTCATCATCCGCAACAGTACGCTCCTCGGCATGGTGGCCGGTCTGTTCCGGGTCGACGGCCTCGTGCTCGAGAACAACGCCGACCGCGGTGCCTGGGTCCGAAGCCTCCGCGGGCGGAACGTCATCGCGACGGGGAACGGCCTGCATGGCATCGACGCGCGTCAGGTAATTTCGATCAAGAACCTGCAAGCGACGGGCAACGGCGGCTCCGGTGTGCACTGCGACGAACGCGTGGCCCTGCGCGACTCGACGGTCACCGGCAACGTGGGTCTCGACATCGACGCGCTACGAGGACGCCTCGTCAACACGGCGTGCGGCACGAGCAGCCTTGGGCTCTGCGCGAACGACTGACGGCCTTGCACAGGACGGCGGGACTGCACTACGTCGGTCTCGCCCATGTCCCTCTCGGTCCCATCTCTCCTCGACGCGGCCCGCACGTCCACGGGCCTGACCGAGTTCGGCGACCCGACGTTCCGGGACGGGCTCGAGGTGCTCGTCGACGCGCTCGAGCGCGAAGGCAACCTGAACGCCGTCGGCCGCATGGCGCACGAGATGCAGCTCACCGGCTACCTCTGCGAGCGTCTCCGCATCGAAGACTGGTACCGCCGTCATCCCGAGATCGAACACGAGCGGATCGTCGGTCCCGTCTTCATCACCGGTCTGCCGCGCAGCGGCACCACGGCCCTCTCGCATCTCCTCGCCCTCGATCCCGATACGCGCTCGTTGCAAATGTGGGAGTCGCAATCGCCGACGCCGCCGCCCGAACGTGCGAGCTACACGACCGACCCGCGCATCGCCGCGGCGGATGCGCGGAACGCGCCACTGCGGAACGATCCCGACTTCCGCCGCATGTACGACGCGACCGCGACCAGCCCGACCGAGAACATCGATCTGCTGGGGCAGCACTTCCGGACCCAGCACTTCGAGGGCATGGCGCACGTGCCGGCGTACATCCGCTGGTGGCTCGGCTGCGACATGGTTCCGGCCTACCGCCACCACGAGCGCGTGCTGAAGCTCCTCCAGTGGCGCTGCCCGCCGAATCGCTGGCACCTGAAGAGCCCGCCCGATCTGTGTTGCCTGGAGGCGTTCGTCACGGTGTATCCCGACGCGCGAATCGTCTGGACGCACCGCGATCCGGCGAAGGTCCTGGCCTCGGTGTGCAAGCTCATCTCGATCGTGCGCCGCACGCAGACCGATCGGATCGACCTGCACGAGCTCGGCCGCGAGCAGCTCGCGCTCTGGTCCGAGGGCGTGCGCCGCGCGCTCGCGTTTCGGAATCGCGCCGGCGATGCGTGCTTCGCCGACGTCTTCATGCACGACCTCGTCGCGCGCCCGATCCAGACGATCGCGGCGACCTACGCGCGTGTCGGCCTTCCGTTCACCGAGCGGGCCGAGGGCGCCATGCGGGCGTGGTCGGCCGAGCACCCGCAGCACAAGCACGGCGCGTTGCCGTACACGCTCGGCGAGTTCGGGCTCGACGAGAAGCAGGTGCGGGACGCGTTTCGCGAATACACGGAGCACTTCGCGATCCGCCTCGAGCACTGAGGAGATCCACGTGGCAGAGCCGCCGTCGCCCCAGGAGAAAGACGCCGCCCTCGGTGCGCAGCTCATCCAGAACGACAAGTGGCTCAACTGGAACATCCTCCGCGCCGACGAATGGGCGCAGGGTACCAGCGCCGATCTCCTCGGCGGTGACGCGTGGCGCCGATTCGGCGAGCGTCTCGCCGCCCTCGAGACCCGGGTGCGGAGCGCCGTCGTGCCCGACGATGCGCCGACGCGCGCCGACGGATTTCGCTACCTGGCCATGCTCGTGCGGAACGCGCTCGACGTGGCGATCGAGGACATCGATCCGGAGCGCCCGACGGTGCGGTGGGCCGATCGGCGGAACAAGTTCGGCTGGGACTGTCCCGACGCGCTCTACGCGACGATCCCGGTTCGCGAGGGCGCGGTCTATCGGCTGCGTGGCCGGCGCGGCAACGTGCACTTCCTGGGCCTCCAAGTTGCGGCCGGGATTCGCACGCTCGCGAACGGGCATGCCGACGAGTGGGACCTCGATGCCGACGGCCGCTTCGAGCTCGTGATCGGCGGCCCGCATCGCGCGCGCAACTGGATTCCGCTCGATGCCGGCGCACGCTGGATCTTCGTCCGGCAGTTCTTCTACGACTGGGAGCGGGAGCTGCCGTCGCCGCTCTGGATCGAGCGCATCGACGACGGCCCGCGCGGCGAGCCGACGGGCCTGCTCGATCCCGGCGCCTTCGCCCGCCGTCTCGATGCGGTGGCGACCCACGTGGAGGCGAGCCTGGATCTGTGGCTCGGGACGGTGGTAGCGCTCCGCGAGCGCTACCTGAATGCGTTTCCCACCGAGGCCTTCGGCGGAACCGCGATGGGCGCACAGAAGCATCAGGCCGCCGGGACTTGCTACTATCGCGTCGCGCCGGACGAGGCGCTCGTCGTCGAGGTCACCGTGCCGCGCGCCAAGTACTGGAGCATCGACCTCTGCAACTTCTGGCTCGAGTCGCTCGACTACGCGAGCCACCAGTCGAGCCTGAACGGCCATCAAGCCGAGGTCGATCCCGACGGTGTATTTCGTGCCGTCGTGGCGCACGGCGATCCCGGCGTTCCCAACTGGCTCGATCCCGTCGGCCACGTCGAGGGCTCGATGATCTATCGCTGGAACCTCGCCGAGGACACGCCGATTCCACGGCTGAAGCTCGTGCCGCTGGCGACGTTGCGCGATCACCTTCACGCGAGCACGCGCAGCGTGGTGCCGGCAGAGCGCGCCCGGGTCATCGCGTCGCGGCGCGACGGCGTCCGGCGTCGCTTCGCCCGGCCCGACTGGTGATGACGGGCAGCGGGCCGATCCTGGTCGGCATTCTCCGCGACCACGTGGCGGCGGGCGGCGAGCGCTTCGCGCGCATCGTCCGACTTGCCTTCGCGGACGTGCGCGCGACCGGTCGGTTGGGGCGCGAGATCGAGCTCGTCGAGGAGCAGGCGGATGGGCTCCCGCGTGGGAGCGCGGCCTCGGTCGAGGCGGCCTTCCGGCACCTTGCCGCACGTGACGTCGCCGCGATCATCGGCCCGGCGATCACCGACAACGGCTTGATCGTCCGCGATCTCGCCGACGCGACGGGACTGCCATGCATCAACTGGACGGGCGGCGAGCAGACGCGCAGCGACTGGATGTTCCACTACCAGGTGGGCTCGCTCGAGGAGGAGCCCGCCTTCCTGGCGCTCCACCTCATGCAATCTGGATTGCGTCGCATCGCACTCGTCGACGACGACTCGATCGTCGGTCGCCGCTATGTCGAGTTCTTCGCTGAGGCCGCAACGCGGTTCGGGATCACCGTGGCCCAGCAGTCCGACCGCGGAGATTTGAAGACGCTAATCCCGCGCATGCGGACGGGCGAGCCGCAGGCGGTGCTCTATCTCGGTCTCTGGGATCTGGCTCGCGAGCTCGCGATCGCGCTCGCGACATCCGGGTGGCGGCCACGCGTGTTCGCGAACTCGGCGCTGATGTACGGACACGCGATGCCCGATTGGCGTCGCGAGTGGGACGGCTGGCAGTACGTCGACGCATACGCGGATCGGAATCCCGTCCTCCGCGATGTGATGGCTCGCCTCGGCGACGAGCACGGCGGCGCTCCCGTGACGGTCGCCGCGGCCTACGACATGGGACGGCTCGTCGCCGAGGGGATCGCGTCGGCGGCCGAGCCGTCGCGAGCGGGAATCAAAGCCGCCCTCGAGCGCCTGAAGCACATTCCGGCCGCTCTCGGCGCCGCGGGAACCACCATGGGGTTCGGCCGGTGGGAGCGCGCGGCGCTGAAGGGTAGCTACCTCGTCTTGCGCGAGTGGCGTGGCGGGGCGTCGGTGGAGGTCGAGGGCCAGGCAAGCGCGCCACGTTGATCGACGCGACGCTCCCGGGTTAGAGCCTCGGCCGTGCCCGACACCATTCTCTTCGACGTGACCGACGGCCTCGCCTGGATCACCCTCAACCGTCCCGACGCCAAGAACGCCATCGACGACGAGATGCGCGAGGCGCTGATCGCGGCGATTGCCCGTGTGGGAAGCGACGAGACGATCCGCGCGGCCGTGCTCACGGCGGCGGGCGACATGTTCTGCCCGGGGGCCGACCTCTGGAGCGGCCGTAAGGAGGGGCAGCAGGACGCGCCGCACCCCGGTCGCACCCGCGCCCTCATGCGGCAGAACTCGCAGCGCATGATCCGGATGGTGCTCGAGACCGAGAAGCCGATCGTTGCCGCCGTCAACGGCACCGCCGCCGGCATGGGCGCGCATCTGGCGCTCGCCTGCGACCTGGTCCTCATGGCCGAAGAGGCACGGCTCATCGAGGTGTTCGCGCGGCGGGGGATCGCCGTCGACGCGGGAGGCGCCTACCTCCTCTCGCGCCTCCTGCCGATCCACCGGGCGAAGGAGCTCGTCTTCTTTGCCGACGACGTGTCGGCAGCGGACGCGCTGCGTCTCGGCCTCTGCAACCGTGTCGTGCCGCGCGCCGACCTCGAGACGGCGGCGCGCGAGTGGGGCGAACGGCTCGCCAAGGGACCGACGTTCGCGCTCGGGCTGTCGAAGCGCCTCCTCGAGCGGGCCTATCGGAGCGATCTCGAGACCTGCTTCGAAGAGGAAGCCATGGCGCAGTCGCTCGTGACGCAGAGCGAGGACACGCGGGAAGGTATGCGCGCGTTCGCCGAGCGCCGGAAGCCCGCGTTCAAAGGACGGTGACGAGGTGGTAGGCGAGCTCGCGGGCAAGGTCGCCGTCGTCACGGGGGCGAGCAAGGGCATCGGCCGCGAGATCGCGCTCGAGCTGGCGGACGAGGGCGCGGATCTCGTCGTGAACGCCCGAGGTCGCGAGGCGCTCGAGACCGTCGCCGCGGAGCTGCGTGCGCGCGGGCGAACGGTGGAGATCGTGGCTGCCGACGCCGCCACCCCGGCCGGTGCCGTCGCGATCATCGAGGCGGTCCGCGCGCGGTTCGGCCGCGTGGACATCCTCGTGAACAACGCGGGCGAGGGGTCGCCGAAACCCATCCTGGAGCAGACCGACGACGACTGGCACGCGAGCCTCGAGCTAAACCTCATGAGCGCCGTGCGGCTCTCGCTGGCGGCCGTGCCGATGATGCGTGCGCAAGGGAGCGGGCGCATCATCAACATCTCGTCACGCATCGGGCGGCAGCCGGATCCGTACTTCGCACCGTATGCAGCGGCCAAAGCGGCCCTCATCAACTTCACCAAGAGCCTCGCGAACGCCTTCTCGAAAGACGGCGTGCTCTCGAACTGCGTCGCGCCGGGACTGATCCGGACGGATCCCGTGGTGGACGCGGCGGCCAAGAGCGCGGCGGCGACGGGCAAGACCATCGACGAAGTCTTCGCGGCGACGCTCGCGAAGCGGCCGATCCCGGTCGGTCGCCTCGGCGAGCCTCGGGACATCGCCGGCCTCGTCGTGTTCCTCGCGGGACCGCGCGCCTCGTGGATCACCGGCAGCACGTTCACCATCGACGGCGGCAGCATGCCGACGACGCCGTAGACGGTAGTGCACCGGCCGAGCGGGCTACGGTGCGACGCCGTCGGGGACGAACAATGCGCCTTCGTCGTGCGGGGCGTCAGCCGTGTCGGCGGCGAGAGCACGCGTCGCCACCTCGTGGCCCAGCGGCAGCGTGGCGATCAACGCGACGACGAGCGCGCCGTATCCGAGCCCGATCAGCAGACGCCGGCCCGTCGGAATGTTGTGGTACCCGTGGATCGGATGGCGCCATCGTTGTTGCAGCGTCCAGAGCCCGGTGGCGAGCCCGAGGAACAAGATCGGCGACTGGGTCACGAGCAGTGCCGCGATACCGATCCCGTACCCAACCACCCAGAACGGTCGCGAGAACGCGCCCGCGATCCGTCCGCCGTCGAGCGGGGCCAGCGGAACGAGGTTGAACAGGTTGATCATGCAGCCCGTGTGGCCGAGTCCCGCGAGCAGTGGTGAGCCGCTCGCGAGCCCGGCGGTCAGGACTGCCCAGGCGGCGACCGAGCCCAGCACGGGTCCCCCGAGCGCGACCTTCGCCTCGACGTAGGCGTCGCGTGGCTGCTCGCGCATCGCGATGAACGCGCCGACGAACGGGATGAAGACGGGCGCCCCGGCCGCGATGCCCTCCCGGTGCAAGACGATCGCGTGCCCGAGCTCGTGGACGAAGATCAGCAGCACGAACCCGGTCGCGAACGGCCAGCCCCACTCGGTCGCATACAGCCCGACCGAGAGCAGCATGCTGGCGAGCGTCTTGAGCTTGAGCACGCTCGCGAGGACGCCGACGAACTTCAGCTTGCCGGCGCCGAAGAGCAGCGCCGCGACGACCGCCCCGACCGCCGTCCGGCGTGTGGCCGTGGCGCCGGTATCGCAGGCGCCGGTCGCGACGGGAGGCGTCGTGCGCTTCGGATGCTGCAGGCTCTCGTAGACCGCTTGCAGGTTCGCGACCTGCCGGGCGCGCCGCTCGTCCTCGTCGGGCTGCACCGGCTACGTCCCGGCCTGCGGGAGCCGGAGCGGGCGCGGAATGGACCAGGCCTGACTGATGACGATCACGAGGAAGACCACGTCCATCAGCCCGAAGCCGAGCGCCACCACCTGGTAGGCCTGCGCGAGGCTCTCGGGCGGAAAGCCGAGGCGCCAGGATTCACCGTCCTTCGCGAGCTGCTGGTTGATCAGGGTCATGTTCACGAGATAGCTCGCGACCACGAAGCTCGCCGCTGCCACTCCGGCCGCGAGCGCTTGCAGGGCGACCGTGCGTTTGTTCCCCGCCAGACGCATCGCGCCGTGCCCGGCGAGGTACCCGATCGCGACCGCGACCAGGCCGAACGCGATGTGCGTCACGACCGTGAACCCCCACCAGACGAGGGCGCCGGCCGCACCCCCCAGCACGGCGCCGATCGCCGCCAGCGGATAGTTGACGTCGACGGACGACGCGTAGGCGGCGCGCTCGAGCACGACGCGCAGCTCCGCATAGCAGGACGGGCAGAATTGGCGGCCCCCGGCGACGACCATTTCTTCCGCGGCGATCGGTTTCTCGCACTGCGCGCAGGTGGGAGTCGTCGTCCCGGTGCCCGCAGTGTCGGCGGAAAGCTTGCTCTCACTCACCTCAACACCTCCCGACTGCGCTGCCCGTACCATTCGGGTCCGGGAGCGGTCAACGATCACCGCCGATTCGACTTGTCTCGCGCATCGACGCTACGAAGGGTGCATGCGCGCCGCCGCTCGGCCGAGACACTAGCCAATGGAGTTCGGCTTCACGCCCGAGGAAGACGCCTTTCGCGCCGATCTACGCGCCTTTCTCGACGCCGAGCTGCCCGACTGGTGGCGCGGCATGTTCGTCGACGACGCGCGCGTTTTTCCGGAGACGCGACGGATCTGCGAGACGCTCGCGGCGCGTGGCTGGCTCACGATGGCATGGCCGCGCCAGCACGGTGGCGCCGAAGCGAGCGTCTGGATGCAGGCGATTCTGCGCGAGGAGATGTGGGCGCACCACGAGCCGCGTGGCCCGCAGTACATGAACTTGAACTACATCGGGCCGTGTCTCATGCGATTCGGGACGGCCGCGCAGAAGCAGCGATTCCTGCCGCCGATGGCGGCGGGCCGCGCGCTCTGGACGCAGGGATTCTCGGAGCCGGGGGCGGGATCCGATCTCGCGTCGCTCACCACCCGCGCCGAGGATCGTGGCGACCACTTCGTCGTGAACGGTCAGAAGTGCTGGAACAGCTACGCCGACGCGCCGGCGGAGTGGTGTCTGCTCCTCGTCCGCACCGATCCGGCGGCTGAGCGACACCG
>OELV01001570.1_pt4 | contig 12178 bp, 12 predicted proteins | sample 1503271 | NCBI WGS metagenome assembly OELV01 (sample SAMEA104379593, study PRJEB20068) | metagenome | biome: 1000743; feature: 77; material: 1998 | place: USA | collected 2012 | depth 25 m
CTCCGCGCTTCTACAACCGCCGGACCGCGAGCGGGCGCCCGATGTGGCAGGTCGCGACCGTGCAAGGGACGCACCTACTCGTCACCCCGACGGGGACCTGCGGGTTCAGCACGCGCGGCGGGCCGTGCAGCTTCTGCCGCGAAGGCGCCCGCCCGCCTGGCGAGCGCGAGCGCTCCGCCTCGATCGCCGACGTGGTCGAGGTCGTACGGGCGGCGTTCGAGGAGGGTGTGGCCGAGCTGGTCTTCTTGAACTCGAGCGTCTACGACGCCGAGGACGGCGGGATCGGCTTCCTCACCCCGTACATCGAGGGCATCCGCAAGCACTTCGATACGTTCGTCGCGGTCCAGGTGCATCCGCCCCGCACGAACACCTGGATCGATCGCACGTACGCCATGGGGGTCGATGCCCTGTCCTACAACCTCGAGCTGTTCGATCCGGATGTGCTGGGCCGCCACTGCATCGGCCGGGTACGCTACATCGGCCGCGAGCGATATCTCGAGGCGCTCGCCTACGCGGCCGGCGTCTTCCCGGCGGGCACCGTATGGACCGACCTCGTCCTCGGCCTCGAGCCCGCGGAATCGACCATGGACGGGATCGCGGCGATCGCCAGCGTGGGCGTCGTGCCGGTGCTCTCCGTCTACCATCCCGGGCCCGACACGATCCCGCAGGTCACGCCGAGCGAGGCGGCGGCGGTCGTCGCCCGGCTCGATCAGATCGCGCGGGAGCACCAGCTGAACGTGACGTGGGTCCGTGATCTGGCCCTCGGCATCACGCCGCTCGACGCCTGCCGCTTCACGGGCGCCACTCCGCCCGGCAGCGCCACGGTCCAGGCGCTCACCCGCTGGCGGCTCGGGGCCTATGCGGCCCGCGGCATCGCGCGGTTCCGGCGGCGGCTACGCGTGAAGGCCATCAGCGAGTCCCTCGAATCGTCCCACCTCTGAGCCCGCGCTGGCCGGCGCACTCAGCCGCCGATGCCGATCCCGAGCCAGGGCCACACGAGCCAGGCCACCAGGTTGAAGGCGGCCCACGACGAGAAGGCGAGGATCGCCCCGGGGATCATCATGTCGCGCACCGTCAAGTAGCCCGACGAATACGCGATCGCGTTCGACGGCGTCCCGATCGGGAGCGTGAAGCCGAGACCGGCCGGCACGGCGACCACGAGCGCCATGACCCGCGGCTCGATGCCGTAGGTCTGGCACATGCCGAGCACCACCGGCATGAGCAGCGCCACCACCGCCGAGTTGCTCATGAGCTCGGTCAGCACGATCGAGAGCGCCGAGATGATCATCACGGCTGGCCAGGCCGTCGATGCCCAAAGGCCGATCGTGTTCTTCGACATCCACCCGGCGGCGCCCGATTGGTTCACGACGGCACCGAGGACGATGGCGCCGCCGTACATGAGGAGGATGCCCCAGTTCACGTACTGCTCGACGTCGCGCCATTTCACGAGGTCGAACACGAACAGGACGACGACCGCACCGAGCGCCACGGCCGAGAGTCCGAACTCCTCGCCGCCGAGGATCCAGCCTGCGAGCGTGAGGACCATGACCCCGGCGATGGCCTTCTCCTGGTAGCTCATGCGTCCGAGGGCGAGCTGCTTCTCGGCGATGAGCTCGTCAGCTTCGCGGATGCTCTTCACGTCCATCGGGAAGAACAGGCGGATCACGACGTAGCCGACGACGAGCAGGATGGCGACGATGGGCAGGTTCGCGAGCGCCCAGTCGAGAAACGTGAAGGTCTTGCCGGACGCGTCACGCGCCATGCCGAGGGCGAGCGGCGCCCGCGCGCCGCCAAGCAACGTCGCGACGCCGCCGATCGTCGTGCCCCACGCCATCGAGAGGAAGAGCGCCTTCGCGTAGTTGCTGCGGCCCTTGGCGAGGCCGAGCACGCTCACGATCTCCATGATGATCGGGAAGTTCATGGCGGCGACGGCGTGCTCCGACATGAAGAACGACATGAACGCGTTCAGCAGGTAGATGCTCAAGAAGAGCGTCTGTGGGCTGTGGCCGAAGCGGTGCAGGACCGCGAGCGCGAGGCGCGTCGACAGACGCGACTTCATCAAGCACGCGGCGAGGATGAAGACACCGAGGATGAAGAACACCGCCTCGTTGCCGAAGAGGGCGTACACCTTGTTCGCCGGCAGCGTGCCGCTGGTCGGCAGCAGCACGAGCGCGAGCAGGCTCGTGACCATGAGCGGCAACACGCTCGTCACCCACAGGACCAGGCAGACGACGAACGCACCGATCGCCTTCAAGCCCTCGGGGGTGAGCCCCTCGGGTGGGGTGCGCGTGACGACGAACCAGTACAGCAGCACGCAGGCCACGAGCACCAGCGGCCGCACCGCCTGCTCGAGCAGGATCGTGCGCAGGGGTCGCGTGTCGACGACCAGGTCGGCGTAGGCGGATCGTCGCTCGGCGGCCATTGCGGGATGCGCTAACGGAGCCGCCGATGCGGTGTCAACCGCATGTGCAGTGCGCCCGCGGCGCCGTTTGAGACGGGGGCCGCTTTCGCTTAGGTTTGGCCGTTCGACATCTTTCGCGAAAGGAACTTCTGACCCATGGGCGATCTCATCCCCCCGCACGGCGGTCTTTCCGAGCCGGTCTCGTGCACCGTCCCGGACGGCGAGCGGCAGTCATTCGAGGCGAAGGCCGCGACCCTTCCCAAAGTCCCCGTGTCGGACGCCGATCTGTCGACCGTGTACCGATTCGGCGACGGCGGGCTCTCCCCGCTTACCGGGCCGATGGACCGCGCGACCTACGATCGCGTGCTCGACGCGTCGTACATCGAGCACGGCGGAGCCCGGTATGCGTGGACCATCCCGCTGTCGCTGCCGGTGACCGCGGACGTAGCCGCGAAGCTCGGCAAGGGACAAACCGTCGCGCTCGTGAACGGTGCCGGGACCATCGTCGCGACGCTCGAGATCTCCGACGTCTTCCCCTGGGACAAGCCGCGGTACTTGAAGAGCGTCTACGGCACCGAGCGTACCGATCACCCGGGCGGCGACATGGTCCTCAAGAACGACGTGGACAAGACGCACCTCTTGGGTGGAACCATCCGCGTCCTGCCGCAGCCGAAGCATCCGCGGTTCGGCAAGTTCGTGCTTTCGCCGCGCGAGGTGCGCGCGCTCTTTCGCCAGAAGGGGTGGGAGCGGGTGGTCGCGTTCCAGACCCGCAATCCGCTGCATCGCGCGCACGAGTATGCACTCGTCTACGGGCTCGAGACGCTCGTCCGGCAAGGGCTCAATGCGGGCGCCGTGCTGAACCCGTTGGTGGGCGAGACGAAGGGCGACGACGTCGACGCGGACACGCGCATGAAGACCTACGAAGCGCTCATCGACACGCGCGCGCTCGGCGAGGGCGACAGCGATCAGGCGCTCTGGGGCCCGCGCAAGGAGTCCGTCCCGGACCGCGTCATCCTGCTCGGCCTCGACATCAAGATGTTCTACGGCGGGCCGAAGGAAGCCGTGATGCACTCGATCTATCGCCAGAACTTCGGCTTCACGAACATCATCATCGGCCGCAAGCACGCCGATGCGCCGTACCACGACGGCACGGCCATCTGGGGCGACTTCGATGCGCAGGAGATCTTCGGCAAGCTCGCCGGCGATCTCAAGATCCAACCCCTCAAGGTCGGCTTCGCCGCATTCTACGAATCGATCGGGCGCGTCGACCTCACCGACAACCACCAGAGCGAGAAGCCCGTGTCGATCTCCGGCAAGGACGTGCGGAAGGCCCTGCAGGAGGGCGCCGAGGTCGATCCCCGCATCATGCGTCCGTCGACGTCCCGCATCCTCGCCGCGGCGATGAAGCAGTGAGTACCCGGTGCAGGTCGACGTCGCCTGCCGGAAATGCGGCGCACGCCAGCGGATCGACATCGGGGCGCCGGCGGCGGGCCAAGCCCTCGAGGAGTACGTCCATCTTCTGCAGGAGCGGCTGGCGCACCGCCCGAGCTTCGAGTGTTTCGGCGGCCACACCGAGCTCCGTCCGCCGGTGCCGGAGTTCTGGGACGTGCTGTGGGAGACGCTCGGGGATTGATGCCGATCCAAGACTGCGTCTCGGATCGGGGAGGAACGCGAGAGTGTAGCCGGGTGGCACGCGCGACCGGAATGCCGCGGCCGGCCAAGCCGGCCGCGGGCATTTGCTCAGCGTCCGAACGCGTGCACTTCGACCGAGAACCCGAAAACCTCGACCAGCAAGAGGTAGAGTGCCAGCAGCGTGAGGAGGAGGCTTCCGAACGCCGTCACCGCCATCCCCGAGAGCAGCAGGACCCCGATGAGACCGCCGACTGCAACCGCCGGCGAGAGAAAGCCGGGCTTGTTGAAGGGTGGCACGGGCTCGAGCAGGGGCAGAAGCCCATGCTCCTTCACCTCGCCCCAGAAGGCGTCGACCACGCTGCTGAGCTGCAGCCGTACGTCCTCGAACCACGACTCGCCATAGAGGGCCATCAACGCATCTCCGGCTTCAGCATGATGATCAACGCGGCGTCGCCGATGCGTGGATCGCGACCGACGCCGAACATCATCGTCCCACCGTTCATCACACCGACGTTCGTATCGACCAGGCGGCGCCGGCCTTCGAGCAGCCGCACCTGCATCTTGACCACGTCGCGATCGGCGCCCTTGGGTAGCACCTGAAGATGGCGGCCGCCAGGCAGCGCAAACCGGGTCTCGGTGCGCCACTCGCACGGACGTTCCTCGCGGTTGAGGATCTGGAAGGCGCGGTAGCCGACGAGCCGGCGCAGTCGCGGACGGAAGCTCACGAGCAGAGGATCGGACGGGCCCGATTCGGCGGCGCGAACTGCCGTGACCTGCACCCTCAGTACGTCTGGTGGGCTCGCGTGCGCCAGCGTCGCGGACGCGACGAGCGCCACCCGCAGCGCCGTCGTCACCATCCGCTACTGTCGACCTCGTGGTTGACCCAGATCATGGTCGTGCCGCTCTTGGGCTCGCGGCGGAGCGCGATGTCCTTGCCGGCCAAGCGATCGATGTAGACGTGGTTCGGGAGACGCTTGGCAGCGACGCGCATCGCGGCGGACTGCGCAGCGGTCTTCGCGATCGGGAGCGCTCCGGGGCCGGCGGTCGGTCGCAAGAAGAGCGCCGTTCCGGCGGCGATCGCCGCGATGGTTCCCCAGGCGAGCCCGCGGGGAACGCTGCGCCGCGCGGCGGCACGTTCGCGCCACGCGCTCTGCGCGTCGACGCGCGTCATCTCGCGCTCGACGTGCCCCCAGACGCCCGACAGGTCGACGTCCGCGAGCGCGCGATCCGTGTCGGCGACGAGCGCCTCGCGTACGGCGAGCAGGTTCTGCACGGTCGCGTCGCACCGCCGGCACTGGCTCACGTGCCGCGCGACGTCGATCGATACCCCGGGCGGCAGCTCCCCATCGACGAAGCCGTCGATGCGCGGTCCGGCGTCGGCGCACGTCATCATGGCGTCAGCGCAATCCCCGGAGGCGCGTCTGGAGCTGACGACGCGCGTAGTGGAGGCGGCTCATGACGGTACCCTTCGGACAGTCGAGCACCTGGCTGATCTCCTCGTACGAGAGGCCGTCCACTTCGCGAAGAAGTATGACGGCGCGATGTTCGGGGGTCAATTCATTTATGGCCTCGAGGAGCCGCGAGCCGATCTCGGTGCTGCGAGCGATCTCGAACGGCTCGTCGCGCTCGAGGTCCTCGGCCGACGGCGGCGCCACGTCATCACCGGCATCGTCGGCCTCGCCGCCCATCTGCACGTACCGCGACTCCCGGCGCTGGTGGTCGATACAGAGGTTCACGCCGATGCGATAGATCCAAGTGTAGAAGCTCGAGTCGCCCTTGAACTTGTCGAGGCTCTGATATGCCTTGGTAAACGTGTCTTGGACGACGTCCAACGCGTCCTCGCGATTCCGCAGCATCCCGAGCGCGAGTGCCGCAACCTTCCGCTGATATCGTTCGACCAGCACGCGGAAGGCTTCCCGGTCGCCCTGGCGGGCGCGATCGACGAGCTCCCCGTCGCCGGAAGACACCGCGTGCTGGTCGTTGTGACGGGTCATCGCCTGTTCTGATTCACCGAGGCGCGGTCCTGACCCGCGGTCAGTGAGCCTCGGCCCAGTCCGCCCCGTCATGGACGTCGACTCGCAGTGGAACCTTCAAGGACCACACCCCCTCCATCGCCTCCCGCACCATTTGGCGCACGGTGTCGAGCTCGTCGCGTGGGACCTCGAGTACCAGCTCGTCGTGCACCTGCAGCAGCATTTGCGCCCGGCACCCGGCCTCGAGCAATCGACGTCGCACCTCCAGCATGGCGAGCTTGATCAGATCGGCGGCCGAGCCCTGGATCGGGGTGTTCGTGGCTGCGCGCTCGGCGAACTGGCGCACTCCCGGGTCCCGCGCGCCGAGCTCGGGAAGGTACCGCCGGCGTCCGAGGACGGTCGTCACGTACCCCTTCACGCGCGCCTCGGCGATGGTCGCGTCGAGGTAGGTACGGACACCCGCATAGCGGGCGAAATAGTCGCGAATGTAGGTTTCGGCCTCCTTCATCGACACCCCGAGCTCCCGCGCGGCTCGGGCCGGCCCCATGCCGTAGACGATGCCGTAGTTGATGACCTTTGCGAGACGGCGGCCATCCGCCACGGGCAACCTGCCGAAGACGTCGGCGGCAGTGCGCGCGTGAATGTCCTCGCCGCGGGTGAACGCCTCTATGAGCGCCGGATCGTTCGCCAGGTGGGCGAGCACGCGCAGCTCGATCTGCGAGTAATCGGCCGAGAGCAGGCGGCAGCCCGGTCCGGCCACGAAGGCCGCGCGGATGCGGCGGCCTTCTTCGGTACGGATTGGGATGTTCTGGAGATTCGGATCCGAGCTCGAGAGGCGGCCTGTCGCCGCCACCGTCTGATTGAACGAGGTGTGGATGCGGCCGGTCGCCGGATCGATGATGCCCGGCAGCGCGTCTACGTACGTCGACTTCATCTTCGCGAGCTGACGGTATTCGAGGATCTTGGCCGGCAGTGGATGCTCCGCGGCGAGCTTCGTGAGGACGTCGACGTCGGTCGATAGCCCGGTCTTCGTCTTCCGGACGCCTTTCGTCGAGAGCTTCAAGCGATCGAAGAGAACGTCCCGGAGCTGGATCGGCGAGCCGATGTTGAACTCGCCGCCGGCGAGCTCGTAGATCTCGCCGATCACGCGCGCGAGCCCATGGGCGAGCTCGTCGGACAGCGCCCCGAGCCTGACCGTGTCGACGACGATGCCCGCCAGCTCCATCGCCGCGAGCGTCTCGGCAAGCGGCAGCTCGAGCTCGCGGTAGAGTCGCTCCATGCCCGCGGCCGCGAGACGCTCCTCCACCAGCGGCCGCAGCGCGTGCGCCGCGCGCGCGCCACGGCACGCGGCCTCCACCGGATCGCCGCCGGGTATCAACGGATCGCCGAGAAGCTCGTGCGCCAGGGATGCCGTCGCGTGCACCGGCTGCGACGGATTGAGACAGTAGGACGCGAGGCCGAAATCCAAGGTCGGCCCGGCGAGTGCTAGGCGCCGGCGCGCGAGGGCCACGCGCAGCGCCTTCAGATCGTCGCCGAGCTTGGTGATGGCCAAGTCGCTCAGCAGCGGTGCCAGGGCCGTGAGCGTGTCGGGCGCCTCGGGCGAGGTCACCACGACGGGAGGTCCGGCGGTACCTGCGAGTACGACGGCCGTCATTCGCGCCACCGTGGCTCGGGGGGAGTCGAGAACGCAGTACACCGACACTTGAGGCTCTTTCGCCAGCGCGCCAACCACCGCGACGACGTCCTTCGCCGCGGAAACCTCGCGCCGCTCGACCGCGATACTCGCCACCAGCCCGGTCGGCACGAGCTCGCGGAGGAGCGCCATGAACTCGAGCTCCGTGAGGAGCGGCCGCAGGGTCTCGACGTCGGCGCCCGGCCAGCGCAGGCGCTCGAGCTCGAGCGGCACCGGGACGTCGCGTCGGATGGTCGCGAGGTCCTTCGACAGCTTGGCGATGTCGGCCTCGGCGGCGAGCGTGTCCCGCACCTTCTTCGCACCCCGGAGGCCGGATCGCTCGACGTCGTCGAGGCGCGAGAGGATCGCTTCCACCGGCCCGAGCTGGGCGACCAAGGCGCTCGCGGTCTTCTGGCCGATGCCGGTCACGCCGGGGATGTTGTCGATCGAATCGCCCATGAGGCCCAGCACGTCGGGGACCAGCGGTGGATCCACCCCGAACCGCTCGCGCACCTCCGCGATGCCGAAACGCCGGTTTCGCATCTCGTCGAGGAGTGTCGTCCGCTCGCTCACGATCTGCATCATGTCCTTGTCGGCGGTGACGATGACCGTGTCGAGGTCCTGCGCCTCGGCCAGCGTCGCCAGGGTGCCGAGCACGTCATCCGCTTCGACCCCCGGCTCCTCGACCACGGGCAGGCGCAGGGCGGCGACCAGCCTCCGGATGTACGGGATCTGCGGTCGGAGCTCGTCCGGCATCGGGGCGCGATGCTGCTTGTACTCGGCAAACATGGCGTCGCGGAACGTCTCGCCGGGCGTATCGAACACGACGGCCAGGTAGTCCGGCTTCTCGATGCGGAGGAGTTTCGCCAGCATGTTGGCGAAGCCGAGCGTCGCATTCGTGGGCAGCCCCCGCGAGGTGTTGAGCGCCGGCAGCGCGTGGAAGGCGCGGTACACGTATCCACTGGCATCGATCAGGAAGAGCCGTGCCCTCGCCATCCGGCCCCGTCCCCTAACGGAGCCCTCCGGGGGTCGCAAGGAAGCTTGACAGCCCCGAGGCCGCTGAATAGTAAGCGGCCCGAATTTTCTCGACGCTTCTCCGTCTCAGCGTGTCGGATGATCGAAGTCGCGCACCTGCATAAGCGCTACGGGGATCTCTCTGCCGTTCAGGACGTGTCCTTCACGGCCACCTCCGGACAGATCCTCGGGTTCCTCGGCCCCAACGGTGCCGGGAAGACGACGACCATGCGGGTCATCACCGGGTTCATCCCGGCGACGTCCGGCACGGTCCGCGTCGAGGGCTTCGACGTCTTCGAGCAGTCGGCCGAGGTCCGTCGCCGCATCGGGTACCTGCCCGAGAATCCACCTCTCTACAGTGACATGCTGGTCATCCCCTATCTGCGCTTCGCCGCGAAGCTCCGGGGCATGAAGCGATCCGACATCGACCCCGGGATCGACCGCGTGCTCGAGGCGTGCGGCCTCATGAAGGTGTCCGGACGACTCCTCGGCCATCTGTCCAAGGGCTTTCGCCAGCGCGTCGGCCTCGCCCAGGCGCTGATCCACGATCCCAAGGTCCTGATCCTCGACGAGCCGACGAACGGGCTCGACCCGGGCCAGATCGACGAGATGCTGCAGTTCATCCGCAGTCTCGCGCCCAATCGCACCATCGTCCTGTCGACGCACATCCTCGCCCAGGTGGTCGCCGTCTGCGAGAAGGTCGTCATCATCAGCGACGGCCGCATCGTCGTCGAGGACCTGCTCACGAATCTCACGCGCGACCAGCGGCTCGACGACGCGTACAAGCGCGCCATCGCCGGCGGCCTCGATCGAGGGGCCGCCTAGTGCGAAACGTCCTCACGATCGCCGGGCGCGAGGTCCGTTCGTACTTCTCCTCGCCGGTGGCCTACGTGCTGCTGGCGGCCTTCCTGGCCCTGGCAGGCTACTTCTTCTTCGCCCTCCTCTCGGCGTTCAACCAGTCGCTCACCATCTACAGCATGATGCGCAATCCGGAGATGCTCCAGCGCTTCAACCTAAACGAGATGGTGATCCGCCCGTTGTTGCACAACATGGCGGTTCTTCTGATCTTCGTCATTCCGGCCATCACCATGCGGATGTTCCCGGAGGAGAAGACCTCGGGCACCTACGAGCTCCTGCTCACGTCGCCGGTCCGGGTGGGCGAGATCGTCCTCGGAAAGTTCCTCGGCGGCCTCGTGCTCGTGCTGGTCATGATCGGCCTCTCGAGCTTCTTCGGCATGGTGCTCCTGGCATACGGCAATCCCGAGCTGCCCATGATGGTCGCGGGCTACCTGGGACTTTTCCTCATCGCGATTTCGTTCCTCGCCATCGGTACGCTGATCTCGTCGTTCACGGACAACGTCGTGGTCGCCTACACCGGCGCGCTCTTCGCCCTGCTCGTCCTCTACACCATCGGCTGGCTCGGCGAGACCGTCCAGGGACCCTGGGGCGCGGTCGTCAAGTACGTTTCCATCACCGATCACTTTCAGGAGCTGCTCAAAGGCATCGTCGACACGAAGGACCTCGTGTACTTCGCAACGGTCCTCGTCGTGAGCCTCTTTCTCACGCAGCGGTCGGTCGAATCGGTACGCTGGAGGTAGTCCGTGGGCCGCTACGCGTCCGTGCTGGGCCTGCTGGGCCTCATTCTCCTCACCTTCGGCCTCGTCGCGCGTGTAGTGCTCGGGCTCGGCGCCGATCCCGCATTCGGGTTCGACGACGTCATCGTCTGGCTGCATCTCGGCCTCGGAACGCTCCTCCTCGTTGGCTACCTCACCTTCGGGCTCGAGAACCTGCGCGTGCTCGTGGGCCAGCGCTCGACGCGCTACGGGGCGGGCGCCGTCCTGTACTCGCTGCTGTTCGTCGCGCTGATCGCCGGCGGCAACTACTTCGGGCATCGCTACCATCACCGGTGGGACGTGACCGAAGGCGGCGTCTACACGCTCTCGCCGCAGACGACGAAGGTCGTCGAGAGCATGAAAGAGCCGCTCGAGATGACCGCGTTCGTCGAGGGTGGCGTCAGCCCTGGTCTCGAATCGCTGCTCGAGAGCTACTCCTACGTCAACCGGAGCCTCGTGAAGGTGCGGCTCGTCGATCCCGACAAGGAGCCGGCGCTCGTCGACCAGATGAAGATCACAACGGCGCCATCGGTGCATCTCAAGTTCGGGAACGAGAGCTTCGTGGTCACGCAGCCGACCGAGGAAACCATCACCAACGGCCTCATTCGCGTCTCGCGCAGTACCAAGAAGATCGTCTACATGGTCGAGGGCTTCGGGCAGGCCCTCACGAGCGCCGAGCAGGACCCCAAGGGCTATTCCGCGGCGAAGCTCGCGCTCCAGCAGGAGAACTACGAGGTCAAGCCGCTGCTCCTGCCGTCGGTCGAGAAGGTCCCCGACGATGCGAGCGTCGTCATCATCCCGGGCATCGGGCAACCGCTCACCGAGGCCGCCATCACCGCGCTCGACAACTACCTCAAGTCGGGCGGTCACCTCTTCGTGCTCGTCGGGCCCCGGCAGGGCGACGAGAAGCTCTCCACGTTCCTCTCGAACTGGGGCGCCAAGCTCGGGAACGACATCGTCCTCGATCAAGAGGTTCGCCTGTTCGAGGGACCCCGGATCGGCATGCAGCCGCTCGCGAAGGAGTACGGCGCGCATCCGATCACGCAGGAGCTCAAGGACTACACGACCTTCCCGCAGACCCGCACGGTCGATCCGGAGGCGGCGGGCAAGAAGGGCATTTCCGCGACGACGCTCGTCAAGACGAGCGGCTCGTCCTGGGGCGAGACGGGGGTCGACGACGTCTTCACCAAGGGCGTCGCACGCCTCGACGAGACGGACAAGAAGGGTCCGCTGTCGGTGGCGGTCGCCGTCGTCGCCAAGCTGAAGGACCTCGGCATCACGCCCACGGCGACCGAAGGGCAGAAGGCGCCCGACGAAGCGCGGCTGGTCGTCATCGGCACGCCGCGGTTCGCCGACAGCCAATCGCTCACGCAATCGCGCACCAACGCGGATCTCTTCCTGAACGCGGTCGGATGGCTCGTCGGGCAAGAGGAGCTCGTCTCCATCCGCAGCCGATCCATCCGAGCGTCGCGCGCCGAATTCTCCCAGAACCAAGCGACCTGGCTCTTCTATCTGTCCGTGCTTCTCCTGCCGGAGCTGCTCGTGGTGATCGGCATCGCGGTGTGGTGGCGGCGGAGAAACGGGTGAGCCTGCTCGCGCGGATCCTCGTACTGGCCGTCCTCGTGGCCGGGCTCGGCGGCTACCTCTACTTCTATGAGGTCCCGCAGGCCCGGAAGGAAGCCGAGAAAGAGAAGCTCGTCGCCGTCGCCGACGACGCCGTGACGGGCATCGAGCTCGTCTATGCCGATCGGACCATCGCGCTCGCCAAGCGCGACGGCGGCTGGCACCTCACACAGCCGGTCGATGCCCCCGCGGACGAGCCGGTGGTGAAGAGCCTCATCACCACGATCACGGGTGCCCAGGTCCAGAAGAG
>OELV01000200.1_pt1 | contig 12137 bp, 9 predicted proteins | sample 1503271 | NCBI WGS metagenome assembly OELV01 (sample SAMEA104379593, study PRJEB20068) | metagenome | biome: 1000743; feature: 77; material: 1998 | place: USA | collected 2012 | depth 25 m
GTGGCCGGGCAACGTCCGCGAGCTGCAAAACTGCATCGAAGCCGCGATAGCGCTTGCCCGCAAGGACGAGATCGGCGTCGCGGACCTCCCTGCGCGCATCCGACGGGTGAGCGCAGTGAGCGCGTCGGCGAACGACGGTATCGGCCCGCTGCTCTCGGTCGACGAGATGGAGCGGCGTCACATCCTGCGGGTGCTCGACGCGGTCCATGGCAACCGCACACTCGCGGCACGCACGCTCGGCCTCGATCGCAAGACGCTGTATCGGAAGCTGCAGCAATACCGAGTCGAGGGCTGACGGTCCGGGGGTGGGTCGCCCCAAAGTCGGAAACTCACGATCGAACGTTGGCTTACAGTGACGTGACGGCGAAACGCCCCGTCGGGTCACGTGGCCCGATTCGGCGGCCGCTGCGGTTTTGGCGGGCACGACGCCTGCACCACGAGCCGTCATGCTCGAAATGCGCCTCGCCCTGCTGCTCGTCGATGGCCAGCCGCTCGATCGCCGCGCGCTCGAACGCTTCGTCGACTCGGAAGGCTTGCCGTACGACGTCGTCGGGGTCGGCTCGCTTGGCGAGGCGGCCACACAGCTGGCGCGTCGTACGTTCGACCTCGCAATCGTCGACCAGCGGCTCGACGATGGCGCCGGCGTCGATTTGCTCCCGAGCCTGGGCGGCACCCCGGCGCTGATCCTGACACGACCGGGCGACGAATCGATCGCCGCCCAGGCGGCCGACGCGGGCGCCTATGGCTTCCTCGTCCGCGACTCCGGGCGGCGGTATCTGCAGATGCTCGCGCCGACGATCGGCACCGTGCTCGCACGCCGCCGCGCCGAAGTCACCGCGGCGGCGCGCGCCACCGAGACGGCGCAGACGCGGGACGAGTTGCAGCGCTTGGCCACGATGATGTGGCACGAGGTGATGGGTCCTTTGACGACGCTGTCGAGCACGCTCGAGATGATCCAGATCGACGCCGAAGCGGATCCGACGGCCGTGCCCTCCGACATGCTCGCGATGCTTCGGCAGGGCGTCGAGATCACCTCCCGCCTCGAGCGGCTCACCACCGACGTGCTCGGCTATTATCGGTCGACCACGCCGCCGAGACTCGTCGCCGTCGACCTGGACGCACTGGTCACGGAGGCCATCGCGACCTTGCCGACCAGTTCATGGCACGACGCCGTGATACACAAGGATCCACTTCCGGCCACCATCGGCGATCCGACCCGGCTTCGCCTTCTGTTCAGGCAGCTCTTCGACACCGCCCAGATGCTCCGCGGCCCCCATCCTCTCGCCATCCAGATCGTTGCGACGGAATACTCCGACGCTGTCCGCTTGAGCCTTTCCGACAACGGCGTCGGGATCACGCTGGACGACGCCGATGGTCAGGACGTGTTCGATGTGCCGGCCGACGGAATCGGCCTCGGCATGGCCCTGTGCAAGCGGATCGTCGAGCAACACGGGGGTCGCATCTGGTTCGAGTCGGGCCGAGGGATCGGAACGACCGTGCATCTAACGCTTCCGAAGGCTACGGCCGCCATGCACGTGGTCTCGGGGTAAGTGAGGATCCATCGATGTTCGAACCGCGCACGCTGAGCTCCGGCTATGGCTGCATCCTGCCATCCTCTTCCGCACTTCGGCGGGACTTCATCGGCGGCACGATGCTCTTCGGCATTCCGTACGGCCTGGCTGTCTTTTGGCAGGACCTCGCAATCCCCGCCGCCCGCGACGGGAACCCCTGGTGGGCGATCGGCGGCGTGCTCGGCGTCGTCTCGTTCGTCATCTGCGGCGTCGTCGTCTGGCGGCGTATGACGTCGTCGCCAGACATGGCCGAGAGGAGCGGCGTTCCCGGGCGAGACAATTTGATCGAAATCGGCAGCTCACAACGCGAGATCGACGGCGAGCTGTCGGACGTTGCGCGACGCCTGGTCACGCTGGCACGCCGGGTTCGTCGTGATGCCGTCGTCGCCGCCGGGAACGCGGTGACGCGCAGCCATATCGACGATCTCACCGCTTGTGCCGAGCGCATCCACGCGACCCTGCAGAAGCACGCGCGTCGCCGTTCGGACACCGGCTGCGGAATGCCCGGGCACTCGATCCGACCACGTCCGCGATTCTCGTCCGTTCGCGCACGCTCAGCGCGAGTCGTTCAGCTCGGCTAGGAAAGCGGCCCTCCGTTTCCGAGGCCGGGATGAAGCCGGCATGCAGATGCCTCCTCCTCGCACGACTGGGTCTGCCTGATCCGAGCCAGGTGCGGATGAAGCCCCGTGTTCCCCTGGCTATCGGTCGACGGTGCTCCGCAGGCGTATGAGCGCCGACCTGCGTCAAGAGCCCGACGCGGCCGCATCCGCCGCGATCGCTCCCGCGTAGGGGGTACGACCGGCGCCTCGCGGCGCCGAGGCTGACCCAGATGGAGGAGACTATGCGACCCGCGTGGACACGACCCCGACCCCTTCCCCTACTCGTAGCGATCCTCGGCTCGGCCCTGCTCGCGCCGGCCATCGTCGGCGCCGCATGCCAAGGGACCTTCTTTGCCGATACGCCGGTGACGACCGGCGGCCTCGCGGACGTCATCGACGTCGGCGACGGCCGGGTCGCGATCGATGGCTGCACGGCCGCGCGATCCCGCCTCGTCATCCGCGGCTCGACGACGCGCGTGACCGCCGTCTTCCGGGGATGCGCCACGCTCCCCGGACGGGTGCGCCTCGTCGCGACGAGCGAGGCACCGGCGTGCGCCACGCTCGTCGGCTCTCTGCGCGTCAAGCGCGGCGGCTTCACGACGTTCTTCTCGGCGAGCGCCGCCGCCAGCGTCGTCGGCCGCATCGACGTGCCCGCGACACCGCCGGCCGTCTCCGCCGCCGCGCTCGCCGCGGCCGAGGATACCAGCGCCGAAGTCGTTCCGGGCGAGATGATCGTGCGCTTCCGCGACGACGTGTCTGCGGCGACGACGGGTCGCTTCTCGGTCGCCGGTGCGAGCGCCGCCTGGGTCGCGGGTGACGCGCACGGCCGTGGCGGTGGTCTCTACCGGCTCGCCCCGGCATCGCGCCCGGGAATCACCGCGCTGCCCGATGCGCAACAGGCGACGCTCGATGCAGTCGCCGAGATGCGCCAGCGCACCGACGTGCTGTGGGCGCAGCCGAACTACCGCCGGAAGGCCTTACGGGTACCGAACGACGAGTTCCTCGGCCTCCAGTGGCACTACCCGCTCATCTCGCTGCCGGCCGCCTGGGACGTCACGATCGGATCGCCGGACGTCATCGTCGCCGTCATCGACACGGGGCTCCTGATCGGGCACCCCGACATCGACGACGCGCGGCTCGTCCCCGGCTTCGACTTCATCGCGGATCCCGGCGTCTCGCAGGACGGCGACGGCATCGACCCGAACCCCTTCGACGTCGGCGACGGGTCCAATGGCGCGCCGTCGTCGTTCCACGGCACGCACGTTGCCGGCACGATCGGTGCGGCGACCGACAACGGCATCGGCGTCGCGGGCGTCGACTGGAACGCGCGTATCATGCCGATCCGGGTGCTCGGCGCCGGCGGCGGATTCGACTTCGACATCGCGCAGGGCATCCGCTTCGCGGCGCGGCTGTCCAACGTTTCCGGCACGCTCCCCGCGCGCCGCGCGGACGTGATCAACATGAGCCTCGGCGGCCCGGGTTTTTCGCCGGCCATGCAGGAGGCCATCCAGGACGCCCGTGCTGCCGGCGTGATCGTGGTCGTCGCCGCCGGCAACGAGAACGAGAACGCGGCCGGGTCGAGCCCCGCGTCGTTCGACGAGGTCGTGTGCGTGAGCGCGGTCGACCGGAATCGGGCGAAGGCGTTCTACTCGAACTTCGGTGCGGTAGTGGACATCGCCGCGCCCGGCGGCGACCTCGGCGTCGATCTCGACGGCGACGGCTTCGGCGACGGCGTCCTCTCGACGCGCGGCGACGACAGCGGCGGGAACGGCATCGAGCCCATCTTCGAATTCCTCCAGGGAACGTCGATGGCGTCGCCGCACGTCGCCGGCGTGGTGGCGCTCATGCAGGCCGCCTTCATGGACGCCCACGGCGGCGCGCGCATGACGCCCGACCAGTTCGATGCGCTCCTGCGCAGCGGTGCCATCACCGACGATCTCGGTGACGACGGCTTCTCCGGCAACGGCCTGGTGAACGCCCACAAGGCGGTGCTCGCCGCCGCCGGTTCTCCGGCTGGTCCGCCCGCCCCGCCACCCGCACCGCCCACGGACGGTACGCCGGATGCGGACGTCGGCACCATCTTCGTCATCCTCGTCGATGCCGACGGCACGACCGTCGCGGCGACCGACACCGCGGCGTCGAGCGACTTCCGCTTCGCGCTCGCGCAGGTTCGGCCGGGCACGTACACCCTCCTCGCCGGAACCGATCGCGACGACGACGGACAGATCGGCGATGCGGGTGAGCTCTTCGGCCAGACGACGGTCGAGGTCGGGCCCGCCGAGGAGCTCGACGTGGGCCGCGTGCGTCTCGACGACGCGAGCAACGCCACGCTCGGCATCGCGCACGCGCGCTGACGCTTGCCCGCGAACGATCGCCCATACCTCCCGCCCGGGCTTCGCAAGAGGCCCGGGCGGTCGCGCTAAGGGATCGATCACTGACAGAAGCACGCGCCGGGGAACGGCTGTCCGCAGCTCTGTCCCGGCGGACAATTGCCGGCGCCCGGATCGTTGCCGCACGTGAGGTGACACGTCGAGCCGTTCGGAACGCACGCGCACCCGTCGCCGTCGGGCGTGAAGAACGGTCCGGCGCACGTGTAGTCCTGCGGGCAGACGCCGCCGCAGGTTCCCGTCAACGCGTACGCAGCCGCGCACGGGATGCCCTGGAACTGGCACGTGCACCCGAGCGTCGGGCTCACGACGCACGCCTCGCCCGCGCCGCACGCGCCGTCGCATTGCGGGAAGGTCGCGCTCCCGCACGGCGTGCTGCCGGCGACGCACTCACAGCCGTTCACGGTCGCCGCGCAGAGGGGCGTCGACGCGGGGCACTCGCCCCAACAGAGCGGGGCCGGTGGCGCCGTCGGATCACCGCAGGGAGGCGGCAGAGTCGACGTCGACGTGGTGGTCGGCCCGGTCGTGGAGGTCGAGATGACGAAGCTCGTCGACGTGGACGACGTCGTGGTCGGTCCCGGCGCCACGACCAGTGCGGGGACGCAGAGCTCGCGCGGCCGTTGGACGACGAGCGTCTCCGGCCGGATCTGGTTGTTCGTCGAGGCCGTCGGTCCGACCCCTGGGGCGCGCACCTGGTAGCAGACGAGGTGCGTCGGATCATTCGGCGCCTGCGGATCCTCGCCGTTCTTGTCGACCGGTGTGCAGAGCTTGGTCACCTTCCGTGACTCGTAGACGTCGTCGCGGAACTGATCGGCGACATACGCCCCCGCCGGCGGTTCGACGCTCTCCGCCCGGACGCGGTAGCACTCGTAGTGCCGGATGTTCGGTGTGCCGAGCGGTGGTGCGCCGCTCGTCCCGAGGAGCTTGCTCGACGGCACGAGCAGCGATTCGGGCCGTCGCACCTGCATGGTGTGCGTGCCGAATTGGTCGATCGCCGTCAGCGTGCGCCGCGCGAAGCGCGGTGACCCCGCGACCGCCCGCAGGCGATAGCCGACTTCATGCTCGGTCGGATGCTGCCTGGGTCCGAAGTTCACGCTCGCCGGGTTGCAGAGCGTCGTGACCTTCTTGAGCCAGTACGTCCTGGTGGGCGGAAACGCATCCAGGAGGGACTTCTGCACGGGAACGAACGGCGTCGCGCGGGACGCGAGTCGCACCCCGTAGCAGACGTATGAATCGACGGCGACCTGGGCTGCGACCGGCGCAGCGGTCAGCACGGCGACGACGCCAGAGACGAGCCCGAACGAGGTGCGCAGCATCGGTCACCTCCTCGGCCCTGCGTACTGCGGGACGGTGTGGATGGTCAACCCGACGCGAGTCGGACTACGTCGAGTGGCGTCACGAACGTGTTCTGGTCCGCGCCAATCGATCGACGCGTCGATCCATCACGCCAAACGCGCCCACGAGCCCTGTCGCGACGAGCCACCGCAGCGGCTCCGGCGGCATCGGCACCTTCCGGTGCCCCCACAGCGTGCGGCCCGGCCCGTCGCGACCGAGCAGCAGGTCGGCGATCATCGTCCCCGCGTAGCTGCCCATCGCGATGCCGTGACCGGCGTAGCCGACGCTGTAGTAGACGTTCCGGTACGCGCCCGTGACGCCGACCGCCGGTAGGAAGTCGAGCGCGAACGCGATCGGCCCGCCCCAGCGGTGCGTCACCGGCACGTGGCCGAGCGCCGGGAATCGATCGCGGAACGCCGCTTCGATGAACGCGAACGTGGCAGGGTCGTCGGCGAGCGCACGGCCGTCGAAGCCGTAGCGCACGGTCTTGGCGCCACCGACGATGCGATGGTCGTCGGTCAGCCGATAGCTCTCGAGCATCTCGTGCGCGGTGTAGATGCCTTCGCGGCCCCGCCAGCCGATCGCCGCGCGATCCGTGTCGCCGAGCGGCGCCGTCGCGAAGAGGTACACGTGGAGGCGGACGATCGTCCCGCGAAGCCAGCCGAGGTCCGGGGTGTACGCGTTCGTCGCGAGCACGACCGCGCGTGCACGCACGCGTCCGCCCGGCGTGAGGAGGAGGGCAGGGCTGCCCTCGTCGATGCGGGTCACCGGCGTTCGTTCGAAGACGCGCGCGCCGGCCGCTTCGGCAACACGCCCGAGCCCCTGCACGTAGCGACCCGGATGCAGGATGCCGCCGCGCCGCATCAGCATGCCGCGCGTGAACGCCGCCGGCAGGTCGCGCGCGCGCATCGCCTCGGGCTCGAGCATCTCGCTCGCGAGCCCGAGCGTCGCCGCCGCCTTCGCGGCCTTGTCGAGCATGCCGTGCTGCGCCGGATGCACGGCTGCGAGCACGTTGCCGACCGGCTCGTACGCGCAGCCGATCGCATGCTCGGCGATCGTCTTCTCGACGTGGTCGACGGCCAGCTCGACGAGCTCGATCAGCGCGCGCGCCCGCCCGCGGAACAACGTCGCCAGCGTCGGGAGGTCCTTCCCGATGACGGGTGTGAGATGTCCCGCGTTCCGCCCGCTCGCGCCGAAACCGACGTGCGCCTGCTCGAGGACGACGACCGACTGCCCGGCGGCGCGAAGCGCGATCGCCGCGGAGAGCCCGGTGAAGCCGCCGCCGACGATCGCGACGTCCGCGTCGACGTCGCCCTTGAGGGGCGCCGCGGTGGGCGCCACGCCCTCCATCCAGAGACTGCCACCGGCGGGCAGCGTGCTCGCACTCCTGGCGGTGACGGACGACATCTATCGCACGCGAACCGATAACTCTCGGACGGAATTGTTTCCGTAGCCGAGTCGGTTCCACTCCGGCGCGTCGGGTTGCGAGCGGGAGGCGAGGTCGGTCGCACGCGCGCGTACCGCGATCGTACCCGGCTGCTCGACGCGCGTGATCAGCTCCCACCACTGCCAGCTGTGTCGCTTTCGCTCGCCTACGAGACGGGCTTCCTGCCAAGCGCCGCCGCCGACGCTCACCTCGACGCGAGCGATCGGCGCTGCCCCCGACCAGGCCACCCCCCGAATCGCGAGCTCTCCGCGGTCGACCTCTTCGCCTGCGCGCGGCTCCGTGATCAACGCGCGTACCCGCTGCAGCGTCACGGGCTCTCGAAACACCCCGCCGTCGCGCTGCCATTCGTAGAAGTACGAATCGGTCTGGAAGTGGCCCGTGAACGGCTGGCCGATGACCTCGATCTCGGTCAGCCACTTGACCGACGTGACCGCATACCAACCCGGCACGATGACGCGCAGCGGATACCCGTGCTGCATCGGGAGCGGCTCGCCGTTCATCGCATACGCCAGCAACGCGTCCGAGCCGCGTGCGTCGTCGAGCGAGAGGCTTCGCTCGTACGATATCGTCTCCGTTCCTCCGGCGAGTGTTCCGGCGTCCGCGCCTCGGAACAGCACCTCACGTGCGTCGCGTTTGATGCCCGCTCGGTCGAGCACCTCGACCAGCGGAACTCCCGTCCACTCGGCGGTGCTGACGGCGCCCAAGTTCCACTGCTCGCCCGCCACCGGTGGGTCGAGCATCGAGCGTCCGTTGCCTGCGCATTCGAGCGTGACGACCCGCGTCTCCGAGCGCATGTTGCCGAGATCCCGCAGGCTGAGACTCAACGGTCGATCGACGAGGCCGCCGACCGCGAGCCGCCAGCTCGCCGAGTCGAGATTCGGGATCTGGAAATGGTTGCGCACATAGAAGTGCGCATTGGGCATGACGACTCCACCGATCAGCGCGGGGATGGACGTCTCGCAGTTCAGCGGATGCGCGCGATGGACGACGAGCCCGGCGTCGATCGCGTGCTGGCAGGCCTCTTCCGGATCGAGTGCGGGAACCGGCTGGTCGACCAGGGGCATCGACGCGGCGCAGCCGCCGCTGGCGACCACGCGCACGCAGGTGGACGCCTTGTGGACCTCGACCGTGCCTGCCTGCGTGAAGGGCTGCATGAACGCGCGAACCCGGTCTTCGTCGCTCGACTCGACGATCATGTAGAGGGTGTGCGCGCCCTGCACGACGGCCTCGCCCTGGATGGTGATTCCCTGCTGCCTGACGTTGGGGCGGCTCAGATAGTTCAGCAGCATCGCGCCCATGTACGGATCGGTCGCCGGGCACCGCTCGGCCTCGTGCTGGTGACGGACGATGAAGAGGGGCATGACGCCGACCGAAGCACACTCGAATCGTCCGACGCAACAGGATGCGCGAGACGGGCGCTCGACGACGCGCCGACTCAGGTAACTCGTCACGCGGCCAGGATCGAGGTACCACCCTGACTCCAACGGAGGTCGAACCATGGCAAAGGTTGCAGTCGTGGGCGGAGGCGCTTGGGGCACGGCGATCGCGGCACACGCGACGCGCCTCGGGCACGAGACACGCTTGTGGGCGGTCGAGCCCGAGGTGGTCGAAGACGTCGAGGTCCGACACCGGAACTCGCTCTTCCTGCCGGACGTGCCGTTGCCGGAGGCCTTGCGAGCCTCGAACGATCCCGCGGAGGTCGTCCGTGGCGCGGAGCTCGTCGTGCTCGTCCCCCCGAGCAAGTTCTTCCGCGCCGTGTCGACCACGTTCGCGCCGCACGTCCCGCCCGACGCGCTGGTGGTGGTCGCGACGAAGGGCATCGAGGAGTCGTCCCTCGACCTGCTCTCGACGGTGCTCTCGCAGACCATGCCCCACCTCGACGATGAACGACTCGCGTTCCTTTCCGGGCCGACGTTCGCCCGCGAGGTGGCGCTCGAGCTGCCGGCCGACATCGTCGCGGCATCGAGCGGATTTCTGGCGGCGCGGCGTGTCCAGCCGATGCTCCACTCCCCGCGGCTCCGCGTGTATGCGAGCGCCGACCCGATCGGCGTACAGGTGGGCGGCGCAGTCAAGAACGTGCTCGCCGTCGCCACCGGCGCGTGCGACGAGCTCGGCCTCGGCGCGAACGCGCGCGCGGCGCTGATCACCCGCGGGCTCGCGGAGATGACGCGCCTCGGCGTGGCGCTCGGTGCCAACCCGCTCACGTTCCTCGGCCTCGCCGGCGTCGGCGACCTCGTCCTCACGGCGACGGGCGACCTCTCGCGGAACCGCACGCTCGGAAAGCAGATCGCCGCCGGTATCGACCCGGCCGAGTATCTCTCGAGCAAGCGCTCGGTCGCCGAGGGCTATCTCACGTCGGCCGCCGCGTGGGCGCTCGCGCAGAAGCTCGGCGTCGACATGCCGATCACCGAGCAGGTGTATCGCGTGCTCCACGAGCGCCAGCCGCTGGATAAGGCGCTCCGGATCCTCATGGAGCGGGCGCACAAGGACGAGCTGCACGGCATAGCGTGAGCCGCCCCGAGATTTCATCCCGGGTCGGGATCACTTGTACAAAGCGAGGGCGGTGGCCGCGCGTCCCGATGCCGCGGTCGGTAGCCCCCACGCGGCATGCTCGGATCGCGTCGAGAGCAAGGCCCTGCCTCGACTCGATCCGCTCGCTATGGCGAGCGATCGCGCGTTGGAGAGGCGCCCTAGAACTCCGCCAGTTTGCGTTGTGGTTGTGAGCGAGTTAGGCGCAATCGAATGACGCCATGTGGGGGACGTTCGACGCGAACTCTTCGTGGGCAATGGCACACTACCCATCGCACGATTGCGGCGGCTAGTTCCCTACCCCAACAGCTGAGTCGTTAGGGCGAACATCAGAGCATGGCCACGTTTGCCGAAAAGGCTCCGCAACTAGTCGCGACCGCGGCACAGATTGCCAAGATCCAGGGCGCTGGGATCGAATGCACAGTGCTGGAGCAGGCCACGGCGAGCCTCATCGAGACCGGCTATGACAATTGGAATGGTGGAACGGACCTATTCACACTCATGCTCGAGGTCCCGATCCCGACCTATGCAGCCATCGATGATCGCAGGGACGAACTCGAGCAGTCGATCCATCGTCGAGTATCACAATTGGTGCGCACCGAAACAGGGCATCGGATTACCGAAGTCGTCATCAGTCCAGTCCTCGCCGACGCATCCCGCCCTGCAGAGCCCGAGCTAAGTCCAGGAATCGCTCCTGAGGACATCCCCTCATTCTGGCAGGCGGGTTTCTTTCGCTTGTTCATTTCCCATGTGGCCAGCCAAAAGGCACCGGCACACCGTCTAAAGGAGGCGCTCGCGCGCTACCACGTGGCAGCCTTCGTCGCCCATGATGACATTGAACCTACCAAGGAATGGCAAGCCGAGATCGAGCGCGCTCTACGCACTATGGATGCTCTGGTGGCCATGGTTGCTCCGGGCTTTGTGGATAGTCGCTGGTGTGATCAGGAGATTGGCATGGCGATTGGTCGAGGAAAGCTCGTGGTGCCTCTTAGACTTGGAGCCGATCCGCATGGCTTCATGGGTAAGTACCAGGCGCTGCAGGTCCAAGGCCTGGACGCAGCTGCCGTCGCCGAGAGAATCGTCGACGTTCTCGTTCAGCACACACTCTCTGCAGAACGCATGGCGGATGCTCTAATCGACCGCTTCGCGCGGTCCAGTAGCTGGGACTTGTCCAAGCGGCTGATGACTCTACTCGAGAACGTGCCGGCGCTGAACGCGTCCCAAGTCGCTAAGCTGGTGCGTTCGATCGATGAAAACGTCGACGTTGGTGATGCGTGGGGGGTTCCACAGCGAATCCGAACTTTGGTTGAGCGAGTCGGCGAGAAGTCGGTGTAGTGGCACCTTGCAGAGATCGGATCCCCATCCGGACCCCAATCGGATGCGGCGCGCCGACGGCCCAAAACCCGGTAGTTGAAATAAGTCGGCGAAGGGGCAGCCAGTGCTTACGTTTCGAGAGCAATTGAAGCGGAAGTACCGAAAGTACCGAGCCATCTTGATCCTGACGAATCAGCTCGGCAAGGCGGAACGGACGTTGATCGACAAGAGTGTCCAGAACATCGGCACAGCATCCGCAGCTAAGCTGCGGCAGGGGGCGCGAGAGTTCGAGCGCACCCTGAAAACGATCGTCGATCACTACGGCGTGGTCGCGAGCTTGGACCAGCTGGAGCGGATGATCTCGTCGGCCGAAGACCGAGCGCAAATCGGTAGCAATACCTATTTGTGTCTCCCTAAGCACCTGCTCGCGCGCAGCCTCGTGCGTTACGAGAACGCTCTTCCGGTTTTTCCGAAGCTGCCGCCTCACGCTCGCGTGGGGCATCGATGTGAATACGATTCGTGATTCGACCGCGGAGATGGAGGTCTTCCAGCTCGAAGTCTCTCTCTACGAGGATATGGCAGCGCTGTGGAACTCGGCGCTTCATGCAAACAACCTGGCCGAACGGCACGGCGCGTCGAAGCTGGATGTGAAAAATGCAGGGGCTTTGTTGCGGGCCACGGCTAAGGCGACGTTCAATCTTCTGGAAGGCTATGTGAACGGCCTTGCCTCTGACATCCTCCTGACCAAGTCCATCACCGATGAGGAGCGAGCGAAGCTTCAAGAATGGGATTCAGCGCGAAGCCGAGCGCGTCATCTGTCATTGCGGGACAAGTTGCTTCAGTACCCAAAGATCGCGATTGCGGCGTCGCATCCGCCGATTGACGATGCTGCGACACCGTCGATGCGCAATGTCATACAAATGGAGGTCAAGCTGCGGCACGCTCTGATTCACCC
>OELV01001458.1_pt1 | contig 11884 bp, 13 predicted proteins | sample 1503271 | NCBI WGS metagenome assembly OELV01 (sample SAMEA104379593, study PRJEB20068) | metagenome | biome: 1000743; feature: 77; material: 1998 | place: USA | collected 2012 | depth 25 m
GCCCCGGAGCCGCCGAAGCCGGAGGAGCCGGCCGTGAAGCTGCCGTCGCTCGAGAAGCCGCCGGCGCCGAAGCCACCGGAGCCCAAGCCCCAAGCGAAACCCGAGCCCAAGCCCGAGCCGAAGGCGGAAGTGAAGAAGCCCGAGCCCAAGCCCGAGGCCAAGGCGCCCGAGCCACCGAAAGCTGCCGACGCGACACCGAAGCCGGCACCGCAAGCGAAAGCGGCCGAGCCGAAACCCCCCGTCGAGGCGAAGCCGCCTGGTAGGCCGGGCGGCAAACCCGAGGGCGCCGCCGAAGGTGCCGACGCATACACCGCCGCAGCCGAGAAATGGCGCGCGACCGGGGCGACCGGTGGCGGCGGCGGTCTCGCCGGCACCGACACGAGCAACAAACCGATGGGCACGCCGGGCTACGGCCCCGGTGGCGGCGGGCAAGTCGTCGGCTTCGAATTTCTCGCCTATCAGCAGCGCGTGGTGACGACCGTGAAGGGTGTGTGGACGAACGCTGCGCCACGGCCGGGGCTCGTGGCGAAGGTCCGCTTCCAGATCGCGCCGAACGGTGAGGTGAGCGGCATTCGCATCGAGCAGCAGTCCGGTGACGGTGTGTTCGACAGCTCGGCGCTGCGCGCCGTGCAGCGCGCGAATCCGTTGCCGCCGCCGCCCGCGCGCTACGTGAACGAGTTTCGCGACTTCGTGATCGAGTTCCATTCCGAAGAGGGAGGACAGGCGTCAGGATGACTTCGATTCGTGGGCTCGTGGCGGCGCTCGCCGTCGTGCTGGTCGTGGTACCGTCGCATGCCGTCGTCACCGGGCAGATCTTCGGTCCCGGAAGCCAATCGTTCCCGATCGCGATCCCGCCGCTCAAGAACCTCGGGGGCGACGCCGACGGAGCGCTCGGCAAGCAGTTCGCGCGCGTGCTGACGCGCGACCTCGACATTTCGGGATACTTCAAGATCGTCGATCCACGCACGTTCATCGAGGACCCGCAGACGTCCGGCATCACCGCCGAGCAGATCGACTTCGTCGGCTGGGCGTCGATCGGCGCGCAGGAGCTCGTGAAGGGCGGTGTCGTCGTCGAAGGCGACAAGGTGACGATCGAGGCGCGGCTCTTCGACGTTCCCGCACGGCGCGACATCCCGGAGGTCGGCAAGCGCGTGTCGGGCACACGCGCCGACGTGGCGCGCATGGCCCATCGTTTCGCGGATCAGCTGCTCGAGGTGCTGACGGGCGAGCGGGGACCGTTCGACACGCAGATCGTCTTCACGAGCACCCGCGGCGGGCGCGGTCTCCTGAAGGAGCTCTATCTCTGGACGTTCGACCGGGACGATCCCGTGCGGCTCACCAGCGAGCAGACGCTCATGATCTCGCCGCGGTGGCGGCCGGACGCCCGGGCCCTGCTCTTCACGTCGTGGAAGGAGCACTATCCGCGACTGTTCCAGCTCGACATGGGCACGAAGCGCGTGAGCCGACTCGTGCCCGGCAGCGGCGTCATTCAGAACGGCGCCTGGTCTCCCGACGGCTCGCGGCTGCTGGTGGCGAAGGAGGATGGCGGCAACACCGACATCTTCCTCCTCGATCGGTCGGGCGCCGTCGTGCGCCAGCTCACTGATCACTGGGCCGTCGACGTGTCGCCTACCTGGGCCCCCGACGGCCAGCGATTGGCGTTTTGCTCGTCGCGCGCCGGCTCGCCGCAAATCTACGTGATGAACATCGACGGCTCCGGTGTGCGCCGCGTGTCGACCGTCGGCAACTACAACACATCGCCGGCGTGGTCGCCCAAGGGCGACAAGATCGCGTACGCGACGCGCGCCGGCGGTGGATTCCAGATCGTCGTCGTTGGCGCCGACGGCGCCGGTGGGAAAACGGTGACGACGCAGGGGAGCAACGAGGATCCGTCGTGGGCACCCGACGGACGTTACCTCGTTTTCTCGACGACGCGCGGCGGTGCGCGCCATCTCGCGCTCACGGATCGCGATGGACGAGTGCAGCGAGAATTGACCCGTGGAACAGCCGATGATACGTCGCCTGCGTGGTCTGCACGCTTGGAGTGGTGAGGTGAGGGGTATGCGGTGGATGGCGAAGCGGACGCCCGTGCTCGTAGCGCTCTGCGCGCTCGCGGTCGTGCTGAGCGGATGCCCGTCGAAGAAAAAGGGTCCCGGTGAGGACGGCACCGCCGGGCTCGGTGAGGAAGGCCTCGCGGGCTCGAGCTTGTCGCGCGCCCAGAAGGGTCTCGGTCCAGAAGAGGACGGCATCCTGAAGGACGTCCACTTCGGCTACGACAGCGCCGACATCGAAGCCGGCGAGCGTGATCGACTCGCACAGAACGTCGGATGGCTGCGAGACAACCCGCGCGCGAAGATCGAGCTCGAAGGGCATTGCGACAGCCGTGGCACGATCGAGTACAACCTCGGGCTCGGCGCGAAGCGTGCGAAGGCGGTGAAGGACTACCTGTCGAGTCAGGGGATCGGTGCGGATCGGCTCTCCACCATCAGCTACGGCAAGGAGCTGCCGCTCTGCCAGGACGAGTCCGAGGATTGCTGGGCGCGCAACCGCCGCGTGCATTCCGTCATCCTCAAGTAGCCGTGTATCGCTTCGTCGTCTTCGCGATCGCTGCCGGCGCCCTCGGGATCGGCGGCTGTGCGTCCCAGGCCGATCTGATTGCGCAGGAGCGACGGATGTCGCAGCAGCTCGGCGATCAGCGCAAGCAGATCCAGTCGATCCAACGAGAGATCGAGCGGCTGCGGGGCGACGTCGAAGGCGGACCGCGGCCGGCTGGCGAAGGTACCCGCGCGGTCGATCAGCGCCTGCAGGACTTGGAAGATCGCCTCGCGCGGATCGAGGGCCCAGCTGGGAGCACGCCTGGCACGACGACGGATACGCCCGGCCACGACATGCCGCCGCCCGTCGCCGCGGTGGCGCCGCCGCGCGACGTGCCGCCACCACCACCACCCGCGCCGCCCCCGGTGGCGGACGACGCCTGGGGACGCGACGTCGCGCGCGATCAGCAGGCGATCGCCGCGAGCAACGCGCCCGAGCGCGACCAGCTCGTGCCGGTGCTCGACGCCGTCGGCAAGAAGGACTGCGGGCGCGCGGTCGGACAGCTCAACACCTTCGCGGCCCAGAACAAGCAATCGCCCCTCGCGTCGAACGCGCTCTACTGGGTGGCGCGGTGCCATGCGCTGAAAGGCGACCGCAACCAGGCGATCACCAAGTTCTACGACGTGGTGACCAAGTATCCGCGTGGGAGCAAGGCGCCGGCGGCGCTGTGGGAGCAGGGCAACCTGTTCATCGAGATGGGTGACACGCCGGATGCGCGGCTGGCCCTCGGCAAGCTCATCAAGGACTACCCGAACTCCGACGAGGCCGGGCGCGCGCGGAAGCGCCTGACCGAGCTGGACAGGTAGATCCGACCCGAAACACGTTTCGGGTCGGGGCCGGACGCGAGTTTGGACGTTCGGTGGCACGTGCGATCGGGGTGCCGCGGCCGGCGAAGCCGGCGCGGCATACTAGGTACGCGCGAATCAGACCGCAGGCGGTTGCCTTCTATCGTCGGGGTGGCTGCGATATACGCGGTTCGATGCGGGTGATTCGCCACCTGCCGCGCTTGACCGCGCCGCTTGAACGCGTCGTGCTGACGCTCGGCAACTTCGATGGAGTGCATCGCGGGCATCAGGCGATCATCGCGGCGGCGCGTTCCAAGGCGAAGGCGCTTGGGGGGCAGGTGGTGGTGCTCACCTTTCATCCGCATCCACTCGGCGTGCTCGCGCCCGACCGGGCACCCGCGATGATCCAGTCGTTGCACGACCGGCTGCTCACGCTGCGGGACGTCGGCGTCGACGTCGCGGTGGCGCAGCGATTCACGCGCGCGTTCGCCACGCTCGAGTCGGACGCCTTCGTCGAGCGCTTCCTGATGCCGTCGCTCGAGATCGTGCACGTGGTCGTCGGATACAACGTGTCGTTTGGACGAGGGCGCACGGGCACCGCGGCGACGCTCGCGAGCCTCGGGGCACGTCTCGGATTCGGCACCGAGACCGTCGGGTCGGTGCAGGTCGGCGACGTCGTGGTCAGCAGCTCCGCCATCCGCGATGCGGTTCTCGCCGGCGACGTCGCGCGGGCACGGACGCTCCTCGGTCGCCCGTATCGGCTGCGTGGTCGCGTCGTCGTCGGGGAGCAGCGCGGTCGGACCCTCGGGTTTCCGACCGCGAACCTTCACGTCTCGCCGCGTGTCGCGGTGCCGGCCCACGGCGTGTACGCCGTCTACCTGCACACCGACGGCGTCGCGCGCCCCGCGGCCGTGAACATCGGGGTGCGTCCCACGTTCGGCGAGGCTCGCCGTACGATCGAAGCGCATGTCCTCGATTGGAGCGGCGATCTCTACGGACGCTGGGTCGACCTCGAGTTCGTCGCGCGACTCCGCGGCGAGCAGCGCTTCGACGGCCCGGTGGCGCTCCGTGAGGCGATCGCCAACGACGTCGCTCACGCCCGGCGCGTCTTGGTGGACCCGTCGCGCCCGTGAGCGACGCCCGGCGCATCGCCGTCACGGTCGGTGCGGATGCCGCCGGAAAACGGCTCGATCGATTTCTCGCGACCGTGCCGGGCATCGCGACGCGGTCGCAGGCGAAGCAGCTCGTCGACGCGGGTCGCGTCCGGGTCGGCGAGACGCCGCGTAAGGCCGGATTCGTCGTGCGCGCCGGCATGACCGTGGCGGTCGATCTCCCCGTCGTCGCGGTATCGACCCTCGAGCCCGAGGCGATACCGCTCGCCATCCTCTACGAGGATGCCGCGCTGGTCGCGATCGACAAGCCGCCCGGCATGGTCGTGCATCCGGCGCCGGGCGCGCGGCGCGGAACGATCGTTCATGCGCTGCTCCACCGTCTGGGCACCCTCGACGATGTCGGGCCGGCGGAGCGACCCGGCATCGTCCATCGGCTCGACAAGGACACCTCCGGCGTCTTGGTGGTCGCGCGCACGACGGAGACGCTCGAGGCGCTGGCTCGGCAGTTCCGGGAGCGGACCATCGAAAAGCGCTACGTGGCGCTGGTGCACGGCGTGGTGCGCGGGCAGCGCGGAACGATCGATCGACCGGTCGGTCGCGATGCGCGCGATCGCAAGCGGATGAGCGTGCGGAGCACCCGCGGGCGGTCGGCGGTGACTCGCTATGCCGTCCGCGAGCGTCTCACCGGGGCGACGCTGCTCGACGTCGCGCCCGAGACCGGCCGCACGCATCAGATTCGGGTGCATCTCGCGAGCATCGGCCACCCGATCGTCGGGGATGCGACGTACGGGGGGCGCCGGCGGCCTGCCCCGGGCGAGGCCGGAAGCGTCCTGGCCGCGTGCCCCCGCCAGGCCCTGCACGCCGCCCGCCTCGCGTTCACGCATCCCGTGACGGGAGCGCCCCTCGTGCTCGAGTCGCCCCTGCCCGGGGACCTGCGCGGGGTCCTCGATGGGCTACGCAAGGTCTCGCGAACACACGGAAATCGCTCATATGTACCTTGACAGTCAGGTCCCCTTTTCGTACGCTCCCCGCGATCGCTGCACATCGAGCGGGCCCGCCTGACGAGGTCGCCGTTTCCATCCATACGAGGAGCATCGGTTCTGAGGCAGTGCTGCATCTAGCGGTGGCGGAGGGGTGTCGGTGAGCGCACGGGAACGATCGGGCGAGAGCACGGCGCGGACGCGCGCCAAGGTGGTGGCCGTCGTCGCGCCGCAGCCGGACGACGACGAGATCGCAACGCCGGTCGCGCGCGGCGGTGACGCCGAGCCGCCGCCCATCGATTTGAAGACGCTCAAGGCGAAGAGCATCGCCGATCTCGCGAACCTGGCGCGCGAGCGGAACATCGAGAGTGCGGCGACGCTCCGCAAGCAGGAGCTGATCTTCGCGATTCTCCAGGCGCAGGCCGATCAGAACGGCCAGGTTTCGGGCGAGGGCGTGCTCGAGATCCTGCAGGACGGCTTCGGCTTCCTGCGAGCGCCCGACTACAACTACCTCCCGGGGCCGGACGACATCTACGTATCGCCGAGCCAGATCCGACGCTTCAACCTCCGCACCGGCGACGTGGTCTCGGGGCAGATCCGCGCACCCAAGGAAGGCGAGCGGTACTTCGCGCTCCTCAAGGTCTCGACGATCAACTACGACGAGCCGGAGCGCACGCGCGAGAAGATCCTATTCGACAACCTGACGCCGCTCTATCCGAACACGAAGCTCGTGCTCGAGCACAATACCGACGAGCACACGACCCGCATCATCGACCTGCTCGTGCCCATCGGAAAGGGACAGCGCGGCCTCATCGTGGCGGCGCCCCGGACGGGCAAGACGGTCATGCTGCAGAACATCGCGCGCGGTATCACGGCCAACCATCCGGAGGTCGTGCTCATCGTGCTGCTCATCGACGAGCGGCCCGAGGAGGTCACCGACATGCAGCGCTCGGTGCAAGGCGAGGTCGTGAGCTCCACGTTCGACGAGCCGCCGACGCGCCACGTGCAGGTGGCCGAGATGGTCATCGAAAAGGCCAAGCGACTCGTCGAGCACGGCCGCGACGTCGTCATCCTCCTCGACTCGATCACGCGCCTGGCGCGCGCCTACAACGCGACCGTCCCGCCGTCGGGCAAGATTCTCTCGGGCGGCGTCGACTCGAACGCGCTTCGCGGTCCGAAGAAGTTCTTCGGGGCCGCCCGGAACATCGAGGACGGCGGCAGCCTCACCATCATCGGCACCGCGCTCGTCGACACCGGTAGCCGCATGGACGAGGTCATCTTCGAGGAGTTCAAGGGCACGGGGAACATGGAGATCCACCTCGACCGCCGATTGATGGACAAGCGGATCTTCCCGGCGGTCGACATCGCGCGCTCGGGGACACGCAAGGAGGAGCTCCTCTTGGGTCCGGGCGTGCTGAACCGGGTCTGGATCCTCCGCAAGCTCCTGACGCAGCTCAATACGGTGGAGGCGATGGAATTCCTCCACGACAAGCTCAAGGGAACGCAGGGCAATCGCGACTTCCTGGACTCGATGAGCCAGTGACCCGCAAGCGCCTCGTCGTTGCTTCGGCGTTCGCGTTTCTGCTACAGAGGACCGTTTCGCGAGACAAACTATGACGGATGTCACTATGAAGAACTTGCTCGAAGCGGGCGTCCACTTCGGGCATCAGACGAGCCGCTGGAACCCCAAGATGAAGCCCTACATCTTCGGGGCCCGGAACGGCATTTACATCATCGACCTCCAGCAAACGGTGAAGATGTTCCGTGATGCCTACGGCTTCGTGCGCGATCGCATCGGCCAGGGCGGGCAGATCCTCTTCGTCGGGACGAAGAGCCAGGCCCAGGACGCGATGCGCGAGGAAGCCGAGCGCTGCGGCGCCTTCTACGTGAACACGCGCTGGCTCGGCGGCACGCTCACGAACTTCCAGACGATCCGCCAGTCGATCGACCGTCTGAAGAAGCTCGACGACATGCTCGAAGATCCGCAGATGCTGAACGCGTTCACCAAGCGCGAGCTCATCGGGCTGCGCCGCGAGCGCGAGAAGCTCCTGCAGTCGCTCGGTGGCATCAAGTCCATGCGGAAGCTGCCCGACCTGCTGTTCGTCATCGATCCCTCCAAGGAGGAGATCGCCGTGAAAGAGGCGAACAAGCTCGGCATCCCCGTGGTGGCCGTCGTCGACACGAACTGCGATCCCGACATGATCGACTACAAGATCCCCGGCAACGACGACGCGATCCGTGCGATCCGCCTCTTCTGCGCCGCGGTCGCCGAGGCCGTGATCGAGGGCCGGAACCTCTACGAGGAGCGGCAGCGCGGTGCAGGCACGACGCCCGAGAGCGGCGCCGATGCCACCGACGAGCCAGAAGGGTCACTGGAGGCGCCGTTGGCATGAGTCTCGCGCTCGTGAAGCAGTTGCGCGACGAGACCGGCGCTGGCCTGGCCGACTGTCAGAAGGCCGTCACCGAGGCCGGGGGTGACGTCGAGAAGGCGCGGCGCATTCTGCGCGAGAAGGGCCTCGCCAAGGCGAGCAAGAAGGCGGGCCGCGCGGCGACCGACGGGATGATCGGCGCATACATCCACCCGGGTGCCCAGATCGGGGTCCTGATCGAGGTGAATTGCGAGACCGACTTCGTCGCCAAGACCACCGAGTTCCAGCAGCTCGTGAAAGATCTCGCGATGCAAGTCGCCGCCACGGATCCCCGCTACGTCTCGCGCGAGGAGGTCCCGGCGTCCGAGATCGAAAGCGAGCGCGGCATCTACCGCAAGCAAGCGGAGTCGACGGGCAAGCCGGCGCAGGTGATCGATCGCATCGTCGATGGGCAGCTCGAGCGCTACTTCAAAGACGTGTGCCTGCTCGAGCAGGCCTTCGTGAAGCAGAACGAGCGAACTGTCGGCGATCTCGTCAAGGAAGCCATCGTCCGCTTTGGCGTGAACGTGGCCGTGCGTCGCTTCGCGCGCTTCAAGGTGGGCGACACGCAGACGCTGGCGAGTGAGACCAAGGAGGACGCCACTGGAGGCAGGGCCGGAGGAGGCTGAGGGCGCCCCGGGAACGTCCGGTGCGCCGCGCTACCGCCGCGTCCTCCTGAAGCTCAGCGGGGAGGCGCTGGCCGGTGTCGGGAGCTACGGCATCGACCCGGCGGTTCTCGCCGGGTTCGCCGCCGAGCTGCGCGAGGTGCACGCCGTGGGCTGCGAGCTCGCGCTCGTGATCGGCGGCGGCAACATCTTCCGCGGGCTCGCCGCCAGCAAGGGCGGCGCCGGCATCGATCGTGCGACCGGCGACTACATGGGCATGCTCGCCACGGTCATCAACGCGCTCGCCATGCAGGATGCGCTCGAGAAGCTCGGCGTTCCGACACGCGTGCAGTCGGCAATCGGGCTACATCAAGTCGCCGAGCCGTACATCCGGCGGCGCGCGGTGCGGCACCTCGAAAAGGGCCGGGTGGTCATTTTCGCCGCCGGGACCGGCAATCCGTTCTTCACGACCGATACGGCGGCGAGCCTCCGCGCCATGGAAATCGGCGCCGAGGTGATCTTCAAGGCCACCCGCGTCGACGGGATCTACGACGCCGATCCCGAAAAGCATCCCGCCGCACGGCGGTTCGACGAGCTCACCTACATCGACGTGCTCAACCGACAGCTCCAGGTCATGGACGCGACGGCGATCTCCTTGTGCATGGACAACAGCATGCCGATCCTCGTGTTCAATCTGATGCGCCCCGGGAACATCATGCGGGCGATTCAGGGCGAGCGAATCGGCACCTTGGTGTACGGAGGGCGAGCATGACCAACGAAGTCCTCGACACGGCCAAGCAGGAAATGGAGGCGACGGTGGGCGCCTTCAAGAAAGACCTCGGGCACGTCCGCACCGGACGCGCGAACACACAGCTACTCGACGGGCTCTTCGTCGAGTACTACGGTGCGCGCACGCCGCTCAACCAGGTGGCCCAAGTCAACGCCCCGGAGGCGTCGCTCCTCGTGATCCAGCCCTACGACAAGACGGCGCTCACCGCGATCGAGCGCGCGATCCACACCTCCGATCTCGGCCTCACGCCGCAGAACGACGGCAAGATCATTCGCGTGCCGGTCCCGCCGCTCACCGAGGAGCGGCGGAAGGAGCTGGTCAAGCACGTGAAGAAGGTCGCGGAGGACTACCGGGTCTCCGTCCGCAACCACCGGCGCGACGCCCTCGAGATGTTGAAGGAGCTCGAGAAAGACAAGGAGATCACGCAGGACGACCATCGCCACGCGCACGACAAGGTCGAAGCCCTGACCAAAGAGTACGTCGAGCGCGTCGACAAGCTGGTCAAGACCAAAGAAGACGAGATCATGGCGGTATGACGGTGGAGCTCGATCCCACACGCCTGCCGCGCCACGTCGCCATCATCATGGACGGCAACGGCCGCTGGGCCGAGCAGCGCGGCCTCGCGCGCCTGCACGGCCATCGGGTCGGGAAGGACTCGGTGCGCGCCGTCGTCGAGTCCGCGCGCAAGCTCGGCATTCGGTATCTCTCGCTCTTCGCGTTCTCGACCGAGAACTGGAACCGGCCGCCCAAAGAGGTCGACGGGCTGATGCAGCTCCTGCGCCGGTACCTTGCGAGCGAGCTCGACAAGATGATGAAGCACGGCATCCGCCTGGTGGCGGTGGGCACGCTCCGCCGTCTTCCGCCGGCGGTACGCGAGGCGCTGCGCGCGGCCGTCGCCGCGACCCGCAACAACACGGGCATGACGGTCGTTCTCGCCGTGAGCTACGGCGGGCGCGAAGAGGTGACCCGCGCCATGCGCACGATCGCGCGCAAGGTGAAGCGTGGCGAGCTCGAACCCGATGCGATCACGCAGGACGTCGTGCGGCGTCACCTCGCGACGAAGGACATCCCCGACCCGGACCTGCTCATTCGGACGAGCGGCGAGATGCGCGTCAGCAACTTCTATCTCTGGCAGCTCGCCTACACCGAGATCTACGTCACGGAAACGCTCTGGCCCGATTTTCGCGAAACTCAATTCGTCCAGGCGCTCGGCTTCTACGAGCAGCGCCAACGCCGCTTCGGATTGACGCCCGAGCAGGCCGAGCGCGAGGCCGCGCTCCGTGCCGCGACCAGCTGATCCGCGCCGGCGGAACGGCATGTAGAGACCGGGCATGCTGAAGACGAGGCTTGCCACCGCGGCCGTCGCCATTCCGGCATTGTGGCTCTTCATCGTCTACGCGCCGGCCGGAGCGTTCGCGGCGTTCATCGTCGTCGTCACGGCGATCGGGCTCGGCGAGTACTTCGCGATGGCGCTCCCGGAGCACCTGCCGGAGCGCGTCGCGGGAACCATCTTCGGTCTTCTCGTCGCCGCCGGTGTCGCGACGCGCGATCCGAATCTCTGGGGTGCGGGCATGAGCCTCACGGTCATCGCCGGCCTCGCGTTTCCCATCGCGCGGCACACGGACCTCGCGGCCGCGGTGTATCGCCTCGGTCTGCAGCTGCTGGGTGTTCTGTACGTCGGCTTCTTCATGCCGCACATAACCCTCATGCGGGAGCTGCCGAACGGCGAGGGATGGCGGTGGGTTCTGTTCACGGTCGCCGCGGTCTTCGGCTCGGATTCCGGCGGTTATTTCGCCGGTCGGGCATTCGGTCGCCATCAGTTGCTACCCGAGGTGAGTCCGAAGAAGACGATCGAGGGCGCCGTGGGTGCCGTCGTCGGCGCGGTGCTGTCGGCTCTGCTCATTCACGTGCTCGTGCATCCCTCGCTCGACACCACCGAAGTGATCGTGCTCGGGGTGGTTTTGAGCGCGCTTGCACAGTTCGGCGATCTCTGCGAGTCGGCGCTCAAGCGCGCTTTCGGTGCGAAGGACTCCGGCTGGATTATCCCGGGTCACGGTGGCATCCTAGATCGGCTGGACAGCCTCCTCTTCCCGTTCGTGTTCACCTACTACTACGCGGCCGTGGTCGGCCGTTGAGGGTTGCCGAATGACAGTACCCGAACCGGTCGTGACCACGGTCGCCTTCGTCGTGGCCCTGGGTGTTCTGGTGTTCGTGCACGAGCTCGGGCACTTCCTCACCGCCAAGCGCGTCGGCGTGAAGGTGCTCCGCTTCTCGATCGGATTCGGACCAGTCCTCTGGCGCCGACAGAGTGGGGAATCCGAGTACGCTCTCTCCGCGATTCCGCTCGGCGGGTACGTGAAGATGCTCGGCGAGGATTCGGACGGTGACGAGCCCGTTCCCGCGGAGGAGCGGCATCGTGCCTTCTCGGCCCAGGGACCACTTCGCCGTGCCGCCATCATCGTCGCCGGTCCGGCGACGAACTTCGTGTTCGCGTTCCTGGTCTATGCGCTCGTGTTCGCTAGTGCGGGAGCGCCGGTCCCGTCGAACGAGCCGCGTCTCGGCGGTGTGAGCGCGACGACGCCGGCAGACCGCGCCGGGCTCCGCACGGG
>OELV01000025.1_pt1 | contig 11717 bp, 10 predicted proteins | sample 1503271 | NCBI WGS metagenome assembly OELV01 (sample SAMEA104379593, study PRJEB20068) | metagenome | biome: 1000743; feature: 77; material: 1998 | place: USA | collected 2012 | depth 25 m
GCAAGACGGTGCGCGCCGCGATCGAGGCAGGCTACGAGCGCGCCTGGTACGCGATTCGCGACTCGAACCTGACGACGTTCGCGTCGGGCTTGATCCTGTTCCAATTCGGGACCGGCCCGGTGCGTGGGTTCGCGGTCACGCTCTGCGTCGGCATCATCACCAGCGTGCTCACGGGCGTCTTCGGTACGCGCATTCTCTACGATTGGCTGGTCACGCGTCGCCGTCTCACGACGGTGAGCATATGAGGAGGGGGACGATGGCGACCGAGCGTACGGCCACCAGCAAGGCTCCCGAGCGTACGGAGCACCGATTCCTCGAGCTCATTCCGCACGATCTGAACATCGACTTCGCGAGCCTGACCATCAAGATGCTCGTCCTGTCGTGGACGATCATCGCGATCGGTCTGGTCTCGATCTACATCCATGGCGGTCTCAACTACGGCATCGACTTCCGTGGCGGCACGATGATCCACGTGAAGTTCCCGAACGCGACGAACGCGACCCAGATCCGCGAGGCGCTGACGAGTCCGGAGCTGCGCGAGGTGCTCGTGCAGGATGTCGGGCAAGGCGGTACCGAGTTCCAGATCCGGGTACATGGGGCCGAGGAGGGCCGCACTGCTACGATCGCGGATGAAATCAAGGCCGGGTTGAAGACGAAGTTCGGCGAAGGGGCATTCGACGTGCTGCGTGTCGAGACGGTCGGTCCCAAGGTCGGACAGGATCTCTGGTGGGACGCGACGCTCGCCGTCGTGTTCTCGACGCTCGTGATGGGCGCGTACATTGCGCTCCGGTTCGACTGGCGGTTCGGCGTCGGGGCCGCCGTGGCGCTCATCCACGACGTCCTGATGACGCTCGGCGCCCTGTCCCTCTTCCAAATGGAGTTCGACCTCACCACGGTGGCCGGGCTGCTGACGGTCGTGGGCTACTCGGTGCACGACACGGTCATCGTCTCGGATCGCATCCGCGAGAATCTCACGAAGATGCGCAAGGAATCGCTGCGCACCATCGTGAACCTGTCGATCAACGAAACGCTCTCGCGTACCATCATCACGAGCGGGACCGCGATCCTCGTCACGGTGGCGCTTTTCACGCTCGGCGGCGCCGTGATCCACAGCTTCGCGTTCACGCTCATGGTCGGCTTCATCGTCGGCACGTACTCGTCGATCTACGTCGCGGCCCCGATCGTCCTCTATCTGGAGGGTCGCAGCGGACTCGCATCGCGGACGTCCTAACCGGCCGATCTGCCTGGGATAACGATGTTTCTTGACCGTGCGGGGTCAGGCTGCTACCCAGGAAGACGGTCGAGGACATGACAGACAAGGACGACATTCTGCTCAACAGCAAAGAGGTCGCCCAGATCCTCGACCTGAGCCCGGATACGGTAAACGAGCTTGCGCGGAAGAGCGTCCTCCCGGCGTTCAAGCGCGGGCGACAGTGGCGTTTCAGCAAGCGCGACATCGTCTCGTACAAGCGGGAATCCTGGAGCGCGACGGCGGCATGAGGCGCAGCATCGCCGCTCTGCGCCGATAGCGCTCCCGCTCCAGCCAGATCGCGAGGGGAGAAGTATGGCCACGGCAGGCACGCAACCGCACGAGAGCGCTCTCTACTACGAGTTCTCCCACTTCTACGATGCGTTCTTCGGTCGCGTGTTCCATCCCCGTATTGCCAAAGTCGTGCGGTCGCTCGGGATAGTGCCGGGCGCGCGGGTCCTAGAAATCGGCGTCGGAACGGGGTTGTCGCTCGACGCGTACCCACGACACGCCCAGGTGGTCGGCATCGATCTCGCGCCCGACATGCTGGAGAAGGCGCAGGAACGGATCGACCGCCACGGATGGCGTCACATCACGGTCGAGCAGGGTGATGCGCTGGCGCTGCGGTTTCCCGACGACACGTTCGACTACGTGATGGCGTTCCACGTCGTGAGCGTCGTACCGGATGCGCAACAACTCATGGCGGAAGCGCAGCGTGTGTGCCGCCCCGGCGGGCACATCGTCGTGATCAACCATTTCCGCAGCGAGCATCGTGCGGTCGCACGACTGCAACACAGCATCGACCCCATGACCCGTCGGCTCGGCTGGACGACCTCGCTCTACCTGCGCGACATCCTCGACCCGGGCACCTTGCACGTCGAACGCCAGTGGAAGACCTCGCCGCGCTCGCTGTTCACGATCGTCATCGCACGCAACACGAAGGGCGTGGAGGCCATCGCCTGCGAGGCGATCGCGAGCGACGCGTCGGCCTGACGCGTCACTGTCGTCGTGACGGCGGTCCGACGGGAATCAGCCCCCGCCGCATCAGCAGATCGGCTTCGCGCTGACTACCGGTCGCGAGCCAGCGTTTGTAGAGCCGCAGCGTATCCTGCTCGCTGCGGAAGAGCTCGAGAGCGCTGATCGCGCCGAGCACGCGAACGAACTCGGGGAACCGATCGGCAAGCTCGACGAAGGACTCGCCGAGCCCTCCGCGACGCATCTCGGTCGAGAGCTGCGCGTAGGCGTTGCGGCCGAGGGCCGTGTAGTAGTCGGGCCCCACGAGGCCGCGATCGAGACACTCGACGAAGACGCCCGTCACGAAGAGCGCCGTGTCGGCGACGCGGCGGAGCGTGTCGAAGCGTTGGACCGCCGGCAGCTCGAAGGCGCGCAGGTAGTCGACGCCGAGCGGCGGATCGAGCAGATCCTTGCGGCCGGGCGCCGCGAAGCGCTCGAGGAGGTGGACCAGGTAGCACTCGGTGGTCTCGCTCGATGCGATGTGCTGCTGTTCGAGCGCCTCCTGCACGAGATCGTGGAAGAGGGCGGTCAAGGTACCGGTTTGCACCATCGTGGCCTCCGGACGGCTGTCGAGGCAATTGTGCGACGGGGCGGCGTACGTCGCAAACGGAAACGACGGCCCATGGTCGATTTTCCGACATGCACGCCCTTGCCTCCGGTCGGTACGCTTCGTTAAAAGACACGAACGGCGAGCGTCCGGTGGGCGACACGATCGACGGCAAGGCGGTAGCGGCGGTGGTCCGAGGCGAGGTGCGCGCTCGGGTGAGCCGCCTGGCCGAACGTGGCACGGCGGTCGGGCTCGCCACCGTGCTGGTCGGGGACGACCCGGCGTCGCAGCTCTACGTCGGCACCAAACATAAGGCCTGTGCCGAAGTGGGCATTCGATCGTTCGGGCACCGGATGTCCGCGACGGTCAACCTCGGCGATCTACTGGCGCTCGTGCGCGATCTCGGACGGAACCCGGACGTCCATGGCATCCTGGTGCAGCTGCCCCTACCGAAGGGTCTCGACGTCGAGGCCGTGATCGACGCGATTCCTCCGAACAAGGACGCCGACGGGCTCCATCCCGTGAACCAAGGGCGTATGATGGCGGGCAGGTCGGGCCTCAGGCCGTGCACGCCCCTCGGTATCATGCGCCTCCTCGACGAGGCGCAGGTCAGGCTCGAGGGCGCGCGTGCCGTCGTGGTCGGCCGCAGCGTCCTGGTCGGGAAGCCTGTCGCGCTGATGCTGCTGGAGCGTCACGCGACGGTGACGATGTGTCACTCGCGCACGACCGATCTCGGCGGTGAGATCGGACGCGCCGGCGTCGTCATCGCGGCTGCAGGTCAGGCGGGCCTCGTGCGCGGCGAATGGATTGCTCCCGGCGCCGTCGTCATCGACGTCGGAACGAACCGCGGCCCCGACGGAAAGCTCTGCGGGGACGTCGACTTCGCCGCTGCGCGCGCGCGCGCTCGCGCCATCACGCCGGTGCCCGGTGGAGTCGGCCCGATGACGGTCGCCATGCTGCTCCTGAACACCGTCACGGCCGCGGAGTGGGCGGTCGCGGCGCGCGCGGCCTGATGCCGCAGCGCACGCCGCTGTACGATCGACATCGAGCCCTTGGGGCTCGGCTCGTCGACTTTGCCGGATGGGAAATGCCGGTGTCGTATAGCGGCGCGCTCGACGAGCACGCTGCCGTACGCGAACGGTGCGGACTCTTCGACGTGAGCCACATGGGTGAGGTCCAGGTGCGCGGACGGGGAGCTGCCGCCTGGTGCGACCGGATGACCGTGAACGACGTCGGGCGACTCGAGGATGGTGGCGGGCAGTACTCGGTGCTGTGCGACGATCGTGGCGGCGTCCTCGACGATCTCATCGTGTATCGGCTGACCGCCGACCATTTCGTGTTGGTGGTGAACGCTTCCACCACGGCGGCGGATCTCGCGTGGATGCGGGAACACGCCAGCTCCGATGTCGAGCTCATCGACCGGAGCGGCGAGACCGGCCTGCTTGCGGTGCAGGGTCCTCGAGCGGCGCAGGTGCTGGGTGGGCTCACCGCCCTCGATGTCGGAGGGATGCGGTCGTTCACCATACGCGAGAGCACCGTCGCCGCCGAAAATGTGCTCGTGTCACGCACCGGCTACACCGGCGAGGACGGCTTCGAGCTCTTCGTGGCGAGCGACCGTCTGGGCGTGCTGTGGGACGCCGTGCTCGGGGCGATGCGATCGGTCGAGGGGGTGGCCTGCGGGCTCGCGGCCCGCGACACGCTCAGGCTCGAAGCGGGGCTGCCGCTCTACGGCTCCGACATGGATCGTTCGACCACCCCGCTCGAGGCCGGGCTCGGCTGGGTCGTGAAGCTCGGGAAGGGCGACTTCATCGGCCGTTCGACGCTGGCGGCACAACGCGACCACGGCATACCGCGCCGACTCGTCGGACTCGAGATGCTCGAAGCGGGCGTCCCGCGGCATGGCCAGACCGTGGCAGTGACCGGGGCGCCGGTCGGACAGATCACCAGTGGCACCAAGTCGCCGACGCTCGGTCGCTTCATCGCGATGGCGTATGTCGCCACCCCGCATGGCGAGGTCGGGACCACCGTCGAGGTCGACGTTCGTGGGCGCCCCCACCAGGCGCGCGTGGTGCCGCGGCCCTTCTATCGTCGCCCGCGTTGAGGGAGAAGGAGTACGAGATGCAGATACCGGACGACCTCCGCTACACGAAGGATCACGAGTGGCTTCGCGTCGAGGGTGGTCAGGGCACGATCGGGATCACCGACTTCGCGCAGGACGCGCTCGGAGACGTCGTGTTCGTGGAGCTTCCCTCGGTGGGCACGGAGCTCACCCAAGGCCAGACTTTCGGCGTGGTCGAATCGAACAAGACCGTCTCCGATCTGTTCGCACCAGTCGGCGGGACGGTCGTCCAGGTGAACGAGGCTCTCAAGAAACAGCCGGAGCTGGTCAATCAGGATCCCTACGGCACGGGCTGGATGATCCGCGTCGCCGTAGGAGCTGCCGTGGCGGGTGCCCATCTGCTGGACGCCGCTACATACCGTGCCCTCGTGGAGAGCGAGCAAGGATGAGCGCGTATACGCCTCACACGCCGGACGACGTCGCAGCGATGCTGGACGTCATCGGCGTACCGTCGATCGATGCGCTGGTGGCACACGTGCCCGCGGCCCTGCGCGAGCGGGCGCGAATCGACTTCGCACCCGGGCTCAGCGAGCCGGATCTCCGGCGGGCCATGGAGCGCCTCGCCGAGCGGAACGCACGCATTCCCGAGAACGCCGTGTTCCTCGGCGCGGGTGCGTATGCGCACGTGACGCCGACGGTCGTGAACCACGTGCTCCTCCGTTCGGAATTCTCCACGGCATACACGCCCTATCAGCCCGAGGTGAGTCAGGGCACATTGCAGGCGATCTTCGAGTTCCAGACGTTCGCCGCGCTCTTGCTCGGCCTCGATGTGGCCAATGCGAGCATGTACGACGGCGCGTCGGCCGCGGCCGAAGCCGTGCTCATGACGCGGCGGCTGGCACCGGGTCGCGGCGAAGTGCTGGTCTCGCGCGCCGTGCATCCGCACTACCGGGAGACCATCGCGACGTACGTGCAGGGATTGCGTGACCTCGTCCTGCGCGAGGTGCCGATCGGAGCCGACGGACGCATCGACGGGGCAGCGCTCGAGCAGTTGCTTGGCCCTCGCACGCTGTGCGTCGTCGTAGGCTATCCGAATGTCCTCGGGGTGATCGAGGATCTGAAGGCCGTCACCGCGGCGGCGCACGCGGTCGGCGCCCTCGCCGTCAGCGCGACGTCCGAGCCATTGGCGCTGGCGCACCTCCGCTCACCGGGCGGATGCGGCGTGGACATCGCGGTGGCGGAAGGTCAGGGATTCGGGCTCCCCGTTTCGTATGGAGGACCCGGTGTGGGGCTGTTCGCGACCCGCGAGGCGCACGTCCGTGCCATGCCCGGCCGCATCGTCGGCGAGACGGTGGACGCTCGAGGGAAACGCGGCTACGTCCTGACGCTCGCCACGCGCGAGCAACACATTCGCCGGCAGCGAGCCACCTCGAACATCTGCACCAATCAGGGTCTCTGCGCCTTGGCGGTCACCGTCTATCTCTCGACGCTCGGACGTGACGGCCTCCGCCGGCTCGCCGAGGCCAACTATCGGCGCGCGCACGCGGTGGCGGCGCGTCTCGACGCGGCCGGCGTGCCGTTGCTGGTGGCGAGTCCCTTCTTCAACGAATTCGTGGTTCGCGCGCCTGCCGCCGTCCGGACGTGGGAGAGCATTGCCGAGGGCGAGGGTATCGTAGCGGGCTTCCCGATCGGACGGTGGCTCCCTGAGTACGCCGACGGGCTCCTCGTGTGCGTCACCGAGGTCCAATCGGACTCGGCCGTCGATCGTCTGGTCGAAGTGGTCGCGGACGCGCCGGCTCGCGCGCGTGCGACGGGTGGGCGCTGATGCTGCTGTCGGAGCCGGTCATCTTCGAACGAGGCTCCCGAGGCCGTGCCGGCTGGTCGGCGAGCGGTCCGGGCGACGCGACGGTAGCGCCGCTTCCGGAGGAGCTCCGACGCGAGGACGACCTCGACGGTCTTCCGGAGGTGAGCGAGCTCGAGGTCCTTCGGCACTTCGTTCGGCTCTCGCAATGGAACTACAGCGCGGCGACGACCATGTATCCACTCGGGTCGTGCACGATGAAGTACAACCCGGTGGTGAACGAGGACGTCGCGCGATTGCCGGGGTTCGCTGGTCTCCATCCGCTGATGCCGGAGAGTGCGGCGCAAGGTGCCTTGGAGCTCGTCTGGCAGCTAGAAGAGGCGCTCCGGGCGGTGTGCGGGCTAGACGCCGTCTCGCTGCAGCCGGCGGCCGGCGCGCAGGGCGAGCTCACGGGAATGCTCCTGGTGCGCTCCTACCATGCCGACCACGGGGGACAGCGCAAACGGGTGCTCATCCCATCGAGCGCACACGGCACGAATCCGGCCAGCTCGGCACTGTGCGGGTACGACGTTGTCGAGGTGCCGGCGGGACCACGCGGCCTCCTCGAAGCGCGCGCGGTCGAGAAGGTCATGGACGACGGTGTCGCGGCCCTGATGGTCACGAATCCGAACACCTTGGGCCTGTTCGAGGAGGAGCTTCAGGCCGTCGCAGAGCTCGTGCACGCGCGGGGCGGGCTGATCTACATGGACGGCGCCAACATGAACGCGCTCATGGGCGTCGCAAAGGCGGGCGACATGGGCGTCGACGTCATGCAATTCAACCTGCACAAGACGTTCTCGACCCCGCACGGTGGGGGCGGTCCCGGGGCGGGACCTGTTGCCGTACGGGACATCCTCGCCCCGTATCTGCCCGTCCCGCGCGTGGTTCGTCGCGGGGAGACGTTCGCCTGGGAGACGAGTGCGAGCAAGTCGATCGGGCGTGTGCGATCGTTCTATGGCAACTTCGGCATCCTCGTGCGGGCGCTGGCGTACATCCTCCGCGTCGGCGGTCCCGGACTCGAGGAGGTGACGCGCCTGGCGATCCTGAATGCGAACTACCTCCGGGCGCGCTTGACGCCCGTGTACCATCTGGCATTCGACGGGCCGGCCATGCACGAGTGCGTGCTGAGCGACAAGTACCTCCAGGCTTACGACGTGCACACGCTGGACGTCGCAAAGCGCCTGCTCGACTACGGTTTCTATGCGCCGACGATCTACTTCCCGCTCGTCGTGAAGGGCGCCATCATGATCGAGCCGACGGAGACGGAGAGCAAGGAGACACTCGACGCCTTTGCCGAAGCGATGCTGGCCATCGCCGTCGAGGCCCGGGAGGATCCGACTCGCGTGCGCGCAGCGCCCCATGACACCTGGTTCGGGCGTCTCGACGAAACCCGGGCTGCCCGGCGGCCCATCCTGCGTTGGCGACCGATTGCGCAAGCCTGCGGAGAGGCTCAGGAAAATTGACAGTCGGCCTGGTCGTAGGTAGCCTGCCGCCGCGGCGATGTCGGTCCTCAACTCGAAAGTGCTCGTCCTCAATCGATCGTACCTCCCCGTGCACATCACATCCGTGCGGCGAGCACTGGCGCTGCTCTACCAGGACATCGCGCACGCGGTGGACCACGAGTACCGGACGTTCGACTTCGCGAGCTGGGCGGCGTTGTCGCCGCTCGACGAGGCGATCGGGCTGGTGAACGCCGCCATCCGCGTGCCGCGTGTGATCCTCCTGCGCTCGTACGATCGCATGCCGCGACGACACGTTCGGTTCAGCCGCTACAACGTCTTCCTGCGGGATCAGAATCGGTGTCAGTATTGCGGCCGCCAGCTGCCACGCTCGGAGCTGAACCTGGACCACGTGCTGCCGCGTTCGCGCGGCGGCGCATCGGTGTGGGAGAACGTCGTCTGCTCGTGTCATCGATGCAACCGTGTGAAGGGTGGTCGGACGCCCATGGAAGCCGGGATGCGCTTGCTGCGGGAGCCGTTTCGCCCGCAGTGGACGCCGTTCATGGCAGAGGCGTACCGACAGCGTCGCCACGACGCGTGGATGCCGTTCTTGAGCGGGATCGGTCACGTGACCTTCGAAGCCAGTCAGGTAAATTGAGAAACGTGGAGGCGCGCCGGATGCCGGCGGGGAGGGGGCGCGGATGCGGATCAAGCAGATCGAGCTGAACGGCTTCAAGTCGTTCATGGACCGAACGGTCCTCGAGCTGCCACCAGGCGTGACGGCGATCGTCGGCCCGAACGGCTGCGGCAAGTCGAACATCGTCGATGCCATCCGGTGGGTGCTGGGTGAGCAGAGCCCGAAGCATCTCCGCGGCGTTGCCATGGAGGACGTCGTCTTCAGCGGCAACGCCGATTTCGGTCCACTCGGCATGGCGGAGGTGTCCCTATTGCTGGAGCGAAGCGACGAGGACCTGCTGAAGGCCGAGCACGACGCCGGAGAGGATGGGCCAACCGATGGGCTGCCGCCCGGGCTCGCGAAGGTGAGCGAGATCCTCGTGACTCGACGATATTTTCGCTCCGGGGAATCCGAATATTTCATCAATCAGGCGCCCTGTCGTCTGAAGGACATCACCGAGCTCTTCCTGGGGACCGGTGTAGGCACGAAAGCCTACGCGATCATCGAGCAAGGACGCGTCGAACAGCTCGTCAACGCGAAGCCGGAGGAGCTCCGACACTTCATCGAGGAGGCAGCCGGCACGACGCGTTTCCGCGCACGGAAGGTGGCGGCGGAGCGGAAGATGGAGCGAACGCGCGACAATCTCCTGCGGGTGCAAGACGTCGTTCGCGAGCTCGAGCGGCAGATGGGGTCGTTGCAACGGCAGGCGAAGCGCGCCGAAGAGTACCATCGTCTCAAGGACGAGCTGCGCACCCTCGATTTCCGAGTCATGGCGGCGCGGCGGCGCGTCTGGACCGCGGACATCGTCGCCGAGGAAGCGACGCTGGCGAGCTTGCAGGACGACGAACGTGCGCTCGCCGAGGCCATACAGCGCCGGCAGGTCTCGAGCGGCTCCGCGCGCGGAGCCCGTCAGGAGATCGAGTCCCGGCTCCGCGCAGTCGATGAAGAGCTGACCGAAGCGCGGTTGCGCGCGACCGAGATGCAAGCGCGCGCCGGCGCCGCCGCCGACCGACGTGGTGAGCTCGAGCGCCGCCTGACGGCAGCCGCGGGCGATGCCGCACGCCTGGGCGAGAAGATCAGTGACGCAACGGCACGACGACGCGCGCAGGAGGCGGCGCTGGAAGAGTGCCGTGTCGCGCAACGTGACGCAGACGAGCGACTGCGTGCGGCGGAGGAGCACCTGCGGGAGCTCGACGCGGCCGGCGGACCCTTCGAGCAGGAGGTCGACGTCGCCAAGGACGTCCTGGTCGATGCGCTCGCCGATCAAGCGCGGGTGCGCAATCTCGCGGAGGCGCTCGAACGGCGGCGGGACGAGCTGCTCGGGCGGCGGTTGCGCCTGGAGGAGGAGCAGCGAGCCCTGGGGGTTCGGCTCGACGGCAATACGCGCGAGCGGGAAGCTGCCCGTGTCGAGGTGCAACGACTTGCGGAGGAGCGGCAGCGGGTGACGGACGAGCGGGAGATTCTCCTAGCGCGCCGCGCCGAGCTGATGGCCGAAGAACGGCGCAGGGTCGAGGCCGTCGAGAACGCGCGGGACGTCGTGACCCAGCTGACATCACGTGCCGACTCGTTGCGCGAGCTTCAGACGCGGGCCGAAGGATGTACGCGCGGAACGGCGAGCCTTCGATCACGAGATGCAGGTGCACAGCTCGTTGCCGACCTCATGCAAGTGCCGGTCGAGCTCGAGCGGGCGGTCGCGGCCGCGCTGGGTGCACGGCTTCAGCAGGTGGTCGTGCCGACCACCACGGATGCAATCGAAGCGATCGGCTGGCTTCAGCGCGCGGAGGGAGGAACGGCGACCGCACTGCCGAGCAGCCCCGAACGCCGGGCCGCAGTGATCGTGCCCGCCGGCCGCCGGCTCGTGGATCTCCTACAGGTCGATGCACCGCACTGGGCGCTCGCGGAAGCACTGCTGGGCGACGTGCTCATCGCCGACGATCTCGCGAGTGCGCTCGCGACGTGGCGAGACGCTTCGCATCCGGTAACGGTCGTGACGCTCGGCGGCGAGGCCATCGACCCGTTGGGGGCGGTGACGGGCGGCAGCGAGGCTCCCCTCGAGGAAGCATTGCTCGCACGCGCTCGCGAGTTGAGAGAGATCGAGACGGCGCTCAACCACGCGCGGACGAGCCTCCGTGAGGAAGTGGGTCGACTCGAGGGTGTCCGTGAGGAGGTCGAGCACATCATTGCAGCGATTGCGGCTACCGATACGGCACTCCAAGGGCTCCGCGTGGCCGAAGTGTCGGCTGGCAAGGACCGCGAACGGCTCGAGGAGGAGCGGACGCGCATCGCCGCGGAGCTGGAGGTGAGCGCGCTCGAGGCGAGCGGGCTCGCCGGGGCGGACGGCGAAGTGACAGGAGAGCTCGCCGCGATGGCTGCCAGGACGGAGGAGGCGATCCGTCAGGTATCGGAGAGTCGTGCAAGGCTGACGGCTCGGCAGCAGGCCTTGGCCGCATGGCGCGAGGAAACTGCCCGGGCCGAGCACATGCACACGGACGTTGCCGTTCGGGCCACACAAGCCTCCGAGCGGGCCCGTGCGGCCCAAACGGCATGTGAAGTCACGGCGGGTGCGGTGTCTGATCTCGAAGATCGCCTTCGTGAGACGGAGGCAATCCGTGTGGAAGGGGACCAGGCGATCGCCGCTGCCGAGCGCGAGCAGGTCGCCGCCGACACGATGCGCGCCGAGGCGATCGAGCGAGCGGAGGTGCTCGGAACGGAGCGTCGGCAGCTGAGCGAGGCGATGGAGAGCGCGGACCAGCGTCTGGCGGCAGAAGATCGCGAGGACCGCGCGGCACGGGAAGCCATCGACGGCCTGCGCGAACGCCGCGTGGAACGAGAACGCGTGCTGACCGAGCGGCGGTTTGCGATGCAGGGCCTCGAGGATCGACTCCTCGAGCGC
>OELV01000496.1_pt1 | contig 11687 bp, 15 predicted proteins | sample 1503271 | NCBI WGS metagenome assembly OELV01 (sample SAMEA104379593, study PRJEB20068) | metagenome | biome: 1000743; feature: 77; material: 1998 | place: USA | collected 2012 | depth 25 m
CCGCATCCCTGATCGTCCGACACCGAAACCGTCGCCGACGATCAGGCGCTGGCGGCCTTCCGCATCTCCCGCTCGAGCCGCGAGAAGATCCCGACTCCCTCGGTCCGCAGTGCGCCTCCCACCTGCACGGCCTTCGCGCCCTTCTGCATAGCGCGCGCCACGTCGTAGCCCGATGCGATGCCGCCCCCCACGATCACGTCGATCGGCGCCGGGGCCTCGAGCATCAGCTTCTCGTATCCGTGGAAGTCGTTGTGCGCGACGACGCCGCGCACGCCCGCATCGAGCAGCGTGCCGATGAGCCGTCCGTACGGCATCGGCACGCGCTCCGGCAACTTCACCCACACCGGCCGACCGCACGCCGCGAGGCGCCGCGCCAGCTCCTGAAGTGTCCCTTCGCTCTCGAGCGGCGCGAGCGTCGTCTCCACCCAGCGATCGGCCAGGTTCGCTTCGACGACGGCGGCACCGGCATCGGCGAACGCCTTCGCCAGGAACCCCATCTCCTCGACGGTCGCGCCGGCGATGCTCGCCACGACCGGACGCTCGCTGTCGGCGGCGAGCTCGCGCACGAGCGGCAGCAGCTTGTCGAAACCGGGATTCTGCAGGTCGCGGTAGGCGGGGTGTACGAACGGGTGCACCGTCGTCGGCATGAGCACGATGGCGCCGGTGCGCGAGCGGCGGAGCGCACGCACGTCGTCGACGGTGATCGCGGTGCCCGCCGCGTTCATCGCGCAGAACGCAAGCGGCACGCCGGTGACCACCGAGCCGAAGCCGAGCGCGCGAGCCGTTTCGGCGGGATGCGTCATGCGTCGCGCACCTCGATCGGGACCTCGACGAAGTCGTGCACAGCCTCGTCCCAGCGAAACGCGCGCGCCTCGCCCGGCTCACGAGCGTCGGACACGACGACGTACGTGACGTCGGGATAGGCAGGGTCGTCGCCGAACATGGCGTCCGCACGATCCTTGTCCGAGAAGTACGAGCCGTTGATGGCATGCGAGTGGTAGAACACCTTCAGGCACGCGCCGGGCTCCTCGCCCGCGCGGATCGCCGCGTAGAGCTCCTTCGGCTCGGGCGTGTATGCCGTCTTCGCGTCGCGGGGCGTCTCGACGGGATTCTCGGCATGGAGCCGATTCTGGACGTTCGTGAATCGACGCACGAGGTCGCGACCGTCGCGCTCCACGACGGCGCCACAGCATTCGTCGGGATGCGCGGCGCGTCCGTGCGCGTGCATGGCGTCGAGCGTCGCGCGATCGAGCTTCAGCGATTCCATGGCTCCTCGTTGGATGTGGCCCGCCGCACACGGGCGCGGATCACGTGCGTGAGCGTCGTGTTGATCGGCACCGGCACGCCGAGCTCCGCGCCGCGCCGTGCGACCCAGCCATTGATGGCGTCGATCTCCGTCGGCCGTCCGCGCTCCAGGTCCTGCAGCATCGACGAACGATGCGCGGCCGTCGACGGCACCAGCGCGCCGTAGAAGTCGGCCCGGTAGGCGCCGGCGTCCGGCCAGCGGAGCGCGATGCCGGACGCGCGAGCGACGGCGAACGCCTCGTCGATCACCTGATCCATGAGCGATCGCGCGTCCGGGTCGTCGGGCAGGTAGCCGTAGGGCACACCCAGGAGCGCGCCCAGCGGGTTGAGCGCGGCGTTGTAGAAGACCTTGGCCCAGAGCTCGCCCAGGAGATTGTCCGTCGTGCCCGAGGGAATGCCCGCCTCCGCGAAGCGCCGCGCCCACTTCTCCGCCAGCGCGGTCCCTACCGCATCGCGCGGATCCGGACTGCCGGCCAGCACGGGCGCCGCATTGACCGTCACTCGCACGCGACCGGGACCCAAGAGCTCCGCGCCGAAGATCACGCGCGCACCGATGACGCGCGAGGCGCCGAGGACGTCCGCAGCACACTCGAGATTTCCGAGACCGTTCTGGAGCGACACCAAAAGCCCGTCGGCAGCCAGATGAGGCGCCATTGCACGGACCATGGCCGCGGTGTCGTACGACTTGACGGTCAAGAGGACGGTGCCGAAGGTGCCCTCGAGCGCCGCCGCGTCGGACAGCGTGGTGATGCCGCGCACCGTGTGCGTACCGAAGAGGCCTTCGACGCGCAGCCCATCGCGCGCGATGGCTTGCATGTGCTCGGGCCGACCGAGGAGCACGACCGGCCAGCCCGCGTGCGCCAGGAGCCCGCCGAATACCGAGCCCAGGGCACCGGCGCCGGCGACCACCAGGGGGCCGCCCTTTTCCCGTTGCGCCACGCGGGCACGATACGTCATGCTCCTCGCATGATCCAGGCAGAACGCTTGCGCGACGATCTGCTCGCGCTCGTGCGGATCGACAGTCTCTCGAAGCGCGAAGGTCGAATCGCCGAGCGGCTCGAGCGCGAGCTGCGCGCACTCGGTGCCGACGTCGAGTACGACGGGGCCGGCGTGCGCGTCGGCGGCGAAGTGGGCAATCTGATCGCGCACGTACCCGGCACGTCGGACGGCGAGCCGCTCCTGCTGTGCGCGCACATGGACACGGTCGAGCCCGGCATCGGCGTCAGGCCCATCGTGGAGGGCGACGTGATCCGGACCGACGGCACGACGGTCCTCGGCGGTGACGACAAGTCGGGTATCGCGATCGTGATGGAATGTCTCCGCACCTGCCGAGAGCGCAAGCTCCGCCATCCTCCGCTCGAGATCGTGTTCACGATCTGCGAGGAGCTGGGCCTGCTCGGCGCGCGGCATCTGGACGTGGAGCGCGTCCGCTCACGGCGGGGGCTCGTCTTCGACAGCGACGCCGTCGGGATGGTCTTCACGCGCGCGCCCGGCTCGAACCACATCGAGGTGGTCGTGCACGGCCGCGCCGCGCATGCCGGGATGGCCCCCGAGGACGGCGTGAGCGCCATCCAGATCATGGCCGACGCCGTGGCCCGAATGCGGCTCGGCCGCATCGACGAGGAGACCACGGCCAACCTGGGCGTCGTGCACGGCGGGCGCGCCGTCAACATCATCCCCGACGAGGTCGTGTTGCACGGCGAGGCGCGGAGCCACGACACCGCCAAGCTCGATGCGCAGTGCGCCCACATGCGCGCGTGCTTCGAAGAGGCCGCCGCGCGCTTTCCAGGGTCGAGCGTCACGGTCCGCGTCGAGCCGAGCTACGCCGCGATGAACGTCGCCGACGATGCGCCCATCATGCGCCTCGTGCGCGCCGCCGCAGCACGCGCCGGCCGCAGCATCGCCTCGGCCGGCATGGGCGGCGGCTGCGACGCCAACATCCTGAACCACCGCGGCTTCGAGGTGGTGAACCTCGGCACCGGGATGCGCGAGATCCACACCACGAAGGAGTGGCTCAAGGTGAGCGACATGGTCGCCGCCGCCGAGGTGACGCTCGCCGTGATCGAGCTCGCGGGCGACTTCGGCGCATAGCCGAGCCGCCCGAGGCGTGGGCGACCTGCAGCCGCCCTCAGCCTATTGCCGTAGCTTGTCGCTCCTCGCGCTGCCGCACGCGGAACTTGGGCAGCACCGCACCCGTCGCGAAGAAAATGGCGCCGCCGCCGAGCCCGACCACGAGCGTGACGGCCCACCAGAGGAGCCCGACCGTGACCGCCACCGAGTCGTCGACGTTGATGAGGCCCAGGAAGTAGAGGTAGCCGCCCTCGCGTACGCCGAACCCCCCGATGCTGACGGGAAGCGCCATCATGACCGACAGGATCGGGTGGAAGACGAGGCAGTATGCGAAGGGGATCGTCACGCCGGCGGCCTTCGCCAGGACCCACTGCACGCAGACCTGCGAGAGATGGAAGACGAGCGACACTGCCGAGACCCGCAGCAAGAGTCGAGAATCACGCCAGAAGGGGGCCAGCTCGGTTTCGACCTGACGCCGGATTCGATTGTCTGCGGGCAGCAGCTTCACGAGCCGCGGGCAGGTCCACCAGCCGACGACGAGCGCCAGGCCGCCGGCCATGACGGCCATGCTGAGTGGCCCGGCGAAGTGGTACTCGGGATAGGCGAGGAGCGTCACCGACCCCAGGGCCATGAGGATGGCGAGCCCGCTGGCGCGATCGAACAGCACGGAGTTGAGAGCCAACCCCGGGCGGTGGCCACGGCCCAGATAGAGCGCCCGCACCACGTCGCCCCCGAGCGTGGAGACCCCGATCAGGTTGAAAAACATGCCGATGAAGTAGAACCGTCCGTAGTCGACGAGGCTGCCGCCCAGTCCGACCGAGCGTCCCAGCATGGACCACTTGAGGGCCGACAGGATCTGGCCGACGACGTAGATGGCGATCGCCAGCGCCACCCATTCGAGGTGGACCCCGGTGACGGCGCGCCAGAGGTGGTCGCGGTTCACGTCGACCAGGATGTAGGTCACGATGCCGAGGCTCGTCCCGAGCCGAAGCCCCCACCGCCCTACCTCCCGCAGCCTGCGCACCCTGACGATTGTCCTTTTCGCCGGAGCTTTTGCAAACTCGCCGGGCGATCCAACCATACGGGCGTCCTTTCTGGCGCGAATGCCCGTCTTCCTTGACACCGTCGCCATGCCCCGGCTAAGCGGCCCGCGATGGCGTCGGCGGCACGAAGCGAGGAGGCTGGGCTGATCGTGGTCGGCGCAAGCGTCGCCGGCCTCGTCGCGGCGATCACGGCAGCCGATCACGGCCGGCGCGTCGTCGTGATCGAGCGCTCGAAGGATCTGGGAGGCCTCGCCGCGACCTCGAGCGAGGGCATCGCGGCCGCGGGCACTCGCTTCCAGCGCGTCGCCGACGTCCGAGACACTCCGGAGCACCTCCTGGCGGACATCGATCGGACGACCCCGGACCACGGGGAACCAGAGCTCGCGAACGCTCTGGTGGCCCAGGGTGCCTCGCTGGTGGAGTGGCTGGCAGACCGATGTGGCGTACAAGTCGCCCTCCAGTCGACGACCGCCCCGGGCGGTCACTCGGCGCCCCGGTTGCACGCGATGGGCGAGCAAGGCGGCGCCACGCTCATGTCGACGCTCGCGCGCACCGCGGCGCATCACACGCACATCCGCATCCGCGCGGCGACCGACGTTCAACGGCTCGTGCCGAGCGACGACGGCGCGGTCACCGGAGTGGCCCTGCGACCCGACCGGCGTGGCAGCACGATGGTCACCGGACTGGTCGTGCTCGCCTGCGGTGGCTTCGTAGCCAACGACGAGCTCATGGCGCAGCACTGTCCTGACGTGAAAGAGCTGCCCTACCTCGGACCGGCGGGCGCGAACGGCGATGCCCTCAACCTGGCGGCGCCGCTCGGAGCGACCGTTCGTCACGGCGCGGCGTGTGCGGTGACGCCGCTGCTCGCCCAGCCGAGCCATCTGGGCGTCACACGGGCCGTGATCGAGCACGGCGGCATCGTCGTGAACCAGCGAGGCGTGCGCTTCGTCGACGAATCGCAACCGAGCCTTCCGCTGGCGCTCGCGGTGCGCGCGCAGCCCGGTCGAGTCGCGTACCTCGTCTTCGACGAGCGCATCGCGACGGCCGTGGGCGCGTACGATCCGTTCTTCGCCCGCGTCGTCCTACCGCGGACGTCGCGGCGCGCGAGCTCGGTCGGCATGCTCAGCAAGCAGCTCGAGCTGCCCGAGTCGTCGCTGTCGTCGACCCTCGAGGTCTACAACGTGCAGGGCGGCGCCGATCCCTTCGGGCGACCAGCCCCCGCGAACCCTCTCACCGAACCGTACTACGGGATTCGCGTGACGGGAGCCCGCCGGGCGACGCGGGGTGGGCTCGCGGTGGACGCCCAAGCGCGCGTGCTCGATGCCGGAGGAAACGCCATCGTCGGTCTCTACGCCGTGGGTGGGGCCGCGACCGGACTCGCCGGAGACGGGATCGATCGCGAGCTCATCGGCGTCGACGCGCTCGCAGCACTCGGCCTGGCGCGCCTCGCGGCGCTCAGCCTTCCGACGGTCGCGGACGAGGGCTGACGAGCGACGCGACCGGCGCGGGTCGCGCGGCGGGCCTTCCCTTCGCCTGCGTCGAAAGGTTCACGAGCGCGAAGAAGAGCTCATCGATCGAGCCGTAGACCCACGGTGTGGTGGCAAGCACGCTCCCGAAGTCCTGCGGACGCGGGCTCCATCCGCGCAGATCGTCACCGTACACCGGGTACACGGCCGCACCGATCCGGAGATACGTCCGCGAGGCGGCCACGACCGGTGGCATCATCCGAAGAACACCGAGCGGCGCCGCTGCTTCAAGCGCGTCACCATCGCTTGCAGCTTGCGTCGGACCTTCATCGCCTCGAGTCGTGCGCGCAACCATTTCGCTTCTTCGTCTCCGACCGTGAGCCGGATCGGCTTGCCGAACTTCATGTACCACTTCGTCGGAAGGGGCAATGTCCCCAAAAGACCGAGAACGGGGAAAAATGGGGTGATCGGAACGTACGGCATGCCGAAGATCTTGCCTACCCCCTCCGCGCGGCCGACCAACGGGTAGATCTCCTCGGCGCCGACGACCGCGACCGGCACCACGGGTACGTCCAGCGCTAGGGCCAACCGCGCGAATCCCGGGCTAAATGAACGCAGGCGGTAGCGATCGCTGAAAGGCTTGGCCACACCCGACACGCCCTCCGGGAAGATCACCACCTGCTCGTTGCGCTTGAGCAGCTCGAGCGCGTTCTCGCGCGACGCCGGGACGCCCCCGACTCGTCGATAGAACGTGTCGACCGGGGCCACGTTCGTAACGAAGCGATCGTACAGGAAGCGCGCCACGCGACCGTCGTGGAGGTGGAGCGCCGTGACGATCATGGCACCGTCGAACGGCAGCGCGCCCGAGTGGTTTGAAACGAAGAGCGCAGGGCCGCCGGCGGGAACGTTGTGCAGCCCCATCGCCTCGACGCGCCAGTAGCGCTGGAACATGAACCGGAAGACGGGCGCTACGCGCTCGCGGAACTCGACGTCGAGGCCGAACGGATCGGCGTCGCTCGCAATGCGAACGTCGTCGGCTCGCCGTGACGCATCCATCACGTCGGGCGCGAGCCCGCGAACTCCGCTGCCGCCCCCACGCACCATCGTGGACTTCCCAGGCCCCTATAGCTCACCGTCAACCGGCGAGACAAGATCAATCTGCGATCAGGCGAGCGCGACGGTCGCGGTGCCGATGACCGCACGCTCGCCGTCGTCGTTCTCGATCCAGACGTCGACCTCGACGGATCGCGTCCCCTCCTCGCGCTGCGTGACCACGCCGCAGATCCGGATCGTACGATCGGGCAGCAGCAGACCCCGGAAGGTCGTGCCCAGACGCCGAACCGTTCCCGGCCCCGCCCACCGCTCCAGGAAGGACGCGATCAGGCCCATGCTCATGTTGCCCGGCGTGATCATGCCGGGCAGGCCCTCGCGGCGCGCCCCCTCATCGTCGGTAAATCGAGGGAAGTAGATGCCGGTGGCCTTGGCGTAGGCTCGAACCCGATCCTTGGCATGCATGAAGGCCTGCGGATCGAGCTCGTCGCCCTCGAACACTTCGTCGAAGGGACGCACCGTCATCCGTCAAGCCCTTTATACATGAAACGGTTGTCGACGATGGCGACCGTCTCGTCGCGCTGATTCGTCATCGTGAAGCGCACGACGACGAAAATCATGCTGCCCGTGCGGCCGGTCTTCTCGTACACCTCGTGTAAACTCGACACTATAGTAATTACATCTCCCGGTCGGATCGGCACGCCGAGCGCGATGTCCTTGCCGGCATCGAAGCTCATCCGAAAGCGCAGCGTTTCCGGAAGCGTATCGGGGAAAAACTTCTGCCCTTTGAAGCGCACGCAGTATGTAGGGTGCGCAACGAGCTCTGGCCCGGCCTGGATATAGCAAGGGTGTGTCTCACCGAGGGCGAGAGCGAATGAAACGAGCTCTTCAGCCGTCACAGGTTCATGCTCGGCTCGGTCGAATTCCCGACCGAGGATGCTGGGATCGATGTCGAGCGGCACGAAGGCAGAAGCTAGGGGATCGGTCCTACCCTGGCAACTTCAATGCGCGCCGGTCGTATCGGCGTGCGGAGGACGCATGAAGGGTACCATCATCATCACTGACGACGGGCGGCAGGCAGGCGCCCTCGAGACGGCGCTCCAGCAAGCCGGAGCAACCGTCACATCACAGACGGGCGCGGGCGGCTCGGTCCGGTTCCTCGCCTACGAGTGGCAGGGGAGCGAGGACGAGCTGCGGAACGTCATCGAACGGGCGTCGGAGCCGCGTGGCGAGCCCGGTGGGATTCCCTCGCTCGACGAGGTCGAGCGCCGGCACATCACCCGCGTGCTCAACGCGGCGCACGGGAACAAGACGCTCGCCGCTCGCATCCTGGGCGTCGATCGGAAGACGCTGCACCGGAAGCTGTCCCAATACGCCAGGACGGGGTCCGGACAGCCGGAGAACGGCGTCTCATCGACGATGCCCGGCTGACGCCGGGTCAGTAAATCTTACGCGTCAGGCCGCCGGGCGACTTCTGAAGTCGACCGGCCGGCACCGCCCTGCCCGCAGCTCGCCGACCAAGTCGGCGATGGTGCGAATGTCACGAGCGAATTCCGTCGCGCAGATGCCGACGAAGCTCACGAGGTGCGAGTCGCTCCCGCCAAAACCAGCGTAGCCGTGCGTCGCCATCAGGTCCTGCACGCGCGCATCCTCGCCCTTCTTCGAGCCACCGTTGAGCGCCTCGACCGCGACCACGCCAGCCAGCACGGGCTTGGTCTCGTAGTGGGCACAGAGCCCGACGTTGGGCCGCCCGGGATGGCACGGTAGCGCGACCCCACCCATCCGCCACACCTCCGACAACACCTCCTGCGCCGGCAATCGCACGTCGGAGAAGTCGAAACGGCGGACGATGTCCTGGTTCACGCCGTACACGAGCACGTGCCCGTAGTCCGTCTCGACCTCGGCCGCATTCAGAATGAGGATGCCGTAGCGATCCTCGAGGGCGCGGAAATCACGCGCGTGATCGAACTGCCGGTGCTCCGTCAGCACGATGCCGTCGAGCGGCCGTTCGTCGCGCTTGCGCTGCAGGAGCTTCAAGTAGGCCTCGACGGGCGCGCGACTGTCGTCCGAGGCCTCCGAATGCAGGTGCAGGTCGAGGATCATGCGAGCCCACGGACGCTAACGCGAGCGAGCGCTCAAAGAAAGTCGCCCATGTCGTCGTGCTCGATGCCGAAGTGGTGGGCGATCTCGTGCACCACCGTCCGCACGACCTCGTCCTCGAGCTTGGCACGGTCCGGGCACGCCACCTCGTGCGAGCGCTTGAAGACGACGATGGTGTCGGGATCGTCCTGGCTCGAGGCCTGACGCTGCGGCCGAGGCACCCCGTGATAGACGCCGAGCACGAACGGATCGTCGGCGTCGGGTGGTGGGTAATCGTCGACCGTCACCACGGTCTGTTGCAGATACTTGCGGAAACGGGCCGGGATGTGGTCGAGCGCCCGTTCGACGAGCGCGTCGAACTCCTCGCCCGAGAGACGCAGCGGTACGAAGTGACTGTCGGGCCACAGCCGTGCCGCCCGTGCGAACTCTCGATCGGCCTCGTCGAGGCGGCCGAGCCGGTCGAGACAGAGCCCACGGTCGTGGTGGACGCTCGCCCGCTCGTCGTCGTCGCGCAGGCGAGCCGCCGCCCGCACGTCGTCGAGGGCGAGCAGCGCCTCCTCGAAGCGGCCGAGATCGAGCAGCACGGCCGCGCGCTCGCGTCGCGGCCAAAATCGACGTGGGGCCCGTTGTAGGATCGCATCGAGGAGCCCGAGCGCCCGCTTCGGCTCGTCACCCTCGCTTGCGAGCATGGCCTCCCACTCCATCAGATCGATCGACTCCGGAAATCGGGAGCGGCCCCGCAGCACCTCGCGGCGCAGCGCCGTCGCGTTGCCTTGGCGATCCAGCTCTTCGATGCGATCGAGGAGCCGCTCCAGGACTTCGTCGTCGCGCGCCGTCACGGCTGACCTCAGGGCGTGCGGGCGAGCGCGCGCTGCAGGCGAGCCGTCATCTCGACCGGGGTGTAGGGAATGCGCGGTCCCGGCGGCCCGGGCGAACCGAGCTCGGTGCGAACGAGCAGGAAGCCCGGCCCCGCGAGCTCCAGGAATACCGGCGCCGTCTCGCGAAGCTCGTCCGGCGTCGCGACGCGGCGCGCCCAGCGATAGCCGGCGGCTCGTGCGACCGCCTCGAGATGTACGCGATCGCTGATCGTCGGCTGTCCGCCCGTCGAGGCGTGTACGCCGTTGTCGAAGCAGACGTGCAGCAGATTCGCGGGCGCCGCCACGGCGATCGTGGCGAGCGTGCCGAGGTTCATCAGGACGTTCCCGTCGCCGTCGAGCACGAGGATACGCCGCTCGGGTCTCGCCATCGCGATCCCGAGCCCGATCGACGACGCCAGCCCCATCGAGCCGATCATGTAGAAGCACGCATCGGTGTCGCGCGCGCCGTAGACGGCACGCGACATGTAGCCGTTCGAGCAGACACACACCTCGTCGCGGAGGTAGGGAGTCAGGATCGCGAGTGCGTCGTTCAGGGTCACTGCGGCACGAACAGCCCCGGCTTTATCACGAGCGCCACCGGCTTCCGCGTGGCGCGTAGCTGCGCAGCGGCCCAGGCGACGTCGGCGTCGACCGCCTCGGGTGCCGGCGCACGCCACGGGATGCCGAACAGGTCGAGGAGCCGCGACATGACGTCGCCCATGACGAGATGCTCGGGCGCATCCTTCCCCTCGAAGCCTCGCCACGTGACGAGCACCAGCACCGGCATCTCGTAGAGAAGGTGGAGGGAGCCGAGCGCGTTCAGCGACACGCCGAGCCCCGAATTCTGCATCACCACGGCTGGGAGCTTCCCGCCGAGATACGCGCCGGCAGCCACGCCGAGCGCGGCGTCCTCGCGCGTCTCGCCGTGATAGAGCCCGCGCCGATCGAGCTCGGCGATCACCGGACCGACCAGCGAACACGGCACGCCGGCGACAAAATCGATGCCGGCCCCGACCAGCGAGTCGACGAAGCGGGCCGCCGGGAACGTCACTCAGGTTTGCACTTCGCGCCACGCGCGCCGGTAGTCGTCGAAGCTCTCGATCTCCATCCAGCCCTTGTGGATCTCGACCGCGGTGACCGGGACGCCGCGGTCGATCACGGCCTGGAGCAGGTGGGTCAGGCTCGCGCGCTCGAGCCCTTCGGCGTGCTGGGCCACGAGCTCGGCGTACACGTCGCGAAGTCGCGCGCCGCCGGCGCTCGAAAACGCCGCGAGGCCGATGAATTCGCCGTGCGCGTCCACCGGCGCTACTTCCGGACCGAGCCGCAGCACACGGCTTCCACCCGCGGCCGCGACCCAGCGCCGGCCGTCGGTCGGCGTATCCGTCACGACCAGGTCTGCGCGCTCGGATGTGACGTTTCCGGCACGCAGCGCGTCCGGAAAGGCGCGGTCGACGACGACGGCGAGGTCGGCGGTCGTGCGCAGCAGGCGCTCGAGCACGGCTTGCTCGAACACGATGTCGCCATAGAGAACGACGACGGGCCCCGCGAGGACGTTCGGAGCGCAGAAGAGCGAGTAGAGCTCGCCGGTCTCGTGAAACCGGTCGTTGTCGACGAGCCGCGCGCCGGCCACTCGGACCTGCTCTTTCTTGTAGCCGCGCACGACCGTGACGTCGCGGATGCCCGCGGCCTGCAGCGCCTCGACCTGGCGCTCGAGAATCGTCTTGCCCTTCACGTCGAGCATGACGCGCGGCGCGTCGTCGTCCGGCAGCATCGTCCGCGGATCGACGCCCGCCGCG
>OELV01000134.1_pt1 | contig 11639 bp, 11 predicted proteins | sample 1503271 | NCBI WGS metagenome assembly OELV01 (sample SAMEA104379593, study PRJEB20068) | metagenome | biome: 1000743; feature: 77; material: 1998 | place: USA | collected 2012 | depth 25 m
GGAACGTCCGCGAGCTGCAGCACGCCGTCCATCGCGCGGTCATCCTCTCGCGCGGCGCCAGCCTCGAGCTGGCGCCTTTCGACACCGGCGTGAGGATAGCCCGGAACTCTGCCCTTCAGGCCGAGACCTTCGAGGGCGCGGTGCGCAACCACATCCTCGAAGCGCTCCGCGAGACGAACGGCGTCGTCGGAGGTCCGCGCGGCGCAGCGGCGCGCCTTGGACTCAAGCGCACGACGCTGCAGTCGAAGATCGAGAGGCTCGGAATCGGACCGGGGGACGTCACGACGGTGCGAGTGCCGGCTCCTCGCGCGTGGCCCGCGCCATGGGTGGCGGTGTGACACGGAGGTCCGCGGCAAGTGGTAGCTTCCACCTAACCCCAGCCTCGAGAAGCGCCCCCCAGTCTTCGAAGGCGTTAGCCGAGACCATCAAGTCGAACTGGCGGATGCTGCCTGAAGCCGCGTCGCGGCGTCCATCGTCACGAGGCGAGCCGCCCGAGCGAGGCCGACCGCGCGCGCCACCTGTCGGCAAACGACACCGGAGCTCGTCACAAATGCTGCGATCTCGTCACGCCGGCAGAGCGACTGCCGCCACCATCGGGAAACCCATCATCCGGGCGCGGGCACGATCGTTGCTCTGCATCCCAACGTCTTCGCCAGCGCAAACCCAAAACGAAAGGGATCTCATGCCAGCAACAATCGGTCGGACGAAGCGCAGTGAAAAAGGCCTACTCACTCCGGACAATTGCGTCGTCACACTCATCGATCACCAGCCCCAGATGATGTTCGGTGTCGCGGGCTTCGATCGCCAATCGATAATCAACAACACCGTCGCCCTCGCGAAGGCCACCCGGGTGTTCGATGTGCCCGTCGTCCTCAGCACGGTCGAGACGAAGAGCTTCAGTGGGAATCTATGGCCGCAGATCCGCGCGGTGTTTCCGGAACAACCGGCGATCGAGCGATCGTCCATGAACGCATGGGACGACAAGAACTTCGTGACCGCGATCGCGGCGACCGGTCGGAAGAAGATCGTGCTCGCGGGACTCTGGACCGAAGTGTGTGTCACCTTTCCGACCGTTCAGGCAATCCACGACGGCTACGATGTGTACGTCGTGGAGGACTGCTGCGGCGACGTCAGTCAGCTCGCGCACGACAACGCGATGAAGCGGGTGATCCAGGCGGGCGCGAAGCCGGTCACGTCGCTGCAGGTCATGCTCGAGTTCCAGCGCGACTGGGCCGAGAAGGACACGTACGACGCCGTCATGGACATCGTGAAGACCCACTACGGCGCCTACGGGGTCGGGGTCGAGTACGCGTACACCATGGTGCACAACGCACCCCCGACGGTGTTTCCCAAGTACGTGATCCCGTCGGCGACGAGCCACAAGTAGGCGGCAGCCGGCCATGAAGGCGTCCCTGCTTTCGTTCGCGGCCGGCCTGGTGGTCGGAGTCGTCTATAGCCTGCTCGGCGTCCGGTCGCCGGCTCCTCCTGTGGTCGCGCTGATCGGCCTGCTCGGCATTCTCCTCGGTGAGCAGATCGTCCCGGTGGGACGCGAGCTGATCGCGGGAACCTCCATCGGCGCTGCGTGGCGGCAGGCGCGGTGCGGGCAACATGTCTTCGCCGCCATGCCAGGCAGCAATCCACAACCGGGTGATACAGCGTCAAACGCCCGCATCGGCGACGTGCAGTCATGAACGCACCGAGCCGAGCCGCCGATCGCATCCATAACGTCTGGTTCATCACGGGCGCCTCCAGCGGTCTCGGCCTGGAGCTCGCCCGCGCCGCGCTCGAGCGCGGCGACTTCGTCGTGGCCACTTCCCGTGCCGTGACGAGCGTGCTGGGCGACCACGACAACCTGTTGAGTGTCCGCCTGGACGTCACCGACGAGGCGCAAGCTGTCGCCGCGGCCAAGGCCGCCGTGGAGCGCTTCGGGCGCATCGACGTGTTGGTCAACAACGCCGGCTACGGCCTGCTCGGTGGGGTCGAGGAGGCCAGCGGCAAGGAGGTCGAGCAGCAATTCGCCACGAACGTCTTCGGCCTGCTGAACGTGGCGCGTGCGGTCCTGCCGCACATGCGCCGTGCCGGCCGCGGCCACGTGGTCAACATCTCGGCGATCGCCGGCTATTCCGCCTTCCCGGGCTGGGGCATCTACAGCGCCACCAAGTTCGCCGTGGAGGGGCTTACTGAGGCGATGGCCATCGAGCTCGCGCCGTTGGGCATTCATGCCACCGTGGTCGAGCCCGGCTTCTTCCGCACCAACTTTCTCGACCCGAGGTCGCTGGTGACGACCGCGCTGTCGCTACCCGACTATGCGAAGACCGTGGGCGAGATGCGGGCCGCGATGGCCTCAGCAAACCATAGGCAGCCAGGTGACCCGAAGAAGCTGTCCAAGGCGCTGCTCACGCTGGTCGACAGCGACAAGCCCCCGTTGCGCCTGCCGCTCGGCACCGACACGGTGGCCAGAATCGCAGAGAAACACCGCTTGGTCGAAGCCGAGCTCGAGCGCTGGCTGGACGTGGCGAAGTCCACCGACAACGACGACGTGGCCAAGTAGGCGGCCGCGGAGCGAGGATCGCGGAAGGTACAGCCATGAACATCCCAAGCACATCAACCGATCTCATCTTGCACAACGGGACGGTCACGACCCTCGATCGCTCGAATCCGAGCGCGACGGCGGTCGCGATCCGAGACGGCAAGTTTCTCCGCGTCGGCACCGAGGCGGACGTCATGCCTCTCGCCGGCGCCGCAACCCGAGTGATCGACGTCAAAGGACGCCGTGTCCTGCCCGGCTTGATCGACAACCATCTGCACATCATCCGGGGCGGGCTCAACTTCAACATGGAGCTGCGCTGGGACGGCGTGCGCTCGCTCGCCGATGCGATGGAGATGCTGAAGCGGCAGATCGCCGTCACGCCGCCGCCCCAGTGGGTACGCGTGGTCGGCGGCTTCACCGAGCATCAGTTCGCCGAGAAGCGACTGCCCACGCTCGAGGAGATCAACGCGCTCGCGCCCGAAACGCCCGTCTTCCTCCTGCACCTCTACGACCGTGCATTGCTGAATGCCGCCGCGTTGAGAGTCGCCGGCTATACGAAGGACACGCCCGATCCTCCGGGCGGCGAGATCGTCCGTGATGCGAAAGGCAACCCGACGGGACTGCTCTTGGCGAAACCCAACGCCGGCATCCTGTATGCGACGCTGGCCAAGGGACCCAAGCTGCCGTTCGAGTATCAGCTGAACTCGACGCGTCACTTCATGCGCGAGCTCAATCGACTCGGCGTGACGGGCGCCATCGACGCCGGTGGCGGCTTCCAGAACTATCCGGACGACTACGCCGTCGTCCAAAAGCTCGACGAGGACAAGCAGCTCACGATCCGCCTCGCCTACAACCTCTTCACGCAGAAGCCGAAGGGCGAGAAGGAAGACTTTCTCAACTGGGCGAAGACCTCGACCTACAAGCAGGGGAACGACTATTTCCGTCACAACGGCGCCGGCGAGATGCTCGTCTTTTCGGCCGCGGACTTCGAGGACTTTCGCCAGCCGCGCCCGGACATGCCGGCAGAGATGGAGCGCGAGCTCGAGGACGTGGTGCGCATTCTCGCCACGAATCGGTGGCCCTGGCGACTGCACGCCACCTACGACGAGACGATCAGCCGCGCGCTCGACGTCTACGAGCGCGTCGCCCGCGACATCCCGCTCGCCGGGCTGAACTGGTTCTTCGATCACGCGGAGACGATCTCGGATCGTTCGATCGACCGCATCGCCGCTCTCGGCGGCGGGATCGCCGTACAACACCGTATGGCGTACCAGGGCGAGTACTTCGTCGAGCGATACGGCTCCGCCGCTGCGTCGGCGACGCCGCCCTTTGCGAAGATGCTCGCGAAAGGCCTCCACGTTTCTGCCGGCACCGACGCCACGCGGGTGGCATCCTACAATCCGTGGGTCTCGCTGGCGTGGCTCGTGACGGGCAGGACCGTGGGCGGCCTGCGACTCTACCCGGAGCGCAACTGCCTCGACCGCGAGACGGCCCTTCGGATGTGGACGGAGAACGTCACCTGGTTCTCGAACGAAGAAGGCAAGAAGGGGCAGATCAAGGTCGGGCAGCTCGCCGACCTCGTCGTGCCGGACCGCGACTATTTCTCCTGCCCTGAGAGCGAGATCGCCGACATCACGGCGGCCCTCACGGTCGTCGGCGGCAAGCTCGTCTACGGCGCCGGCGAGTTCGCGCGTGTGGACGAGGCCGCGCCGCCACCGGCTATGCCGGATTGGTCGCCGGTGCGCCGCTTCGGCGGGTACGCCGCCCCGGCCGATCGCGAGCCATCCAGGACGACGGCGGCAATGCGACGAACGGTCTTGGCCCCCGGACACGCCCACGCGGGTCACGTCCACGATTTCACATGCCTCTGGGGCGCGCTCGGCTGCGCCTGCTGGGCAGTATGACCAGGAGCGGACACATGCGGATGGTCGGCGCTCTCACTCTTGCGGTGCTGCTCGTCGCGAGCGCGCCGAACGCCGGGGGGGAAACGCGTCCGCCCGCGAGCTCGCCGCCCGTGGCCGTAGGACCGCAATACGACACGACCCACGTCTACGTCGCCCCGGAAGACTTCGATCGATTCGTCGCGAGCCTTTTGGCGACGTTCGGTGGAACCACGTCCAAGCAAGGTGTCTTCACGGTGACGCCGACGCCGAGCAGCACGATGAGCCAGCTCGTCCTCACACCGGTCGGCACGCTGTCGGTGTTCGGCTTCAAGACACCGGTTCCCTATCCGTTCGGACTCGAGCGAACGGGCTACCTCGTAACGGATATGGATGCCGCCGTCCGCGCAGCGCGCGCGTGTGGCGCCGACGTCATCGTCGCCCCGTTCGACGACCCGATCGGCCGCGATGCCATCGTCCAGTGGCCCGGCGGCGTCAACATGCAGCTCTACTGGCACACGACGGCGCCGAGCTACGCCGAGCTGCAAACGATTCCCGAAAACCGGGTGTACGTGTCGCCCGACCGCGCTGACGCCTTCATCCGCAGCTTCGTCGCCTTCTCCGGCGGCACAGTGGCCAGCGACGAGCCGAACGCGCCCGGCGTCGAGATCGGCCGGCCGGGCGATGCCTACCGGCGTGTGCGCATCGCCTCGACGTTCGGCCAAGTCGCGGTCCTCGTGACCGATGGCCATCTTCCGTACCCCTACGGGCGGGAGCTGACGGGCTACGAGACACTCGACCTCGACACGACCCTTGCCAGGGCCGAGTCTGCCGGCGCGCGCGTACTGGTCGCACCCTACTCGGCCGCCGACCGGCGGTCGGCCTTCGTCCAGTTCCCAGGTGGCTACGTCGCCGAGATTCATGCGACAGTCCGCAAGTGATCTTGCGGGCAGGCAGGCTCCTGGCTGCACTCGGCTTGCTTGCGGCGATCACGACCAGGGTGGCGGCTGAGGACGACGAGGCCGCTCGACCGAAGATCGACTTCATGAATCGCTGGCGGGAAGACTGGTCGGTTCTGGCCGACCCGCGGCTCCGAACCGAACCGCTCGACAGCCTGAAGTACATCCCGCTCCCGGTCGGCGACCCGAAGAGCTACGTGTCGCTCGGTCTCACCTTGCGCGAACGCTTCGAGCTGAACGATGCGCCGGCGTTCGGTACCGGAAGCAACGAGGGCGACAACTACCTGCTGGACCGGCTTCAATGGCACATCGACGTGCGGCCGAATGCTCAGTGGCAGATCTTCGTCCAGTTCGAGGACGTGCGCGCGCCCGGGAAATCAGTCATCACGCCGGTCGACGAGAACCCGCTGGATCTCCGGCAGGCGTTCCTCGCGTACGTCGACTCGTTTTGGGGCGGCACGTTGAAGGCTCGCGTGGGCCGGCAAGAGATGGCGTTCGACCTGCAGCGCTTCGTCGCCGTTCGCGACGGTCCGAACGTCCGGCAGGCATACGACGCCCTGTGGCTCGACTGGGAGCAGCGTGAGTGGCGCTTCATCGGGTTCTGGAGTCACCCGGTCCAATATCCCGATGAGCGGCGGCCGTTCGACGACTTCTCCAACCAACGTCTCCAATACGGAGGCTTTCGGGTCGAGCGTCAGGACGTCGGCCCCGGTGACCTGTCGGCGTACTACTCGCGCTTCATTCAGGACGATGCTCAGTTTCTCGACGCCCGCGGCGACGAGCGGCGTGACAACTTCGACGTCCGATACGCGGGCACGCGCGACGGCTTCGATTGGGACCTCGAAGCGATGGGGCAGTACGGTGACATCGGGGGCAAGAGCATCCGCGCCTGGGCCGTCGGCAGCCGCAGCGGCTACACCATCGCCGACGTTCGTTGGACGCCACGCCTCGGCCTGCAGATCGACGCAGCGTCGGGCGATGACGAGCCCGGAGACGAGACGCTCGGTACCTTCAATCCGCTGTTCCCGAACGGTTACTACTTCACGCTCGCCGGATACACGGGGTACACGAACCTGATCCATCTGAAGCCCTCGCTCACCGTCAAGCCGACGACGAAGCTCGGGCTGATGATTGCCCCGGGCCTGCAGTGGCGTGAAACGACCGCGGACGCGGTCTACGTCCAGCCGGACATTCCCGTTTCGGGCACGGCCGGGAAGGCCGGGCGGTTTTCCGGGGTGTTCGTGCAGTTTCGGGCGGACTGGGAGGTTACCCCGAGCGTTCGGGCCGCCGTCGAGGCCGTCCGCTTTCAGATCGGCGACGCGCTCCGCCGCGCCGGCGGCCAGGATTCCACGTACTTCAACGTCGAGCTGAAGTATGGGTGGTGAAGGGACTACGGCCGAGTCGGCCTGGGCTCCGCTGTCGCATCCGATATTCCGCGCGCTCTGGATGGCCTCGCTCGTCTCCAACATCGGGACCTGGATGCAGAATGTCGGCGCGGCGTGGGTGATGACCTCGCTTTCCCCATCCCCGTTGATGGTCGCCCTCGTGCAGAGTGCGACGAGCCTTCCCGTTTTCGTCGTGGGACTACCAGCGGGTGCGGTCGCCGATATCGTCGATCGCCGGCGACTGCTGCTCGTGACCCAGACGTGGATGCTCGTCGCGGCCGCGCTGCTGGCGGTCTTGGCATTCGTCGACCTCATGACGCCGACGACGCTCCTCGTCTTGACGTTCGCGCTCGGGATCGGGGCGGCGATGAACACCCCGACCTGGCAGGCGATCACGCCGGAGCTGGTGCCACGGTCCGAGCTGACGCGCGCGGTGGCGCTGAACGCCCTGCCGATCAACATCGGCCGTGCGATCGGGCCTGCCATTGGCGGGGTCCTCGTGGCCGCGGCCGGGCCCGCGCTCGTCTTCGCGCTCAACGCAGCCTCGTTCGTTGCGGTCCTCGCCGTCGTGTATCGGTGGCGCCGTCAGGCGCCGCCTGCCCTGCTTCCCGCAGAGCGCGTGATCGGCGCCACGCGAGCCGGCCTACGGTACGCGCGCCACGCTCCGCCGCTCGCCGCCGTGCTGGTTCGAACCGGCGTCTTCATCGTGTGTGGCAGCGCGTTCTGGGCCTTGCTACCCGTGATCGCGCGCCGGGACCTCGGCCTCAGCGCCCTGGGCTACGGTCTTCTGCTCACCTGCTTCGGCTTCGGCGCCGTCGTCGGCGCCGTCCTCTTGCCGCGGCTGAAGCGCCGTCTCACGCCCGACGCCGTCGTCGCACTCGCAACCGTTCTCTTCGCGCTCGTGAGCGCCCTGACTGCCTTCTGGCGATTCATTCCCGGCCTCGGCATCGCGATGATGCTCGGCGGCGTCGCGTGGATCGCCATGATGGCCAGCCTCAACGGTGCCGCGCAAACCGCCGTACCCGCGTGGGTCCGGGCGCGGGCGCTCGGCATCTATCTCCTCGTCTTCCAGGGTGGGCTTGGCGTCGGCAGCGCGTTGTGGGGACTCGCGGCTCAACACGTCGGCGTGTCGACCGCGCTCGCGTCATCCGCAGCGGCTGCCGTCCTCGGACTCGCTGCCACCCTCCGATGGCCGTTACGGGAGATCCCGATGCTCGATCTCACGTCGTCGGCGCACTGGGCCGAGCCTCACCTCGACGTCGTCCCGGCCCCGGACGAGGGGCCCGTCCGCGTCGAGGTCGAATACCGCGTCGATCCTCTTCAGGCGGATGCCTTTGTGGAAGCCATCCGCGACCTGGAGCCGATTCGCCGCCGCGACGGCGCCGTCACGTGGGCTCTTTATCAGGACCCGGGACAACACGGGCGTTACGTCGAAAGCTTCGTCGTCGAGTCCTGGCTCGAGCACCTCCGCCAGCACGAGCGCGCGACGGTTGGTGATCGCACGGTCCAGGAGCGGATTCGGCGGTTCCACATCGCCGACGCGCCGCCTTCCGTCACTCACTTGATCGCCGCGAAGTAGATCTCTCAGATCTTCAACAACGGCGGCAGCTCCTTCACGAGGTGATCCCGGAGAAGCACGATGCGCTTCGGCAGAAAGCGCGCGGTCGGATACACGAGCTGCAGCGGCACGCCGACGGTCGCGTACTCCGGGAGCACGCGCTGGAGGTCGTCCTTCTCGCGCCCGGAGCACGCCAAGATCGGGAGCAGCGTGAGCCCCTGGCCCGCGGCGGCCGCCTCGCGAATGAACTCGTTGTCGTCCGCGCCGACGGCGCCTCGGACCCCGATCTTCTGCCGGCCCGCCGGGCCGACGAGGTCCCAGACCGCCCGACCCGACCCGCTGCGGAAGAGCACGCAGTCGTGGTCGGCGACCTCGGCGACCGAGCGCGGCCGGCCCCGTCGCTTCAGGTACCGCGGCGCCGCGAAGATGCCCGCGCGGACGAGGCCGAGCGCTCTCGCGACGAGCCGGTTGTCCGCGAGCGGTCCAACCCGGAGCGCCAGATCGAAGCCCTCATGCACGAGGTCGACGATCCGCTGCGTGAGCGAGACCTCGAGCTGCACCTCCGGATACCGTGTCGCGAAGCGGACGAGACTCGGGGCGAGGAGCCAATGCCCGAGGTCGGCCGGCGCGGTGATCCGCACCGGCCCGCGCGGCGTATCCTGGAGCTCGGACACGGCGGCCGCTGCCTCGTCCATTCCCGAGAGGGCGCGCGAGACCGATTCGTAGTAGACGCGGCCGGCCTCCGTCAGCTGAAGCCGGCGCGTAGTACGCTGGATCAGGCGGACCGCGAGCTCGCGTTCGAGCGCCGCGACAGCGCGGCTGACGGAGGACGTCGGCAGTCCGGAGAGGCGCGCCGCACCCGTGAAGCTGCCCATCTCCGCCACCCGGACGAAGAGGCGCACCCGGTTCAGATCGATTATGGACATAATGGCAACAGTCTTTTCGCTTCTACGTGGCTAGTGCTCATCGAGCAACAGCCGTACGGTGCGTCGCATGAGAGAGGAGCTTCGAACCGAGCTGGACGGCGCGGCCCTGGACCAGCTCTTCCGCGCGGCGCGCACCCACTCGGCGTGGCTCGACCGGCCGGTGACGGACGATCAGCTGCGACGCATCTACGACCTCATGAAATGGGGGCCGACGAGCGCAAACTCGAGCCCGGCGCGAATCGTCTTCCTCCGGAGCCGCGCGGCGAAGGAACGCCTCGCACCGGCGCTCGCGCCGCAGAACGTCGAGCAGACGCTCCAGGCGCCCGTGACCGCGATCGTCGCCCACGACGTCCGGTTCTACGACGAGCTTCCGCGGCTCTTCCCGCACGTCGACGCTCGGTCGTGGTTCGTGGGGAACGAGCCGCTGGTCGAGGCGACGGCGTTCCGGAACGGCTCCCTCCAGGGCGCGTATCTCATCCTCGCCGCTCGCGCGCTCGGCCTCGACGCCGGTCCCATGTCCGGGTTCGACAACGAGAAGGTCGACCGCGAGTTCTTTCCCGACGGCCAGCTCAGGTCGAACTTCCTCGTGAACGTCGGCTATGGCGACCGCTCACGGCTGCACGCGCGGAATCCACGACTTTCATTCGAGGAGGCAGCGCGCATCCTATGACAGATCCGGCATCCACGATCCGCCGCTCGCGGGAGATCGAGCGCGAGGTGACCGGGCACACGACGTCAGACGGCGCGGGCGTGCGACTGACGCGCGTCCTCACGCAGGATCTGCAGCGCCGTCTGGACCCGTTCCTGCTGCTCGACGCATTCGGGTCGGACGATCCAGACGAATACGTCGCCGGCTTCCCCGATCATCCTCACCGCGGCTTCGAGACCGTGACGTACATGCTCGCGGGCCGCATCCGGCACCGGGACAGCGCCGGCCACGAGGGCATCGTCTCCGCGGGAGGCGTCCAGTGGATGACGGCGGCACGTGGCGTCGTCCATTCGGAGATGCCGGAGCAGGAGAACGGCCTGATGCAGGGGTTCCAGCTGTGGCTGAACCTCCCGGCGAGAGACAAGATGAGTGCGCCGACGTACCGCGACATTCCCGCCGCCGAGATCCCGACCTTCACGGACGCGGACGGGGTCCGGGTGAAGGTGATCGCCGGTGAGGTCCGCGGCGTTGCGGGCGCGGTCTCGAGGCCGGTCACCGCGCCGGTCTTCCTCGACGTCGAGCTGCCGGCGGGCTGCCGCTGGGCTGCGCCTCTGCCGACGGGGCACAACGCGTTCGTCTACGTCTACGAGGGCATGGTGCGGGTCGGGGATCGCACCGTCCCGGTCGCCGCGGGCCGGATGGGGATCCTCACCACCGACGCGACGGCGGACGGCGTCGGGCTGCAAGCGGCCGAAGCGTCCCGCGTCCTCCTCGTCGCGGGCGCGCCGCTCCGCGAGCCGATCGTGCAGTACGGCCCGTTCGTCATGAACAACCGCGCCGAGATCCGGCAGGCCATCGACGATGCGACCGCCGGCCGCCTTGGCGCCATTCCAGCCCGCAACCTCGCGGCCAGGGAGGAGATCGAATGAAGACTGCTGTGCTGATCGCGCGAATCCTGCTCGGTGTCATCTTCGTCGTGTTCGGGCTGAATGGGTTCCTGCAGTTCCTTCCGCAGCCCGAGATGCCACCAGCGGCCGTCACTTTCTTCGGGGGTCTGGCGGCGAGCGCCTTCATGCTCCCGACGCTCTTCGCCACGCAGCTGGTCGGCGGAGCGCTGCTGCTGCTCGGCATGGTGCCGCTCGCGCTCGTCATCCTCGCGCCTGTGATCGTTCACATCGTCGAGTTCCACCTCTTCCTGGCGCCGGGCGGCTTACCGCTCGCCATCGTCGTCGCCGCGCTCGCACTGTTTCTCGCTTGGACTCATCGTGCTGCGTACCGTCCCTTGTTCGCACGCGGGGACGCGGTCACACGCCCTTGAACCGCTCCTTCCTGATGCCCAGTGCCCGGATCTTCGAGTCCAGGGTCGACCCCGGAATGCCGAGCTTTGCGGCCGCCCCGGACGGCCCGGACACGCGCCCCCGGCTCGCAGCCAGGGCCGTCTCGATCACCTCTCTTTCCCGGGCGGCGAGGTCGTCGGCGAGCGACTGAACCGGGTGCGGCGGTTTCGGGGTTTCCCGGCGCAGCCAGCTCTCGTCGATGGCGAACGTTTCGTTCTCGCAAATGATGACGGAGCGCTCGATGACGTTCTGTAGCTCCCTGATGTTGCCGGGCCAGCTGTAGCCCTGGAGAATCTCGAACGTGCGCTCGTCGATGTTCTCGATCGTCTTCCCGGCCTTCCGCGCGTAACGGTCGACGAAGTACGCGACGAGCAGCGGAATGTCCTCCTGCCGCTCGCGCAGGGCTGGCATCTCG
>OELV01000566.1_pt1 | contig 11588 bp, 7 predicted proteins | sample 1503271 | NCBI WGS metagenome assembly OELV01 (sample SAMEA104379593, study PRJEB20068) | metagenome | biome: 1000743; feature: 77; material: 1998 | place: USA | collected 2012 | depth 25 m
CGTCGACTTCCCCGAGCCCGAGGGCCCCATGATGGCGACGTATTCCCCCGCCGCCATGTGCTCGGTCACGTCGTCGAGCGCGCGCACTTCCGTCTCGCCGACCTGGAAGACGCGCGCGACGTGCTCGAGACGGATCACGGCTCGACCGAGACGCGCGCTCCGGCCTTCACCTCGGCGCGGTCGAGCGAGACCACGACGCGATCGCTTTCGGCGAGCCCGGAGACGATCTCGGTCACGTCCCAGTTGCGGAGCCCGACCTGCACCGACCGCTCGGCGAGCGTGCGGCCTTCGACGACGAGCACCTTGTCACCGCTGAGCAGCGCCGACGTCGGAATGCGGAGCACGCGCTCGTGGGTATCCAGGATCACCTCGACGTCGGCCGACGTGCCCGGCAGGAGGGTCGACGAGAACGCCGCATCGTCGAGCTCGACCTCGACCTCGACGGTGCGGTTCTGCGCCTCGACGTCGAGCACGTAGGCGCCGACCCGAACGACGTGCCCGGGAAAGCGCTTGCTCGGGTAGGCATCGATCGCGACGCGCGCCGCCAGCCCGGACTTGAGACGTGCCGAGTCCACCTCGTCCATCGGGCTACTCACGTAGATCGACGACGTGTCGATGACGTCGATCACCGACGGCACCATGATCACCGGCGGCGACGGCGTGCTCCACTCGCCGACTTCGATCGCCAGCTCGGCGATGACGCCGTCGAAGGGCGCGCGGAGCGTCATGTAGTCGAGCTGGCGGCTCGCGACCTCGATCGACGCGTCGGCACGTTTCTCGGCGGCGTGCGCTGCGTCGCATGCGGCAGCGGCGGTGCGCGCGGTGCTGTTCACCTGGTCGAGGAGGTCGCTCGAGACGATGCCCTGGTTCGAGAGCCGCCGGTTGCGCTCGAGCTCCCGCCCGGCGCGCTCGGCGGCGAGGCAGGATCGTCGGGCCTCCGCGCCGGCGGACTCGCGCTCGCGGCGCGCGAGATCGAGCCGGGCGTCGGCCACGCTCGAGTCGAGCTGCATCAGCACGTCGCCGGCGCGCACTCGATCACCTTTTCGCTTGGGCAGGGTCACCACGCGGCCGCCCTCCTGCGGCGAGAGCTTCGCCCGCCGGCGCGCCTTCACCGTCCCCGCGCGCGAATTCGTGACGGTCTGCTCGACCGTCCCGCGCGTGACCGTCGCAACCTGGACGGGCACGGGGTCCGGCGCGAACACCGTGAGGCGGAGCAGCACGACCGCGAGGCCGATCGCGACGACGACGAGCGCAGGGGTGCGGTAGCGGCGGGCGAGGTCCGGAGCGGGCACGGGTCGCCATGGCTAGCATGCCAGGCGATCGCACGGTACACGGACGTGCCGTGCGACTTCCTCACCGCGTGGTCAGCGGCGGACAGACGGGCGTCGATCGAGCCGCGCTCGACGTCGCGATCGCGCTCGGCATCGCGCATGGCGGTTGGTGCCCGCGCGGCCGGCGTGCGGAGGACGGGGTGATTCCGGCCCGCTACGCACTCACCGAGCACGCGTCGGCCGACTATGCAGCACGCACCGAGGCCAACGTCGTCGACTCGGACGGCACGCTGATCCTGTGTCGAGGTGAGATGTCAGGTGGCACGGCGCTCACGCGCGAGATGACTGCGCGGCATGGGAAGCCGCTTCTCGTCGTCGACCTCGCGCGAGATCCGGATGCGGACGCCGTCCGCCGCTGGCTCTCGGACAACCACGTGCACGTGCTCACGTGGCGGGGCCGCGCGAGAGCCAGCGGCCGGGCATCGGCGCGCAAGTACGCGCCTTCCTATTGGCGACCTTTTCGGCGGCGAAGTGAACGGATCGGTCGCGAGCGCTATTTCTCGACGATCGTCGTTCCACCACCGCGCGAGGCCATCGCGATCAACGCGAGAGCAGGACGAGACCGCCCGCGGCGATGGCGAGCACCATCGGATTGGCGAACGAGATGACGTGCCCTTCGGTTCGATTGATGTCCACGTCGATTGCGGAAGCGTGGGCGCATCCGGCGCATTCGGCGCTACTTCGTCTGCGGCAACCGCGACCGCCGGTGCTCCGAGAATCCCTATCGGCTTTCACTTCGCCGGAAGCTCCGCCTGGCGCACCGAGTAACTCCGCGAGCCTGGGATCGTTACCGCCGTCCTACCTCGCGCCGTTGCGCCGTCCGACGCTCGTGGCCAAGTCGTTCGCGACGGTCGACGCGCGGTAACCCCTTCCTCCAAGGACGAGGAACAGTCCGCACATCCCGATGAAGACATCGCCGACCTGCGTGTACACCGTCCGGACGCTGGTCCACCTCACCTCGGCCGCCTGCCACGCGATGCTGCCGGCGGGGCTCTGCCATGCAATTCGCCCGCTCGGGGTGATGACTGCCGAGGGTCCGTCGTTTGCAACCCGGATTAAAGGCGTCCGGTTCTCGATGGACCGGAAGACGGCATGCACCAGGCTCTGGTCCCGCGGAGCCTGCCCGACGAACCACCCGTCGTTCGACATGTTGACGAGCACGTCGGCCCCGGCGGCGACGCTCCGCCGTGCGAGGAACGGGATACTCGCCTCGTAGCAGATAAGCACCCCAATTCTCGCCGTCGAGAGCGTGAGGGGACGATCGTTCTCGCCGGCTACCAGTCCCTCCTCGACGGCCACGATCGGACGGATGAGCCCATGCCATCCACCTGCGGGCACGTATTCACCGAAGGGCACGAGCACGCGCTTGTCGTAGCGCCCGACCTCCGAACCGTCTGCTCCGATGAGGTATGCGCGGTTCACCCGTACGCGTCCGGTCGCCGTGGCGATCGTCGCCCCGCTGCCGATCAGCACGGCCGCGCCGCTGGCACGCACGTCGCCCAGCACACGATCTCGGCGCGCCGTCTCCTCTTCGAGCAGAAACGGCAGCGACATCTCGGGCCAAACGATCAGCCCGGAGTTCGCGGCCGACGCGCCCATCGTCGCACGCTCGAAGTGGTCCAGGATCTCGTCGGCATAGGCCGGGTCACGCTTCCGCGCCTGGTCGACGCGACTCGGGACGAGCACGACGACCAGGCTGCCGGCCGGCTGTCCGGAGTCCAGACGGGTCGCTCGCCACTCTCCCCACGTCGAGGCGACGAAGAGGAGTGCGGCCACTGCAGTCCCCGTCGCGAGAAACGCCCGCCCGGTCATCTCACGGCCGATCGCCGCCGCCGTTGTCGCGTTGACGAGAACCACGAGCCCCGACACCCCGTACACGCCCGTGACTTCCGCGATCTGCACGAGTCCGTGCAGCTGGTGCTGTGAGTAGCCGAGTAACGCCCACGGAAACCCGATCGGAAACCATCCCCGGAGCCACTCCAGGACGACCCACATCGCTGCCGTGAGACAAACGGAGCGTGCCCGGGAGCGATCGAACCGACGGACGATGAGTGTGAACACTCCACCATAGCAGCCGAGCCAGGCGACCATGAGGGTGTGCACGCCGAGCGCGGCTGGTTGCGACATCGTCGTGTGAGCCTCGAGCAATCCGGCAATCCATGACGTTGCTACGAGGAAGAACGTCGCGCTCGCACACCAGCCGAGCGCGAAAGCTCCGCGAGATGAGCAGTCGCGTATGGCGACCAGGAGCGGAGCGAACCCGACCCACGCGAGCAGCGAGAGGTCCCAGGGTGGGAATGCTGTGCCGAGGGCCAGGCCGCTCGCGATCGCGGCGCCACCGCGGACGATCGGTCGCGTCACCGCTCGAGTGCTTCGCGCAGGCGTGGATCCTGGCCGATCACAGGATCGGCAGCCAGTGCCTCCGGTAGCCACCGTTGCTGCGCTTGGCGATCTCCGCTCGCGATCGCCATTCGCACCAACTCGCGGAGTGCCTCCGACCTCGAGGTTGGATCCGATGCAGCGGCCTCGAAGGCGCTCTCGGCGCGCACGAGATCTCCCGCGCGGCGATAGGCAAGCGCCAACTGATACACCGCGCGCGGAAACGTCGGATCGACGCGAAGGCAGCCCTCGAGCTGCGCGATGCTTTCGGAGGAGCGCCCGTCCTCGGCATAGAACACCCCGAGGGCGAAGGCCGCCGGAGGCCAGTCGGGATGGTCGGTCAGCACCTTCCGCCACGCCTCCTCGGCCTCGTTTCGCCGGTCAGTGGCCGCGAGCACCATCGCGAGATGGTGGCGCGGCGCAGGGTCCCACGGCCATAGCGCCAGGCTTCTTCGGTACGCTTGTTCGGCTCGCACGAGATCGCCGCGGGCCATCCAGAAGAGCCCGAGGTTGAACGACGACTCCGGGAAATCTGCCAACACGGCCTGGGTCTCGACCCACTCTTCGACCGCCGTATGAACCGCCTCGCGATCGGCTTTCACGACAGCGTCCTCGGCTGCGGCACGCAGGGCGAAGCCTGCCTCGGATCTCACCCAGCGAACCCGATCGCGGGTGGCACCGACAACGGTCTGGCGCACCACCTCGTCACGCGTGACGACTTCACCAAGGCTCGCAACGGCACCCGCTCGCACCACGTCTGCCGGATCGCCTGTTGCAGCCACGAGGGCGTCCCGCACGGAAACCTCGCTCGCCCAAGGCCCGAGCAGTCGTGCCGCGCTGGCCCGGCGGACGATGTCAACGTTGTCGGCCAGGATTGCCAAGAGGCCGGGGACCGCCGAGGGGTCTCCGCGTCGCGCCAGATGGATCGCCGTCGCTCGAGCGCGTGCGTCAACAACCCGCGGACCCGGACCATACCAGTGACTGACCCAGTCGGCGGCCCATGCTCGCGACTCGTCGCGATGGCACGTCGTGCACGCGTCGGATCCACCGATCGCTTCGGCGAGCACGGGATCAGGCGCGGCAATGAAATGATCGCGGCGACGATCGCGCTCCATGAAGACGGCCTCCGGCATGTGGCAGTCGACGCATCTGCTCCCGGCGGTTTCAGGCGTATGGTGGGTGTGGGCCGGCTCCGCGAGATCTCGCGCGTGGCATCGAAGGCAGAGGGCATCACCGTCGGCGCGAAGCACGGTACCGTGCGGTTCGTGACAGTCCCCGCATCGCACGCCGGCAGTGGCCATGCGGGTCATCTGGAACGACGTCCATTCATAGGCCTCGTCGGCCACGTGGCCGTCCTCATGGAACACGTCGCCGTCGAGCAGCTCGAAGTCGAAGTAGTCGGCAAGTGGACGCCCCGGCAGCCACCCGTCCGCGATCGGTGTGCGGCGGCTGTGGCAGGGCGCACACGTGTCCATCGACGACGCCTCGTGACCATACGCGTCGGTAGCGCCAGCGTCCCGCTGCTGGACGTGCCGTGCGCCCGGGCCGTGGCACGCCTCGCAACCGACCCCCAACTCCAGCCATCGCGTCCCATAGGCATCCGTGCCGGGATCATATCCCTTGCGGAAGTCGGTCACGTGACACTCGAGGCATTGACTGTTGGCGGTCATGCCCGGACTGGTCCAGTGGGTCCAGTCGCGTGGCGACGGTCGCTCGGGAAAGAGATCGAACCACTCTCTTACGACCGTATCGTAGCCGAATGGCAGCGCTTGTAGCCGGCCGCGCGGCCCAGCGACCAGGGGCTGCGCAATCTGTATCGTGCCCAGAACGTAGGGTGGTCTGAGCGGTGACGGCGCGCCGTTCGCCCCGTCCGTCACCTCCGGCGGGATTCTCTCATCTCCGAACGGCGCGGCCGATGCGTCGCTCATCGCGCCTGCGTGGGTGGACGATCGCCATCGCGTGTACACCTCCGAGTGACAGGTAGCGCAGCGCGCTGATCCCACGTAGCCGCGTTCGTCCCGCGGTCCAGGCCCACATCCACCCAGTAGCGCGAGCGCCAGCGCGATGCGGGCGCGACGCATCGGTGCCGGGCGTCAGTCGGCCTTGCCGACGAACTGCCCCGCGTCGTTGCGGAGTGCGGTGCCGTAGACCGCCTCCCAACACAGCGCGCTTCCGGCCCGCTGCATTTGCGCGCGCACCGGCAACGCGAGCGGCAACGCCGGTGTCTTCACGTTCTCGCCCCGTGCTCGCACCAGCACCCGAGCGCCGCCTGCGCCGCCACTCTGGAGCTTCGCCCGCGACACGCCGTCGGGCGACCGCCGCACGTCCTTGTAGGTGAAGGCGGCCGCCGAGGTCCGCCAGCAGGGCGTCGCCCCGTCGGTGCCACAGCCGACTCCCGCGCGGACCGCCGCCTCAACCAGCGGCTGCGGGGTGGCTGATGCGTCATACACGCAGAGCGCGTAGTCCGTGAGCGTGCCCGCCGGATCGCCGAACTCGCCGGCTGTCGTGGCGGCCCCGCGGACCCAGCGCCACATGAGTGCGTCCTGCGTGTCGGTCGGCGCGTCTTTGATCTTGAGGCGGGCCTTTCCGGACGCGACCGGCGTACGGCACCCCGCGAGCGGGGTGGGGCTGCACTCGACCGTGAGCTGGCGGAACGTCGCCACCGAGTGGTCGGCGCTGGCCGTGACGTAGAGGTACGTGCCGTCCGGGCTCACAACGGCCTGCCGGGCCCGGTTGAGCCCATCGACCCCATCGACGCCGTCGTGGAGGACCTGCACGAAGGTAAGGGCACCAGTCGCCGTGTTGCGGGCAAAGACACCCATTTCGTCACCACCGTCGCATGGCGTGAAGATGTATGCCCCGTCCGGTCGGATTTCCGCGCCATCGGCCCCCCCCAGGCCGTCATCTCCTGCGACGCCGTTCTCGTGCACTTCAAGGAACGTCAAAGCACCCGTCGTGCTGTTGCGACTGAACACCGCCAGCTTCGACTCGGATCCCCCGACGACGTAGAGATGACTCCCGTCGGGGCTCAGTACTGGGTCCCGAGCACCGTTGAGGCCATCGACCCCCCCGACGTCGTCACGATGGACCTCGAGGAACGTGAGCTGCCCGGTCGTGGCGTTGCGCTCGAAAACTGCGACGGCGTCATCCTCGAACCCGGTCACATAGACGTGCTTGCCGTCAGGGCTGACGGCAACACCCGAAGCACCTTCGAGCCCATCTACCCCCCCGACACCGTCGCGCAGGACCTCGATGAACGTGAGCGCACCCGTCATCGCGTTGCGCGTAAAGAGAGCCACCGAATCCTCCCCTGGCCCTCCGCCGGGTACGTACGCATGTACGCCGTCAGGGCTGATCCGGGGCGCATTGGCCCCGAAGAGACCGTCCACGCCACCGACACCGTCTTCGAGCGTCTGAACCAAGCTCAGTGCGCCGGTCAACGCGTCGCGACTGAACACGCGTAGCTCGTCGAAACCCGTGACATACACCTGCCCGCCATCAGCGCTCGTCGAAACGGCGTCCGTCGTGAATCCCCCGTGCTCCTCGAGAAAGGATAGCGCGCCGCTTGAGGCATCGCGGGAGAAGACCGTGACTCGATCTTCGAAGGAAGTGGCGTAGACATTCGCGCCGTCTGGGCTCACAGCGACATTAAAAGCCTGGAACAGGTGTTCGACGCCATCGACGCCATCTCGTTGCAGTCCGAGAAAAACATGTCTCTGAGTTGCATTGGCAATCGGCGCAACCAGGAGAGACACTATAACAAGACATCGATAACTGAGCTTCATGTCGAAATCCCAATGGTTCGTCACGGTGAAGGCACGGGTAGTTCGGGAGCGTTCGCCGCCCACATGGTCGCGACGGTGCCATCGACGACCAGGTCTCCAAGGAGGTTCTTCGCCGCATCGAGTTGCGCGGTGAAAGAACCCACGCTCTCGTTCTCTTCGCTGAGCAGCGTTCCGGCGACGGTGCCGTCGGTGGCGACCTGTCCGGTGACGCGGCACCGAAGGTCCCCGGCGTAAACGTTGCCGTCGAGTGTCTGGTTCTCGACCGTTCCCTGGAACAAGAGCTTTCCGGTCGCACCCGTAGAGTCCGTCCACGTCACCTGCGTCACGAGCAAGCGTCGCTCCTCAGCCATCCCTTGTGACGCGCCGAACCCGAAGAACGTCAGGGCCCCGGCTAGCGCGCCGACGGATCGCAGTGCCCACTTAGCAGTTTGCGGCATGATCCTGCCTCACCTCAGTTGTTGCCGTGCGCAAAGTCTCGAAACGGGTCAGGGCAACCCGCACCCGGCGCGGACTTGCCTTCCCACTCCCTCGTTGTGGAGTTCAGGTGCCCGAAGTCGTCGAGACAAAGCTCGAACGCGGTCTTGAGGTCGATGTCGAGGTACTCGTTGACACCCAAATCGTTCGGGTCCTCCTCAACCGACGTATTCAAATTCTCGTCGGGCGTGTAGCCGAGGTCGTAGACTCGCACCGGGTCCGAGTTGCTGTCGGAGACTACCTTGAGGACGATCGGCTCGCACACACCATCGGGCGGAATGCAGTCGGTGTTGTCGCTGCAGCTCTTGCCCTCGAAGTCTTTGTAGCGATGGGAAGCCGAGGCCGAACTGGTGCAGGTCAACGACACGCACAAGCCCGCCGCGCATGGGCCGGCTGCCCCCCCCGAATTGGCCGAGTCACCGCATGCGGTATCCGGACGATTCACGCAACGCTTCCAGTTGCCGCCCATGGTTTTCGTCCGACAGGTCCCGGCCGAGCAGTGCGATGTATCGATGCAGCCCTGCAGATGCTGGTGGTTGTCGAGGCCCGCCGACACCGACGCCGAGCACACACCCAAGAGCCCCGGCTTCGTGATGAGATAGCGTGGCCAGCCCCCGGACTCCGAGTTGGCACCGCCCTTTACGCCCGACCGCCCTTGCTCACCAAACTGCAGCCGCCGCTCCTTGGTCACGTGCGCGTAGCCCCCGGGTGGAGCGGGCACGCCGCCTGCGTCGATCCACTCCTTCAAGTCGCGGGCGAACGTGTACTCGTCGCGGACCACGTCGCCCGTCGTGCTCGTCGCGAAGTAGTTCATGTCGGCGTATCTCAGGATCGTTGGGACCAGATCGACCGCGCTTGCAAGCTCGTCGTCGAAGACCTTGGGGGTAAGGGTTCCCGCGCGATGCTCCGGCGTGCTGATGATGAGGGGAGTGCGGTGGGTCGTGTCGGTCGGACTGAACTTCGCCTCGGGCATGAAGAAGCCCTGATCGGTCAGGAAAATCACGACCGTGTTGTCCCAGAGTGATCTCGGAACGCCCGACCGATCGCAGCTGCAGCTCCGCATGAGATGGTACGTGAGCGCCCCGATACCGCGATCGAGCCACGAGACACGCCCGTAGTGTTCGCGCTGCGCCCGCTGCATGATGTCCGCATCGTACAGTGAGAGGGCGTCGAGATCGGTCCAGGGGGCGCCCTTGTGCGGAATGTTGGGGCCGTACCAGACGAAAAACGGGAACTCCTGGTAGATTCGAAGGCCCACGTTCGGATCGCAGGCCGTCTGTTCAGTGCCGGCCGCGGTGTAGCACTTGACCGTACCGCGCAATGCATCCGTGACCTTTTTCAGGCCCGCCGTTTGCTCGAAGACCGGATCGGTCGGGATCTCGTGGTTCGCCAGTTTCGCCGTGCAGCCGCTCACGTCGGCCGCATAGCGACACTCGAACTTGCCCACCTTCCTTCCGAGGTAGGACTCGACATCGAACCCTCCCTGTGTCTTGGCCAGGACCTCGAGCTTCCCGAAGCCGAAGGCCTTGTAGGTACCCTCGTAGCAAGCGTCATTCGTCGCACAGCTCAGGTTTGGGTTGCCCTGACAGATGCCACCCGAGCACACCCCGTTGCCACTGGGGGCCCGGTATCCCTTTTTCAACCACTCCGCGATCGCGCGCGTCGTGGCACAGGCTCGCCCGGTCGGACATGTGGTCGAGACAGGGTTCCCACAGCCCTGTCCCGGTATCGCCGTTCCGGTGCGTGAGCACTCGTATCGCCCGGAGCCGGGCCACAGCCACTGCAGGTGTCGTTGATGGCGGCCGTTTAGCATGGTGCGCCGAGAGGGCTTGCACATGGTCCCGGCTACGTGCGCGCGCGGGAACACCGCCCCATACGTCGCCAACTTGTCGATTGCCAGCGTGTTCAGCGGGGGCCGAGCGGCCTTGGGTGTGTCGGCACAGGGGAACTTGGTACGATCGAAGTGGAAGCTGTCGTCGGCCCTCGTGACGACGTCCTCGTCCCCCGGACACGCCGCCACACTCCCCCGCGGCGGCTGCCGATTGCGGCACGCCGCATCATTCAGCCGGAGCAAAGATGTATCGTCCGGGTCCGGCTTGCCGGTGAAGGCCGGGAGTGTGGCGGGCGGCGTGGGTCGCCGGCACGTGTAGCCCGCCTCACAGTCGGTGTCGGCCGTGCACGTCGTTCCGGCCGTCCCGGCCTGGTTCGTACATCGGCCGCTCATGAATCCATACTGACAGTAGGCTTGGTCGTCCGAGACGATCAAGAGGATATTCTGCCGGGCTGTCGCCTTATTGTTCGCAGCACAGGCGTACTTGGTGTTGAACGGCGATCCCGGGTTGCTGGCCGCGCAGCAGTTGGCGGCGGGCCACCCGTCGGGTGCGACGTCACAAAGATAAGGGCCGTGGATCGCGGTGTAGCTCTGCGCCGACGCGGAGGCCGCCCATGCCAATGCCACCGCCACGGACCCACGTGATATCGCCTTCGCCATGTCGGTTGCCTTCAGTTGCATCCGGTCACGTCGAACGTGCAGGACGAGGAGCACCGGAGGGTTCCACCGGCGAACCCCTGCGTCTGGCACGTCTGGTCGTTCAGGTCTGGCTCGTCACAGGCTTCCGACCCAGAAAGGCGGATTCCGTCTCCGCACGATGGCGAGAGGGTCGAGCGTTGCAGCAGCGCGTACGACCCTACGACGCCCGATCCGATAACCGGCGTGCCGGCGCGATATACGAAAGCCATCTGGCCATTCGAGGCCTGCATGTTGTCAGGGGTCAGGGTGATCAGTCCTCGCGACTCGACGCTGATCGTCCCACCCGCACCCGTGGCGCCGTCGGCGACGACCTTGCTGCCGCTGGCGGCCGTAATGTCGACGCCGGAAACTTCGATCGAGCCACCCGCGCCCCCGTTGTTCTGGTTGTTGGCGCGCAGCGTCGCACGCTCCCCGAGCGTCACGTGACTGCCGCGGGCTTCGATGGACACCTCCCCGCCGTCGTGTCCATTGTCGCCGCTGACGTCGATCAACGTCGCGGTCGAACCGGTGCCGATGACAAGACCTCCACCGCGGGCCGTCATCTCGATCGATCCACCTTCGCGGCTGCCGGCCGCGAGCACGTCGTTATCCACGGCCACGCGTTCACCTCGCAGTTGGATCGAGCCGCCGCCACCGGTCACCGAACTGGTCCCGCTCGCCTTGAGCGGCCGGGCGCACGTGATCGTCCCCTCCGCAGTGAGCGTGATCTCGCCGCCTGCTCCCTTGGCACTGTCGGCGATGAGCCCCGTGCCAGCGTTGATCGTGAGATCGCCTTCGGAGTCGATCGTGATATCGCCGCCGGGTTGCTCGAGCGACGTGCCGCCGTAGCCTTTGACGGAGACCTTGCCGCCGATCGTGACCCCGACGGCATGAATCTCGATTTGCCCACCGTTCGCCACACCCCCGGTAGCTTCGGCTAAGATATCTGCCGTCGAGGTGAACGCTCCGCCCGATCGCACATCCACCTCGCCCCCCGGCGCGTCGGGTGAGGTGCCGTTCGCGTCGATCCCCTGCCCGGCGATCGTGACGGCACCGCCGACCTCTAGCGCGATACGTCCCCCACCCACGCCACAGCGCGCGGTGAGCTTG
>OELV01001363.1_pt3 | contig 11443 bp, 9 predicted proteins | sample 1503271 | NCBI WGS metagenome assembly OELV01 (sample SAMEA104379593, study PRJEB20068) | metagenome | biome: 1000743; feature: 77; material: 1998 | place: USA | collected 2012 | depth 25 m
CACCGGCGCGGAGCGTGTGGCCTGCCAGCTCGACGCCGCGAGCATGACGTCGCTGTGCTCGAGCGCCACCGTCGACGCCACGCTGGCGAGCACGATCCATGACCGATTCCGGACGGTCGCCACGGTCGTCCGTCGCGTCATCGACGCGACACCGAAGGCGACCAAGCGCCTCCTGCAGCGCACCGACCGTCGCCTTCGCACGCTTCTCCCGAAGTTGCGGCGCGCGGATCGTCGGGATCGCCTCGACACGAACTGTCGAAGCGAGATCGAAGCGCTGGTCGGCAGGCTGCGTGAGGCCATCGCGAGCCTTTGAAGCATCATATCGCGCTGCGCATGGCCCGTGCCGGATGCAACGAATGCATCCATCGAACTGAGTCGGCGCGCGATGCATGCCGCTCGATTCGACCAAGAAAAGTTTGACAGGGCCGCGCACAGTCATCTATGCGATGCGTCGCACTTGTCGTTCCACTTCGCGTATCGACATTTTCGTTCCGGCTTCGGCAGGCGGGTGTTGAGCGTAGTGGCCCTCGGGCTCGGCGTCGCGCTGGTCGTCGCGATCCAGCTGATGAACGGGGCCGTTCTGGACGCGTTTGTCGACACCATCGACGGGATGGCGGGACGAGCAGGGCTGACCGTCACGGCAGGAGACGGATTCTCGTTCGATGAGAGGGTCGTCGAACAGGTCGCTGCAGTTCCCGGGGTCAAGCTTGCCGTTCCGTTGGTGACTGGCGTCGCCTTCCCCGACGACGGAACCGGCGAATTACTCACCGTCCATGGCGTCGACGTCGGCAACGATGCTGCGGTGCGAGTCTACCATCGAGGTGACACCTCGAAGCTCGTCGACGACGTCCTCGCGTTCTTGAACTCGAAAGATTCGATCATCGTGGGGCGAGAGTTCGCGGTGCGACGCGGTCTCGAAGTGGGAAGCAGCCAGGCGCGCACGTGGGAAACCGGTATCCTGCGTGCCGTTGGTCTCCGGCGCAGCGTGGTGTTTCGCGAGCTGCTCAAGGAAAGCCTGCTCCTTGGTACTCTCGGCACGGTCGGAGGCATCGCACTGGGACGCGCCATCGGGGAGCGTGCTCTTCCGATCGTTGCAACCACCACAGCCCTGAACTTTCGACTACCCCTCCCCGAGACGACCACCATGCTGACGGCGCAAGCCATTGGGCTCGGACTCGCCGTAGGAATAGCCGCGGCGATTGGCGCGGCAGCGCTGCCCGCGTTTCGTCTCGCCCGCACGCGGCCACTGGCCGCGCTCACGATGCAAGGGCGAGACCTGCCCGCGTCCGGATCACGATGGAACGGACTCACGGGGATCGCCTTGCTCGTCACCGCCGCGTTGTTGCTTGCCGTACAACGAGCAACCGGTTGGGACGCGCTCGGAAACGTCACTACAGGTATTCTGGCATCGGTCGCATGCGTCGCCGCACGCCCGCTCGTCCTTCTCGGCAGTCGTAGTCTGACGCCGTTGTGGGCGAGGTTGTTTGGACCCTCCGGGACGTTTGCCGCTCGCCATGTAGGTCAACAGGCACGGCGGGTAGCGCTTGCAACCGCAACGCTCGGGATCGGCCTCGGGACCATCCTGATGTTCGGCATGCTGGCGTGGAGCTTCGAGGAGACGCTGGTTGGGGTCCTGGAGGCACGCATGCGAGCCGACCTCGTCGTGCATTCGGCCTTCGCAGGCAGCGGCTACGTTGGAGCGCCCCTCGACGAGGCGCTACTCGATGACCTCGAGGCGCTGCCCGGCGTCGCCCTGTTGGCTGGCGAGCGGCAACGAGATGTCCACTACCGTGACGGCGACGTGGTGCTCGACGCCTACGACCCGCCCTGCTTCGCGGACGCTCGCGTCTGCGAATGGGTTCTCGACGCGGGAGAGCTCCCGGAAGCGCGCCGCCTCGTGGAACACGGGGAGGCCGTGCTCGTCTCGAGCTCATTCGCACGCGCGCACGGAGCGAGACCGGGCGATACGATCGCCTTGAGCACGCCGCATGGCCCCCTCAGAACCAAGGTCGCCGGCGTGACGAACGGACAGCCTGCCAGCGCAATCATCCTGAGCCGTACCCTCTATCGGGAGCGCTGGAACGACACACTCCTGTCGTGGGTACACGTGGCCGTTGCCGACCCAGGCCAAGTCACGAGCGTCCAGCAGGAAGTGGAACGTCGGCTGGGCGAGCGTTACCGCCTCCGCGTGCGTTCGAGCGCCAGTCTCATCGAGTATTTTGCCGGCCAGGCACGACAAGCGTTCCAGTTCGTCTACATCATGGAGGCGATCATCTTCATGATCGTCCTGGTGGCAATCGGCGATACGCTCTCGACGAGCGTTCTGGAGCGTACGCGGGTCTTCGGCATGATGCGCGCTGTCGGGCTGCCCCGCTCCGGCTTGTTCACCATCGTCTTGCTCGAAGGCGTGGCGATCGGCGTCCTGGGCCTCATCCTCGCCCTCGGGATGGGTATCGCCCTCGGTACCTTCTGGGTGGAGGTGCAATTCCCTGCGCTGCTCGGGTGGACGCTCGACCTCTACTTCCCCTACGCGTTCGTCTTCGGCGCCGCAGCGCTGACGCTCGCCCTCTGCGTCGCGGCATCCGTTCTTCCTTCCCTTCGCGCAGCACGTCTGGTCGTCACCGCGGCGCTGCGGGCCGAGTGAGCACGAGCGCCTACGCGGCGCGGCGCTCCATGATCACCGGCATCCCCTCCGACGGCGCCAGCGTCACACTCCGCCTCACGACGCGCACCTGGTAGCCCGGCGCAGCCCGGAGCTCCACCCGGCTCAGCACCTCGGCCAGCACGATCTTCATCTCCACCAACGCGAACGCCATGCCGAGACAGCGGCGCACACCGCCTCCGAAGGGCAGGAATTCGTACGGTGTGGGCTTCGACTCGAGAAATCGCTCCGGCCGGAAGCGGTCGGGCTCGGGCCAGCGCTCGGGACGGCGATGGGCGAGATAGATGCACGGCGACGCCACCACCCCCGCGGGAAGGTCGACGCCGCCGACCGTCATCGGCCGAGTGAGACGGCGGCCGACCAGCGGCACGATCGGCGTCAGCCGGAGCGTCTCGCGGCACACGGCGTCCAGGTATTCGAGTCTGGTCACGTGCTGCGGATCGAACGGAGCTGGACCCGCCGTCCGGAGCTCGTCGCGCAACCGGTCCCGGACGTCGACGGACGCAAGGACATGGCTCACCGCCCAGGCCAGCGCGGTTGCCGTGGTCTCGTGGCCGGCCAGCAGCATCGTCATGAGCTCGTCGCGCAGCGCCCGGTCCTCGAGCGGGCGGCCGTCCTCGTACGTCGCGGCGACCAGCAAGGAGAGGATGTCGGCACGGCCGCTCACGTCGGCGCGCCGGCGCGCGGCAATCTCGGCGAAGAGCTGCTGATCCACGCGATCGCGGGCGGTGAAGAAGCGCGCCGGGCCGGACCCGTTGCCGTTACCCTGCTGCGCCGCCAGCAGGAGCTGCGGGTTCGCGCCGATCGTCAGCAGGTCGAGCAGCGCCGCCCGGAGCTCGCGCTTCGTGGGGCCCTCGTCCAGCCCGAACACCGTGCGCAGGATCACGTCGAGCGTCACGCTCTGCATCTCGGGGTGGAGCGCGAACGGTCGACCCGCCGGCCAACGTTCCACCGCGGCAGCGGCGATGTCACGCATCACCGTGCCGTAGGCCAGCATGCGGTCGCCGTGGAACGGCGGCTGGAGCAGCCGGCGCTCGCGCAGGTGCTCCTGGCCGTCGAGGATCAGGAGCGAGTGCTTCCCCAGGATGGGCTCCAGGCGGTAGTTGGCCTCGCCGGCGCGGAGATCCTCCTCGTCGCCGGTGAAGATGGTCTTGATCGCGTCGGGGTGGCTGAACATGACGATCGGCGGCGCGGCGGGCAGGCGGAGCGTGAACGTCTCGCCGTAGCGCTGCGCGCACTCGTCCATGAACGGCAACGGCCATTGCACCCAACGCATGGCCTGGAGCAGCGGCGGTGCGACGGGACCGGGTGGCAGGCCATCGCCGGCGGCGTGCGTCGCGCCGGGTGCCTGTGCTGCGAGCACGTCGATCAACGCGCGCTGGATCACCATCTGGCCCGGCGCCAAGCGGTGCGACAGCCCGTTCAGCAGGAGCAGCACGCGGACGATCAGCCCGAAGTGGCTCGGCACCTTCGTGATCGGCGTCTCCCCGATCAATCGTTCCGCGTTCATCGTCTCGTCACGGTCGCCGAGCAGCACCAGCAGCAGCGCCGGGAGCGCGGTCGCCTGGTCATCGCGGATGTCGAATCCGGCGCGGCGAGCGGCGGCGACGGCACCGGGGACGTCGCCGGCGAGCCCGCGTGTCAGCATCTCGGCGACGGCGGCGCCGAAGCCCGGGGGCAGCTCCTTGGCGAGCCCGAAGTCGAGTAGCCCGATGACCGTGCCCGGCAGCACCAGCAGGTTCCCCGGATGTGGGTCGCCCTGGAAGAAGCCCTGCTCGAAGATCATGCGCGCGTAGACTCGGCCGATACGGCGCCCCACCTCATGGAGGTCGTGGCCGGCGGCCCGGAGTGCCTCCAGCTCGGTCACTTTGATGCCGTCCAGATACTCGAGGACGAGGAGCTGCCGCGTGGTGTACTCGGCGTGGAGCCGCGGCACCCGCACGGTGGGATCGTCCGCCAATGCGGTGCGAATGCGATCGGTGGATCGCGCCTCGCGCTCGAAATCGAGCTCGAGCGCCACCAGCGCGGCGATCTCGTCGAAGATGCTGCGTATGTCGAACACGCGGACGAGGCTTCCGGCCAGCCGTGCGAAGAAGCGCAGACTGGCGAGATCGACACGTGCGAGGTGCGCCACCTCGGGATATTGCACCTTCACCGCCACGTCCGTTCCGTCACGCAACCGGGCGCGATGCACCTGGGCCAGCGACGCGGCCGCGAGCGGGGCCTCGTCGATGCTGGCGAACACGTCACGCCACGGGCGGCCGAGCTCGTGCTCGATCCACTGCTGCACCTCGGCGAATGGACGGGGCGGCACGGCGTCGTGGAAGCGGCTCAGGCGTCGGACGAACGGCTCCGCGAAGACGTCGGCGCGCGCCCCGGCGATTTGGCACAGCTTCACGAAAAAGCCGGCCAGATGGATGCCGAGATCGTGGAGGCCGCGCGCCGTGCGATCGTGGACGCGCTCCCAGGTGGCGGGCGACGCCGGGCGGCCGAATCGCTCGCGCAGCAAGAGCCAGCGGTACGTGACGATGGCGGGGACTGCCACGCCGGCGATGCGGAGCACACGATAGAGTGCGAAGCGGCGGAGCATCAGGCCACCACCCAGTCAGGGAAGGTGAGGACGAGTTCGAAGACAGGTAGCATCGCCCGATCCCTCCTTTCGTCCCATGGTACCCCCCAGGCAAGCGGAAGGTTCAAAGGAAGTTGAACCCTCGGCATCGCTCCGGGGTACAGGGGGCGTGACGGATGCCGTCGGGGCTTCAACCGAGCGACGAGGCGCTCTTCCTGGCATGGCGAGCCGGGGACACCGCCGCGTACGAGACGCTTTTCCGACGCTGGCAGGCGCCCCTCGGCCGTCACCTGAGCCGGATGCTGGACGATCCGGCTGCGGCGGAGGACCTGGTCATCGAGACGTTCCTCCGGCTGCACCGGCATCGGGACCGCTGGCGGGAAGGGACACCGCTTCGTCCCTGGCTCTTCACCATCGCCCGCAACCTGGCGCGGAATCGGCTCCGTGCTCGGCGTCTGTGGGGCTGGCTGCCGCTCGAATCGGCCCGGGAACAGCACGCCCCGCCACCGGGGGAGGACGACGAAATCAAACGCCGCGTGGCGGCGGCCTTCGCTGCGCTCCCGTCGTCGCAGCGCGAGGCGTGCTCGCTGCGCCTGCTCGGCGAGCTACCGGTGGAGGAGATCGCGCGTGTGACCAAGGTGCCGGTCGGCACGGTCAAGTCACGCTTGTTCCACGGGCTCCGGCGAATGCGCGCGCTGCTCGCCGATCTGGGCCCAGAGGGGTCATGAACGCATGCGAACGCTTGGACTGATCCATCGCGCAACGTCCGCCTCGGCGCACGATCTCTGGCCGCGACTTCGCGCGCGGATCGCCGACGACGACTCCGTCGCGCTCCGCGTGCCGGCGCTCGGTTGGCGCGAGGCGACGGCCCTCGCCGTGGCGCTCGGCATCCTCGTCGTGGTGCCTGATCCCGTCCGCTTCCTCGTGGTCACCGGGATCTTCTGATGCACATGCTCCGCCGCCGCGAGCTGCTCGCCTATCTCATCGGCGCCGGCGTGGCGGGCACGATCCTCGTCGTGCCCTTCGTCCTACGCGATGCCGTGCTCCAGCTCTTCCTGCCGGGGCGAACCGTGCCGCTGGTGCCCTTTTTCTTGCTTCCGGTCTTCTGGGGTTCGTGGAACCTGCTCTGGGCGCGTCGGCAGCCGCAGATAGACATCGGCATCTGGGGGGCGATCCTGGGATTCGCGGCGGCGGTGGGCGCGAACTTCTATCTCCGTTCCCAGGATGCGTGGTTCCCTGCCGCGCTCCTCGCCCCGGCGTTCCTGCCGGTGGTCTACTACCTCCTGTGGCACCTCGTGGTGGGTCCGTTGAACGAGGCGCTCGGGGTCGAGGGCGAGCGCGCGCGGGCGACGGAGACGTCGCATCGAGCCTTGTGATCCGTCGTATCGGGTCCTGACCTTGGCCTTTGCCCTATCGAGATCGACATCGATTTTTCGGGCCGACGTCCTGCCTGAATCGTGTATCGTCGGGCCGTGGCTCGGCTCAGTCTTCGTGCCATCGCGATCGCGGGAGCAGCCGTGCTCCTCGCACCGAGCATCTTCGAACCGGCCTGCGTGCGCGCCGAGACGATGCTCGCTTCCGCCGACGCGATCCACGATGGCCGAGCGGACCCGGATTCCGTCTACCTGGTGCTGCGACTCCGCGAGCGTCGCCTCTATCTCATGCGGCCCGCCGCCGACGACGACGACCGGCCATCTCGGCACATCGCGTCGTTCCCGGTGGCAATCGGCCGGAAGGAATACGCGACGCCGACGGGTCGATTCGAGGTCAGGGAGAAGATCGTCGATCCCGCTTTCGTGCAGTTCGACTGGGAGAACCCGTCGCGGGTGATCGGACGGGTGGCTCCGGGTCCCGACAATCCGCTCGGCCTGCGCTGGATCGGGTTCACGTCGGCATACGGGTGGGGCATTGGATTCCACGGCACGCCGCAACCCGAGCTGCTCGGACAAGCCGTGAGCCACGGCTGCGTGCGCATGCGAAACAGCGACGTCGTCGAGCTCTACGGCCGGGTCAGGGTGGGAACGCCCGTGATCGTGCAGCCGTAGGCTACCGCTGCCCACCGACGAACGGATACACGAGCTGACGCACGAACCCGGACGGCACGGGCTCGCTCGAGACCCCATAGCCCTGCGGCCAGCGGCCGCGCGGCATGAAGTAGGTCCCGAACAGCCGATCGAAGACCGGGAAATGGATGGCGAAGTTCACGTCGACCGCCTCGCGCTCGAGCCCGTGATGCCAGTGGTGAAAGCGGGGCGTCACGAACACGGGCTTCAGCCATTCGACGTCGAAGCGCACGTTGGAATGGATGTACGTCGAGTAGACGTAGACGAAGATCAGGTACGCGTAGAGGGCGGTCTGTCCGAACCCCAGCACGTACATCGGGATCACCGTCGTCCCGCGGAGCACGATGATCTCGACGAGATGCATGCGCGACCCCGCGAGCCAGTCGAGGACCGGCGCCGAGTGGTGCACGGCGTGGAAGCGCCATAGGAACCCGCTCTGGTGGAAGCCGCGGTGCAGCCAGTACTGGACGAGATCGGTCAGGAACATGATCTCGACGATCTGCAGCCACACCGGCTGCGCGCCCACCGCGGCGCGCAGCCCCGTCCAGCTCGTGTGATGCAAAATGGCGAGTGACGGCGCGAGCGACAGGTAGGTCAGCGACTGCACCATCACGCTGCTCAGGAAAAAATAGAAGAGGTCTTCGCGCCATTGGTGCCGGAAGAGCGGTTGCGGCCGGCGTCCGAAGACGCGCTCCAGCGGGATGAACACGATGCCGGTGAAGACGAGGTTCAGCATGAACCAGTCGAGGCCCAGGAATCCGCTCGCGCCCGGCTCACCCGAGTGGTCGGCGCCCGATCCGCCGATCGCCGTCGCAACGAGAATGATCGTCACGGCCGTGAAGCCGAGCAGCTTGTTCTGCCGCAGCACGATGCTGACGACGGCCAGCGTGAATCCCAGGATCAACCCGGCGTGCAGCACGATGCGGAAGAGCGTGAGATCGATCGCGCCGCGAATGTCGGGCACGCTCAGCACGCCCGGATAGCGAAGGCACAGCACCGAGCCGAGCGCCGCGAGCGAAAGCACCAGTGCCGCAACCCCACTGAGCCATCCCTGCCCGATCCGCCGTTCTCCCGCCGGGGCTTCGAGCTCCGTCCGCAGTCGCTGCCTGAACGCGTGCAGCATGATGCCCTCCCCGGCGCGCACCCTACCCCAATCGTGCTCCCAGGAGACAGAGTCGCCCCCGACGGGCGATCCCTATATTGCCGGCGCCAGCATGTGCTTCGGCACTCGTTCGCCCGAGTGGTCAGGGCAAGGCTGCACGAGCGCAAGAGACGGAGGGATCGCACGTCCAGCCACGCTAGCCACGAGCGGTCACGGCCCTGGTCGTCGGGCACGTCACTTGCTCATACGCAGCTCGATGCGGGGGCTCTGGTACTCGCTCGCCCTGTGCGGGCTCACCGCGGCCGTGGCCGTCGCGCAGCCTTCCTGTCCTGGGACGGCGACGATCACCCTGGTGGTCGACAACTCGAGCGACGCGCCGGTCGAGGTCACCGTCGACGGGGAGCTGGCCGACGATGCGGCAACCTGTGCCGGCGGCGGCGCCACGAGCTACAGCACGACGCTCAATTGCCTGCCGGGCCTCGGATCGTGCGGGCAGATCGCCGATCTCCGGCCCGGAGCGTGGATTCATCGCTTCGAGGTGACGGTCCCGGGCTCGGACACACAGAAGCAGGCACAGCGCTTCGTGATCCTCGCCGGTGACCCGACGGACGCCACGAATACGCTCGTGTGGACCGTCTATCCTCGGACCTTCGTCGTCGGAGACACGATCGGCGGCAACCTCGCCGACGAGCTGCAGGCGGCGCTCGCGCGCGCGACGGGATTCACGCTGTGCGACCCCACGAAGTCCGCGCTCGTGAGCTTCTCGTGGGACATGTTCGGCGCGAACGATCCACAGCAGATCGACCTCCTTCAGCCGGGCGCGTGTGGCGGGAGTGCCGCCAATCACTGTCAGCAGAACATCCTCCCGAACCACTGTCCGTGCGACCCGACGTCGATGGCGGATCCTTGCCTGCTGAACGGCGACGCCGACGGCCAGGTCGCAGGCCTGTGCATCGCCGGCGACCGCATCGTCGTCGACGGCCTCGATCGCGATGCGCTTCCGGGCGGCGTCATCCTGTCGACCGGCGCCTGCGACGCGAAGCTCGTCCGTATGTACGGGAGCAGCAACGTGCTGCGCGGGTTACTTCTCGAAGGCAGCCAGACCCCGAATCCCAATCCCGATCCGGCGATCGAGTGCACGGCGCAGCAACGCACCCAGGTCGATACGGTCGCGATCACCGGCTCTCAGGCGCGGCGCAACCGGATCGAGCAATCGATCATCGTCGGACCGACGTGTGGCGATGCGATATCGGTCGACAACGGCGCGGGCGTCGCCGACCAGCAAGGCGCGGGCGACAACGTGATCAGCGCGAGCCGGATCACGGGAGCCGTGGATCGCGGCATGAAGGTCGACTTCGGCGCCTTCGCGACCATCGAGCGGAGCTGCGTGCACGACAACGCGAGCGGCGGCATCCAGAGCACCCTCGGCGGTCACCTGGTGGTGACCGAGAACGTCATCCAGCGCAATCGAGGCGGCCAGGGCCAGAACGGGATCACGGTGATCGATTCGTGCTCCACCGCCGGGTGCGCGGTGTGCCCCGCGGGCGATCCCGAGTGCGTGAGCCACCGCCGGAGCACGCTCGCCACACAGGGGAACGTCGTCCGCTTCTCCGGCGGCCGTGGGATCTCGGTACGCGACGATGCGCACGCCACCTTGGAGAGCGACTACGTGGCGGGCAACGCCATCAAGGGCAGCGTGGTCGAGACGACCGACATGGTTCCGCTCGACGCGCAGCAAGTCGAGCAAGTTCCGGTGGCGAGCTTTCACGGCGTTGCGGTCGTCTGCAACTACAGCGGGAGCAATCCCGGCGTCGGCGCCGAAATCCGCCGTGATGACGACGGCGTCAACCACCACGACGTCCCGCAGGTGAGTTACGGCGATGCGCAGCAGCCGGGACGCAATGCGTTCACGTCGAACAAGAACACCGCCGCCGGCGCGAACTTTCTGCTGACGAACATCGCCACGCCGCCGCTGCCGCCGGCAATGGACAACCAGTGGGCGCACTGCGGCACCGGCGCGCTCTGCGACGTTCCCAGCATTCTCGCGAGCGACATCACGCCGGCCAATTCCCCGGTGGAGCTCACCGCGCCCGGCATGTCACTCGCAGGAGCGCGCGCGGGCGTCCCGGCGATCGATCGCGTGGTGCCCGGGCGACCGGCGAAGGGTGAGATCGTCCGCATCTACGGCGACAACTTCGACGCGATCGAAGGAAACCCCACGCGCGATCAGTGCACGGCGAACGTCTCGGCGTGCGCACCGAACGACACCTGTCCCACCGGTCCATGCGTCAACGGGTCGTGCCCTTGCTCCATCGAGGATCTGGCCGTGCAGGCGCGCAACCAGGCGACCAACGCGAATCGCGTGTTCCTCAAATCGGGCAACACCGTGGTCGGCGACGTGTATCCGGACGCCGTAACCCCGACCATGCTGGCGTTTCGCATGCCCATCGATTGCTTCGCCCCGCTGGTGCTCGAGGTCGAGAAGCGCGGCGTCGTCGAAACGACCTTGGTCTGCGATCGAAGAGGATGCCTGGAGAAGATCGCCGGTACGCCGTGCGACGATGGCTTCGCATCGACCGTCGACGACCATTGTGACGGTGACGGGAGCTGCGTGGGACTCCCGGCGGTCACGACCTCGACGTCGACCTCGACGACGGCGAGCACCAGCTCCTCGACCACACCCGGCGCAACGACCGTGACGACCACCACGCAAGCCGCGCTCGCTTCGACCACGTCGTCGACGCTGCCGCGTGTCTGTCAATGCGTTCCCGCGCTCTGCCAGATCGACGAGTGTCAGAGGCCGAGGCTGCATCGCAAGGCCGAGAAGATTGCGCGTCGGATAGAGCATGCCTGCGACGCGGCCCGGCAGCCAAAGACGCGCTGGGTGCGCCGCCTGACGAAGGTGCTCGCGCGTTGTCGATGATGGTACGCCGCTCCTCACCTGTCGCCCCGAGCTCCGAGTAACGACTTGGCACCTGCGCGGCCCGCGGCGGCGAGAGCACCGTGCGCCGCACGTCGCTCGTCTCGGCGTCGATGAACCTTGACGC
>OELV01000569.1_pt2 | contig 11435 bp, 11 predicted proteins | sample 1503271 | NCBI WGS metagenome assembly OELV01 (sample SAMEA104379593, study PRJEB20068) | metagenome | biome: 1000743; feature: 77; material: 1998 | place: USA | collected 2012 | depth 25 m
GCCGGCGGCACGACCGGCTTCGCCATGACCGCCGTCAGGAAGCGCGGGTAGAAGCCGAACTTTCCGTAGAGCGCCACGTGCTTGGCGCTTTGAGCGAACGTGAAGAGGCCGGCGTGCGTCGTCCCCCAGGCAGCGAAGCGCTCCATGACGGGTTCGAGCAGCGCACGCGCGATGCCACCGTCCCAGAGATCGGGCCGCACCGACAGCGGTCCGAACGTGCCGACGCTGCCCCAGTGCGTTGCGAGGTTCGAGCCGACGATCACACCGCGCCGTTCCGCGACGAACGCCGCCGACGGATCGGCTCGCCAACGTCCGCCGATCCAATCGCTGTCGCCCGCAAAGGTCAGCGGATCCGCGAGGCCGAGAAAGGTCCCGAACGCGAGCCGGAAGATCCGATCGGCTTCGCCGAGGTCGCCTTCCCGCATCGGTCGCACCGTAACGTCGCTCACTTTCATCGGGCTCACATGGACGGACGTGGCTGGACACGTCAATGCCGCACCTCGAGCCGAGCTGCACGGCCGCATGGGTTGGTGTTCGTCCTGCAGTCCACAGACTGCGCGGCGCACGGTGGCGTCCACGCGGCGACGTGCTCTCCACACGGGTACGCGTCTTGCTCTAGAGTGCTCGACGATCCGTGCACCCGAAACGACCAGGCATGAGGGGGAGTCCTCGTCGATGTGGCACACCATCCTTCTGGTTTCCGTGATCGGGCTGATGCTTCCTGCGCGAACCCGAGCGGCCGGCGTCGACGCCACGATCGACGCGACACCCGGCGGCACGCTGCGCGTTACGCTCCAACGTGGCACCGTGGACGTCACCACGCATGACCGGGACATGGTCACCGTGTCCGCGCACACCACTGCCGATTCGATCTGGCGAGCCGACGTCGACCTGCACCGCGCCGCCGACGGAGAGGGCATCGAGCTCACGGGCCGAATCGTGACGGGTGACGGCTTCGTGGCCAAGACGATCGCCTGGGCACTCTGGCCGCTGTGGCCGGTGACGCTCGACGTCCGCCTCGCGGTCCCGCGCGAATACTCGATCGTCGTCCGCACGGCGGGCGGACACGTGACGGCCGCGGGCCTTCGCGGTCAGGTGGATCTCGAGACGAGCGGCGGCGCCGTCGACTTGCACGACATCGCCGGCGACGTCGCGGCGAAGACGGCCGGTGGCCGCATCGACGTCGCCGACGTCACCGGTCACGTGCAGGCGCAGACGTCCGGAGGCGCGATCGGCATCGATCAGGTCAACGGGCCCATCGACGTACGGACCTCCGGCGGGCGTATCGACGTGCGTGACGCGACGGGCGAAGTCACGGCCAGCACCAGCGGCGGCGCGGTCTTCTCGAGCTTCGCCGGCGCCCCGCACGGCTCCCTCGAGACCAGCGGCGGCAGCATCGAGGTCCGAGTTCCAGCGGACGCGGGCGCAGAGCTCGACGCACGCACGTCGGGCGGCCGTGTCCAGGTCGCGAATCCGCTCGTGGTCGCCGGCGGAGGCGACGCCCAGCACGTCATCGGCCGGTTGAACGGTGGTGGCGCGCCGCTCCGGCTACGGACGTCGGGTGGAAACATCTACGTCGGCGTGCGGGACGTGCGGTAGGGTCCGCGATCGCACCTCCCGCTCGGAGTACGGTGCCAGGGCGTTCGCGAGTCCCCGGGCTCGTCACACGTCGGTGGACTTCATCGAGTGGGAATCCTCAGGTGCGGGCGCACGTCGGTAGTCTCGGCGGATCGACAGGCCGACAAATGGATTCATCGCATACATTTGGACTAGGCATTCCACGCAAAAAAAGTTGACAGCTGCCGGACGCCCGATCTATTGCCGCCTGCAGATACCGCAATCATCGAAGACGACCTCGCGCGGGCACGATGCAGGTTGCGGTCGCCGAAAAGCCGCGGCGTACAAAACGCGAGCAGGAGGTCCATCATGAGCTCAGGCATGGCCGTCCCTTCGAACGATGACGTCATCATCGACGCGGCAGGGCTGAGCAAGTCGTATGGGACCGGTGCGCTGGCCACACTTGCTCTCGGCGGCCTCGATCTTCGGGTGAGCCGTGGCGAGTTCGTATCGCTCATGGGACCGAGCGGTTCGGGCAAGTCGACGCTGCTCAATCTCGTTGCCGGCCTCGACGTGCCGGACCGTGGACGCGTGCGGATCGACGGTGAGGACCTGTCCGCCCTCGCGGACCATCAGCTCGCGGATATGCGGCTCCGGAAGGTCGGCTTCGTCTTCCAAGGCTTCAATCTGATCCCCGCGCTGACCGTGTGGGAGAATGTCGCCTGGCCGCTCGAGTTCGCCCGCCATCCTCGTGCCGAGGTCCATCGCCGTGGACGAGAGGCACTCGCCAAGGTGTTGATCCGCGGACGCGAAGAACGCTACCCGGCGGAGCTTTCGGGCGGAGAGCAGCAGCGGGTGGCCATCGCCCGCGCGATCGCAACCGGGCCAATCCTGCTGCTCGCCGACGAGCCGACCGGCAACCTCGACCGCGCGACCGGTGCCACGATCCTATCGCTCTTGGAGCACGCGCAGCGGTCGTTCGGCAGCACGATCGTGCTCGTCACGCACGACGAGCGCGGCGCGACCTACGGCAGCCGCATCCTGCACCTTGCCGACGGCCGCGTCACGGCAGATCGATCGGAGGCAGCCTGATGCGCGGTCCACAGCTGCCCACATGCGCGGTCGGAGCGCCCGACGGCGGGACGCCCGAGCTCGAGCACGTGACGGACCTCGCGAAGGCACGCCGCAGCGTCCGGGAATACACCGCGCAGCCGGTCGATCGCGGTCTCGTCATGCAGCTGTGCGAAGCGGCGGCATGGGCCCCGTCGAACTGGAACGGACAACCCTGGCAATTCATCGTCATCGACGACCCCGCGGTGCGCGGTCGTGTGTGCGCGCTCCTGGACGATCGCGCGGACGAGGTCGCCGGCAGTGGCGGGGACGTGCGACTCGTCCGTTTCGTCGAGCACTGCCGGCGCTACTTTCGCGTCCTGCACGAGTGCTCCGTGCTCGTCCTCGCGTGCTACAAGCCGGCCGGGCGCATCATCGAAGAGGCGGTCGCCGAACGGTTGAACGCGCCGGGCGCGACCGCGGCCTTCAATCCGAACCTCCTGAGCCTCGGCATGGCGGCGCAGAATTTCCTGCTGGCCGCACACGCCGCGGGACTCGGCGCGTGCTTTCACTCGGGTCCGGTGGCCTTCCTCCGCGGGCACGTGAATGCGCTTCTCGGTCTCCCGCCTCGGCTGGAGCTCGCCGGCGTGATCACGCTCGGCTGGCCCTCGCCGTGTGCCGCGCCCCGCACGGTGACGCGCAAGCCGCTCGATCACCTCGTCCGCTTCGGCGACTCGACGCGCACATGACGATCGCCGAAGCCTCTATGCGAGTGGTGGGCCGGGCGTGCCGCGGCGTCGGGTTGGTCCAGACCGCGGGTGCCGAGGCCGTGCCGCGTGTCGGACCCGTCATCCTGGTCGCGAACCACGCGCGGCGTCAGCTCGATCCGCTGCTGGTCGCGCTCGCGGTGCCACGCCGGTTGACGTTCGTCGCCGGTGAGGATCTGCGCAGCGCCTGGCTCGTCCGGCTGGCGAGCCGTGCCAGCAGCGTCGTCTTCGTATCTGCCTTCGCGCCGCTCGACGTGGGATTCGTCCGGACGTGCGAGCGGGTCGTGCGCGAGGGCGGCGCGCTCATGATCTTTCCGGAGGGGCGAGCGATGGGTGGAGGGGCCGGTCTCTTCCGTCGCGGAGCGGCGTATCTCGCGCTGCGGACGGGCACGCCACTCCAGCCCGTGTGGATCGAGCGCGGCCGGTTGCGCACATGGCGCATCCTGTTCGGCCGGCCCTTTCAGGCGGGGCACGCCGGCGTCGACCGCCGGAGCCTCGACGCGGTGACGGCGCAACTGCAGGCGGCGATGTCGGCCCTCGGCGAGGGCTCGTCACCGCGCGAATGCCGGGTCGCCGGGCAGCCGGCGTGACCGTGTCGGACGTCAGGAAGGGGATCGGCTCGTGCGCTACCTGATGATCGACCGCATCCTCGAGTGGGAACCCTTTCGTCGTGTCGTGGCGATCAAGAACATTTCCCTCGAATCCGACGTGCTCGAGCATCACTTTCGCGGCTATCCGCTCTTTCCGGGTGCGCTCACGCTCGAGAGCATGGCGCAGGCGGCCGGCTATCTCGTCATCCGTTCGGTATGGGAGGATCGTCGCGAGTGGCACGCGGCCGCGCTCGCCATGGTCGAGCGGACGCAGTTCGTGCGCCCCGCGTTCCCCGGCGATCAGGTGCGCGTGACCGTCGAGATCCCCGGCTGGCACGACTCGGCGGTGCGCGTCACGGCGCGGGCGGAGGTCGGCGGACGGACGACGGCGCGCGGCCGGCTGGTGATCGCCCATCGCCGCCTCGACCCCGCCCAGCATCCGGACGCCGAGTCGACCCTGGCCGACTGGCTCCGCTCGCTCGAGCGCCGTGAGGTGTGGCCATGATCGGCAACAGCCGTCGAGTCGTAGTGACGGGCCTCGGCGTCGTGACGTCGCTCGGCCACGACGTCGATCGAGTCTTCGACGCCCTCTGCCGCGGTGAGACCGGCATCCGGCCAATTCGACGGTTCGACGCGAGCGACTGTCCGTCGAAGGTGGCGGGGATCATCGAAGACCTCGACGCGAGCGCGATCATCCGTGATCGCGCCGGGCAGCGCTGCCTGCGTTCGGCGGACTGGATTCAGACGATGGCGCTCTGCGCCGCCGAGTTGGCCGCCCGGGATGCAGGCCTCGGCACCGGCATCGTCCAGCCGGAGCGCCTCGGCGTGTTCATGGGTACCGGCCGCGGTGGAGCGGAGACCATCCGGGTGCTGTCCGCCAACCTGTTCGGCATGCTCGAGCCCGGGTACCGTCCCGGGGTAGACCTCGCGCTCGAGGATCGGCTGGCCGAGAAGACGGTTCTATCGGTGAACCCAGTCGCCTTTCTCCAACAGTGCCAGTGCCTCGTGTCGGCATACCTCTCGATGCGCTACCAGGCGCGTGGACCAACGCTCACCAACGTCAATCTGTGCTCGGCCGGTGCGCAGGCGATCGGCGAGGCCGCGTGGGTCATCGCACGCGACGATGCCGACGTCATGTTCGCCGGCGGAGCCGATTCGATGGTCAACCCCGTCGAGCTGACGGCCTTCTGCGCGCTCGATGCGGTGAGCCGCAACACCGAGGCAGGCCCAGCCGCCTCGCGTCCTTTCGATCTCCGGCGAGACGGCTGTGTGGTCGGCGAAGGAGCAGCGGTACTGATGATCGAGGAGCGGGTGCACGCGGAACGTCGGGGCGCCCGGATCTATGCCGAGCTGCTCGGCTATGGCGCGTCGAGCGACGCCTACAAGGTGAGCGCTCCGCCCGAGGACGGCGCCGGTGCCGTGCTGGCGATGCGACGCGCGCTGGTGCACGCAGGACTCCCACCCGAGGCGGTCGACCACGTCAACGCGCACGGCACGTCGACACCGCTCAACGATCGCATCGAGACTCTGGCGATTCGGACGGTCTTCGGGCCGCATGCGTACCGGATGCCGGTCGTCTCGACCAAAAGCATGACGGGGCATCTGATCGCCGCGGCGGGAGCGCTCGAGGCCGCGATCACCATCAAGTGCCTCGACGAGAAACGCATCCCACCCACGCGAAACCTCGAGGTGCCGGACCCGCAGTGTGATCTCGACTACGCTTCCGAGGGGAGCCGGAACCTTCGGGACCTGCGCGTCGCGCTCTCGAACTCGTTCGCAATCGGAGGATCGAACGCGTGCCTCGTCTTCGGGGACCCGACGTGAGCGACACGGCGACGTCCGTCTCAGGGGCCGGGGGCGATGGTCGGGTGGCCGTCGTGGTCGGCGGCGCGCGTGGCATCGGCGGCGCGATCACCGCCGCGCTGCTTCGCGACGGGGTGCGCCTCGGGATGTTCTACCATCGCGGCGCGGAGGCGGCGCGTGCGCTCGAAGCAGAGGCCACGCGCGCGGGCCAAACGTTACTGCCGCTGGCCGTCGACGTCCGGGACGCGGCGGCCCTCGAAGAGGCGCTCCGAACGGTCGCGACGCAGCTCGGGCCGATCGAGGTGCTCGTCTACGGCGCCGGGATCTCGGGCGGGGCCCCGCTGCTGGGGGCCGACGTGCGGGCCATGCGCGGCGTCTTCGACGTCAACTATTGGGGAGCGATCGTTGCCGTCCGGACCGTGCTTCCGGAGATGCTCCGAGCCCGATTCGGTCGGATCGTGCTCGTCAGCTCGGCGGTCGGTGAGCGCGGAGGGTTTCAGGGTCAGGTCGCATACGCCGGAAGCAAAGCCGCGCTGAACGCGCTGGCGCGGACGCTCAGCGCCGAGATCGCGTCGCGCGGCAACCTGACCGTCAACGCCGTGGCCCCGGGGCCGGTGCAGACCGATTTGTCTGCCGCGGCGTTCGAGCTGGCGGGAGAGCATCTCCTGGCGATAACCCCTGCTGAACGATTCGGAACGCCGGCGGAGGTGGCTGACGTCGTCGCCTTCCTGGCCTCCGACCGTGCCTCGTACGTCACGGGCCAAGTCGTGTACGTCGACGGGGGTTTCGGAAACACGTACGTCAGCGTTCGGAAGCGACGGAGGACCGAGACGTGATACCGGTCGGCGACAAGGTTCGGGCCATGCTGGCCGATCTGCTGGTGCTGAACCTCGAGGAGATCAAACCCGAGAGCCTGCTCGTCGACGACCTCGATGCCGACAGCATCGCGTTTCTCGAGCTGTGGTTTTTGCTGGAGAAGGAGTTCGGCCTCGAGCTGCCCGAGGTCAAGGCCGATGAGGAGCTGCTGAGCATGCCGCTGCTGCCCGGACTGGAGCGACTCGAAGCGATCGGAGGCGACACGACCTTCTTCGAGTTCATCAAGCGGGAGATCGAGACCCGGGGCATGGCGGCAGCGCAGCCGCGGCTGGTGACCGAGGCGGCGCCTGCCCTCGATCGCGCGCGGCGCGCCGGCTTGGCCGCGCAGCATACCGTGGCCTCACTCTCCGCCATCGTCGGCGGACGGGCACCTGCGGGATTCTCGCCCGATACGCCGCTCACGGAGCTGCGTCTTCGTGACCTCTTTCGCTTCCTCACGGTCGACGCGCTCAGTCAGTACGTGTGCTTCCTGGTCACCCTGAAGGAAGAAGGCCAACGACCGGCGTGATGAACCTCGACGCGGTCAGCGGTGCCTAGGACGGCTCCGCCGCGGCTCCCGAAATCCACTCGCGCAGCACGACGTCGGTGTGCTCCCCGAGCATTGGCGGCCGCGTCACGCGCCACGGCGAGTCGGCCATGCGGAACGGTGCCCCCGGGTAGGGGATGGTGACGCCCAGGTCGGGGTGCTCGATCGGGACGAAGAACCCGCGCGCGGCGAGGTGCGGATCGTCGAGCAGCGCCTCGGGCGCGCGCACGGCCGCATAGGGCAGCCGGCGGAGCTGAGCCCCCTCGTACAGCTCGGCGACCGTGTAGCGGGCGGCCCAGCGATCGAGCTCGTCGAAGAGCGGCTCCGCGTGCGCCTGTCGGTAGCGGATGCCGTCCCACGCCGCGTCGGCGAAGTCGGCGCCGTAGCCGTCGGAACGCATCCACTCGAAGAGCGACGTCCAATCTCCGAGCGTGCAGTGCATCACCCAGCCGTCGCGACAGCGACCGACGCGAAAGTAGCGCGTCCAGTGGAGCGTGCCCTGCCGGCGCGGGATGCGGCCGTCCTGGTTGAAGTAGCCGGGCACGTGCTCGAGCGCGCTCGTGACCGCCGCCTGCAGGCTCACGTCGACGAGCTGCCCGCGTCCGGTGGTGTCGCGCGCGAGCAGGGCCGCCATGACACCGATCGCGGCGAGCGTGCTCGCCTGGTGATACGCCTGGAGGCCCAACGACTGGAGCGGTGGTCCGTCGGCATGCCCGTTCACGTAGGCGAGGCCCCCTATCGCCAGAGCTACGGTGTCCGAGGAGTGCCACGCCGCGTACGGCCCGGATCGACCGAACGGCGTGATCGAGGCGACGACGAGGCGTGGATGCCGCGCACGAAGACCGTCGGCGCGACCTGGCCATGTGTCCTCGATCACGACGTCGGCGGCGGCGGCCAATTGCTCGAAAGTCGCATCGTCCGCGGGGTCGACGACGAGGCTGCGCTTGCCGGCGGCGTAGAACCAAAAGAAGAGGCTCCGCTCGGTGCCGGGTGCGTCCTGCCAGAAGGGTCGGATCGTACGGAGGCCGCTCCCCTCGGGAGGTTCGATCAGGACGACGTCGGCCCCGAGCCCAGCCAGAAGCTTGCCCCCGAGCGCCCCCGCCCGGTCGGTCAGATCGAGCACGCGGACTCCCGAGAGTGGCGGCACGGCGGACCTTTAGAAGGCAAGTTCGTGCCTCGCAACCGCGGCGGATTGCCGGCACAATGCTTCCTGGTGGTGCGAGTGGCGGAGCCTTCCCGGAAAGCCGATCGTGCGCGCACCCGGCGGCGCCGGGACGTCCTGAACGAGCTGCTGCCCCGTATTCAGGGCGACCATCTCCGGCGAGACGAAGCCTTCGTCCGCGAGATGGTGGAGACCTCGCTCAAGCTCCTGCGCGACGGTACCGGAACTGGGGACCTGAAGCTCTTGAACGCGGCGCTCCGCGAGCTGCGGTACGCGTTCAAGGTCTTCGCGTCCTATCGCCAGGTCCGGAAGGTGAGCTGCTTCGGATCCGCGCGGACGCCGTCGTCGGCGCCCGCGTACCGGACCGCGCGCGAGTTTTCGCGGGCGATCGCCGACCGCGGCTACATGGTCATCACCGGTGGCGGCGACGGAATCATGCGGGCGTGCCAGGAAGGCGCCGGGCGCGAGCGCAGCTTCGGCGCCAACATCCGGCTGCCGTTCGAGCAGGAGGCGAACGAGTTCATCTTGAACGATCCGAAGCTGGTGACGTTTCGCTACTTCTTCACGCGGAAGCTCATCTTCGTGAAGGAGGCAGATGCGATCGCGCTATTCCCCGGTGGCTTCGGGACCCACGATGAGGGCTATGAGGTGATGACGCTCGTGCAGACCGGCAAGGGCCGGCCCATGCCGATCGTCTTCGTCGACAGTCCGCGGGGAACGTTCTGGAAGACCTGGCTGCGCTACGTCCACGACCATCTGCTGCGCGCCAAGCTCATCTCCGAGGACGATCTCTCCCTCTTCAAGGTGACGACATCGGTCGACGAGGCCGTCGCCGAGATCGAGGGCTTCTATCGTGTTTATCACTCCTCGCGACTCGTCGGACCCGATTTCGTGATGCGCCTCACCCATCCGCTCGCACCCGTGCTCGTGCGGAGCTTGAGCCACGATTTCAAGGACATCCTGTTCACGGGCGAGATCGTGCAGACCGACGCGTTGCCCGCCGAGCGCGAGCAGGAGCCGGAGCTCGATGCGCTGCCGCGGCTCGTCTTCCGACTCGTGCAGGGCCGCGCGGGTCGGCTCCGCCAGCTCATCGACCGGATCAATCGCGAAGGATGAGCGGGTGGGCCGATTGCTTCTCATCCGCCACGCCGAGAGCGAGGGCAATCGGGACCAGGTCTTCACCAGAACCCCGGACGTCCCGCTGACGGCGCGAGGGCAGACGCAGGCGCGCGGGGTCGCGGAATGGATACGCAATCACCATTCGCCGGCTCGCGTGGTCTCGAGCCCGTACCAGCGAGCGCGGCAAACCGCCGCGATCATCGCCGACGTGCTGTCGCTCCCGACCCACATCGAGGAAGATCTGCGCGAGCGAGACTACGGCCTCCTTGCCGGGCAAGCCTATGCAACTCCGCGACCCGGCTACGATCGCGAGCGATATTGGACGTGGCGTCCGGAGGCCGGCGAGACGCTGGAAGAGGTCCTCGTGCGCATCGGCGCCGTGCTCGATGGCCTGGTCGTCACCGCGCCCGACGACGATCTGGTGGTCGTGAGCCACGGAGCGGTCATGATGGCTGCCCAGCGGCACGTGACGGGCGCCTGGCCCCCCGCAGGCCGCGTCGTTCGCAACGCCGGAATCGTAGTCGTCGAGCACGGCGATCGCGGCTATTGTGGCGTTCGTGAGATCTCAAGCGACGAAAACGGTCCGCTTGGTTGAGCCTTGCAGTGTACCCGTGCAATATCAGGTGGGCGCCCGGGGGCGGGCTCGGAGGTGGTGGATGTGGGGTAGGGTGATCGTGCTGCTCGGCGGTCTCGCCGCGGCATGGGTGTCGGTCGCGGGTGCGGCCGACCCGTACGTGACGGCCCGAGCGGCGATCATCGTCGACGCCGGGACGGGTGAGGTGCTCTGGGAGCGGAACGCCGATTTGCCGCTTCCGCCGGCCAGCACCACCAAGGTGTTGACGGCCATTCTCGCCCTCGAGAGCAAGCGTCTCGACGACTGGGTGACGGTGAGCCCGGAAGCGGCCGCGACGGCGCCTTCGAAGATCGGGCTGCGCTCGGGCGATCGCATGGCACTCGGCGACCTGCTCTATGCGGTGCTGCTCAACTCGGCGAACGACGCCTCGACGGTCGTGGCCGAGGGGCTGGCCGGCTCGGAGACCGAGTTCGCCGTCCACATGAATGCGAAGGCACGGGCCATCGGCGCCCGCAACTCGCACTTCGTCAATCCGCACGGCCTCACTGCCGAGGGACACGTGTCGACCGCACGCGATCTGGCGACCATCTTCCGCTACGGACTGCAGCTCTCGCAGTTTCGCGAGATTCTCGAGACGTCGCGAATCAAAGTGCCGGTCCAATCTCGGCGGATCAGCTCGGTGAGCCTGCACTCGCACAACCGACTGCTCACCGGCTACGAGCACCGGGTGATCGGCAAGACCGGCTACACCCGGCCGGCCGGCCGATGCTTCGTGGCTTCCGCCAGCGAGGCAGGCCGCGAAGTCGTCATCGCGCTCCTCGGATCGTCGGATCTTTGGGGCGACGCACGACGGCTCTTCGGGAATGCCTTCGGCGACCCGAGCGACGGTGCCCCGACACAGATGGCTGCCGCCTCGAGACGGAAGGGCGTCCGGACGCCACAGCTCACCACCGAGGGCGACGAGGACGTTGCCACCCAGTTCCAGCGAGGACGCGTGCATATGGCGAGTGTCGACCGGAAGGGGACTCGCACCGTGTCGCCTGGCGGTCGGGTCGCGGCGCGCGACGCGTACGTCGTACGGCTCGGACCGTACAAGTCGCGTCGGGAGGCCGACGCCGCGCGTAATCGGATCGCCAAGAGCGGGTTCCGCGGACGCGTCGTCGGTCAGGCGATCGTCGTCCTTCGCCTGTACGAGCGCACTCAGGAGGTCGGACCCCGGACGCCGCCGCTTCTCGCCGATCAGCGCCTTGAAGTACGCGCGGATCTCCAGGTGAGCAACGTCGGCGGCGGCGAGCTGCTCGGGCGTCGGCAGCGTCTCGAACGCAGCGGTACTGGCGCGGACCAGGTCGCGGAACGGCGCGCGGTCGGCCTCAGGGACGCCGAGCAGCTCGCCGATGACGGCGACCGGCAG
>OELV01000198.1_pt1 | contig 11273 bp, 8 predicted proteins | sample 1503271 | NCBI WGS metagenome assembly OELV01 (sample SAMEA104379593, study PRJEB20068) | metagenome | biome: 1000743; feature: 77; material: 1998 | place: USA | collected 2012 | depth 25 m
GCTCGCGCACGTTGCCGGGCCAGCCGTGTCGGCGCAGTCGCACGAGGGCTTCCCGCGTGAAGCGCCTCGCCGTGCCCTCGGCCTGGTTGAGCTCGGCGAGAAAATGCTCGGCCAAGAGCACGATGTCCGATCCGCGGTCGCGTAGCGGCGGCAGATGAATCGGAAACACGCCGAGTCGGTAGAGCAGATCCTCGCGCAGCTTGCCCGCCTCGACGGCCTCGTCGGGCGGGCGGTTGGTCGCCGCGATCACCCGGATGTCGATGGCGATGTCGTCTTCACCGCCGACGCGTACGACCCGTCCGGTCTCGAGGACGCGCAGGAGTCGCACCTGCGATTCCATCGGCATCTCCGAGATCTCGTCGAGGAAGAGCGTGCCTCCGTGCGCGCGCTCGAAGAAGCCACGGTGCTCTTTGCTGGCGCCCGTGAAGCTGCCCCGCTCGTGCCCGAAGAGCTCGCTCTCGATCAACGTCGGCGAGACGGCGCCGCAGTTGAGCGCCACGAACGCCTGCTCCTTCCGCCCGCTCAGGCGATGGATCGTCTCCGCGACGAGCTCCTTGCCGGTGCCGCTTTCGCCGACGACGATGACGCTCGCGTCGGTGGGTGCCACGCGGCCGATCAGATCGTAGCAGGCCTGCATCGGCGCCGAGCTGCCGATCAAGGCGCCGAATCGACCGAGCGTGCGGAGCTCGCGGCGGAGCGAGCCGATCTCGCCCTTGAGCTCGTGACGGCGCACGACGTTCACCAGCACGGACTGGAGCCGCGCGATGTCCGCCGGCTTGGTCAGATAGTCCGATGCGCCGTGACGGATGGCCTCCACGGCGGCATCGACCGTGCCGTTGCCGGTGATCAGCACGATCTCGGCGTCGGTCGCTCCGTCGAGCTCGCGCAGGAAGTCGAGACCGCTGCCGTCGGGCAGCCCGACGTCGAGCAACATCACGTCGGGCGATCGGCCCTCCAGAGACGACCGAGCGTCCGCGAGCGTTCCTGCCGTTTCGACCTCGAACCCTTCGTCACGGACGAGGGCGGCCAGAGCAGACTGGGACGTCACGTCGTCGTCGACGACGAGCGCACGCAACATGACCGCCTTCTGGGTATCGGAACTCCTCGAGTTGGACAAGACGCCTCAACCAAGCTTGTCGAGCACGTGTGCGACCTCGTCGGTGCCGGACACGGCGTATCGCGCATGCGTGACGGCACCGGGCGGCCGCTCGACGTGCGCATGCTCGTCATCGACGAGGACGGGAAAGTCCCCGTCGCCGAGCACCTTCAAGGCGTCTTCGTCGGTCGTATCGTCCCCGATGTAGAGGATTGACGCGCCGGGACGCGTCGCCGCGATCGTCCGCACGGCGCTGCCCTTGGTGGGACCGCCCGCCGGCCGCAGCTCGAGGACGCGGCGGCCGACGACGAGCTCCAGCTCGGGCAATCGGACCGCTCGCACGACACGCTCCACGTGATCGCGTCGCTCGGGATTGGTGTTCCGGGTATGGACCGCGACGATCGGACCCTTGTCTTCGATGCGCTCGCCCTGAGGCGTACCGAGGTGCTGTGCGAGCAGGTCGATCTGTCGTCGGGCTACTTCGCGAGCGCTCGGTGGCCACGCGCGCACGACCTCGCTGCCGGGCGCGCGATGCTCCCAGCCGTGGAGGCCGAAGAGCCAAACGCTCGGCGCATCGACGAGCTGTATCAGGCGGTCGATCGGTCGGCCCGAGACCACGGCGACGGTGGTATCGCTGCGGGCGGCGAGCTTCTCGAGGCGGGCCCCCGTCCGAGGCGTTGTACGTACGGCCTCGGGAGTGCGCGCGATGTTCACCAGCGTACCGTCGAAATCGAAGACGGCCACCAAACCGCGCCGCCGGCGCATGGCGAGAACGTCCTCGAACGAGAGCGGCGCCAGAGCAGGCGATGGAGAAGAACTTACACTATTCATGTAGAAGCTACGCCGCCTCGCGTCGCCAGCCACCATACTTCCGGCGATTCGGGTTGGCATGCGTCCTGCTGCTATGCCAGCCGGGTGCCACTGACGGGTACCCACCAAATTCACCCCCCAAGCCCCGGGAGTCTTGTGAGGCGGAGCGGCGAGTTCCCCCAAGACCCCGGGGCTTCCCCCATTTTGGGCCCGGAGAGCTGGGTGCACGCCACCAGGTCAGCTTGCCTCCGCGGGTAGCGGTGTGACGGACGACGGAGGGATGACGAGCTCGACGGTCGTGCCGCGCCCATGCTCGGTGGCGATCTCGACGCGCCCGCCATGCCGCTCGACGGCGGACCGGACGATCGCCATCCCGAGGCCGGTCCCGCCGGTTTTCGTCGTGAAGAAGAGGTCGTAGGTACGACCGAGCGTCGGCGTGTCCATGCCACAGCCGGTGTCGCTCACCTTGATCCGCACGCCGCCGTCGGGCTCGCGAGCGGTGCGGACGCCGAGCTGCCCGCCGGCGTCCATCGCTTCGACCGCGTTCACGAGGACGTTCATGAGCGCCTTGTGGATTTCCCGTGCGTCGAGCATCAGGAGACCGAGCGATCCGTCGAGCTCGCACGCCACGTCGATGCGGCGTTCCTCGATCTTGTCCTGCACGAGCGCCAGGCATTCCTGGACGATCTCCTCGGGATCGGTGGGCTCGAGGCGGAGCTCCGCCGGACGCCCGTAGGCCGTGATGTCGGAGACGAGGGCCGCCAGGCGATCGACCGCCTGGCCGATCTTGCCGGCCAGATCGACGCCGTGGCGATCGCCGTGCGTGGCCAGGCGCTTTCCCACCAGCATGGCGTAGATCTTGAGACCGCCCAGCGGGTTGTTGATCTCGTGCGCGACTTGGGCGGCGACGCGTCCGAGGGCCGCCAGCGCGCCGCTGCGCGCGCCTTCGAGGTCGTGCGAGCTCCGGAACGCAATCGCTGCGTGCGATGCGAAGAGCGCCAGCAGCGAGAGATCGTCGCTCGTCGGGACGACGGTCTGGGTCGTCTCGGCCGTCAAGACGCCGCGAATCCTTCCTTCCACTCGCAGCGGTGCGGCGAGCACGATCCGGTCCGGCTCCACCGTCACCGACGTGGGATCGCCGCCGTTCATGGCCGCCTCTGCGGCGGCGATCAGCTCCGCGTCGCTCACCACCGGTGTGCCCGCCGCCGCACGCAGGACGAGCTCCCCGCGTTCGCGGAGGAAGACTGCAGCGCGCTGTGTCGCCGTCGCGTCGAGAGTCGTTTGCACGACCACCCCCAGGACTCCGTCGACGCTGTCGCCCGACGCGAGGCTCGTTCCGAGCTTCGCCAGCAGCGCACGATCCCGTGCCCAGCGGCGCTCGGCGAGGGCGCGTGTGACCTTTCCTCGCAGCTCCTCGGGCACGAATGGCTTGGTGAGGTAGTCGAAGGCTCCACGTCGGATCGCCTCCACGGCGCCGTCGATGCTGCCGTGTGCGGTCATGATCAGCACCGGCAGGTGGGGATGCTGCTTACGGGCGATGTCGAGCAGGGCGAGGCCGTCGAGCGGCGCCATCCGCAGATCGAACAGGGCGAGGTCGAAGCTCCGGTCGGCTAGGATACCGGGTACGTCGCCGGGGGAAGCGGCGGCCGAGACATCGAGGCCGAGGGACTCGAGGCGCATCGCGAGCACCTCGAGGATGTGGGGATCGTCGTCGACGACCAGCACGCGCGCGGGCGTCATGGATGCTGCTCCAGCTCGAGGTCCGAGTCGCGGATGGAATCGAGCGTCTGCCGGAGCTTCTCGGCATCGGCGCCGCGCCGGGTGGCCTCGGCCTCGCAGCGATCGATCTCGCGCAGCAGGACGCGCCACGCGCGCGCCTCGCGCCCCGAAAGCGTGTTGCCGTAGTCGGTCGCGAGTCGGCGGAAAAGCAGCTGCGCCGTGCGGCGATCGCGCAGCGGGCTGCCGGCCTCGACACGCAGCATCGCCATGCGATGCAGCGCCTCGGCGGCCACCGGGTCGTTCGGATGGTCGCGCACGATCGTCTCGTAGCGCCCGTACGCCTCCCGGGGTCGCCCCCGGAGAGCATCCTCGTCGGCCCGAGCGAGCTCCGATTCGGTCTGGTCGGTCAGGCCGGGGAGTGCGACCTGGCCGCATCCGATGCACATCACGAGCAGGATGCTGCCGGGCGAGAAACGGTCGACCCTCATGCCGGCAAGTCCATGGAGGGCAGCCGCACGGTGAACCGGCTGCCGCGTCCCGGCTCGGACTCGACCGCGACGTCGCCGCCGTGGGCTTCGACGATGCTCTTGACGATCGCGAGACCGAGCCCCGTCCCGGCGGTCGCGCCCGGTGCCTGCACGTAGGGGTCGAAGATTTGCGCCATCGCGTCGCGCGGAATGCCGACACCGTCGTCGGCCACGATCAGCTGGGCACGGCTCGCGTCGCCGTCGACACCCACGCGCACCGTGCCGCCCTCCGTCGATGCCTTGATCGCATTGCTGACCAGGTTGACGACCACCTCGACCAGCCGCTCCTCGTCGCCCATGACTTGCGGATCGGCCCCGTTGCCGAGGCGATCGATACGGACGCCGGCGGCATCGGCCTGCGGGCGGAGCTCGCGCAGCGCACGCGCCGTGACGTTGCCGAGACGCACCGGGCGCCGCTCGAGCGGCTGCAGGCCGGCGCGCAGACGGGATACGTCCAGAATGCGATTCACGAGGCGGAGCAAGCGCTCCGTGCTGTCGTTGATGATCGTGACCAGGCGTTCCTGACGGGGTGCGAGGGGACCGGCGATCCCATCGGCGAGCAGGTGAGTCGCCTCGCGGATCGATGTGAGCGGCGTGCGCAGCTCGTGCGACAGATGCGAGTACACCTGCTCCTTCATGCGGTCGAGCTCCTTCAGCCTCGCGGCCATCGTGTTGAATGCACGGGCGAGCTGCCCGAGCTCGTCGCTGCGGTTGACGGCGACCGGCTCGTGCAGCGTGCCTTGGGCGAGCGCCGAGCTGGCCGTTGCCAAGCGCCGGAGCACCTGCGTCACGCGAAGCGCGATGACGAATGACAGCACGAGTGCCAAGACGCCGCTCAACGGAAGCGCCCACAGCACCGTGCGCCACGTGCGAGCTTCGAGACCGGCCGCCTGCGCCTGAGCGCGGCGGGCTCCATCCTCGATCGCTGCGCCGAGGACCCGGATCGACCGGCCGACTCGTTCGGCTGCCTGCCGCACCGGCCGGGCCTCGAACGGTGTCATGGCCCGAAGCCGAAGCACCCCGTCGACCGGTTCGGCGGCGCGGGCGAGGTACCGGCGGAACGCGTGATCGACCTTGGTGAGCGCGTGCCGCTCGGCCGGCGATCGGAGGCCGGCGGACAACCCGGTCAGACTTTCCGCGAGCGCGTTTGCCCGGCTCGTCCACAGCGCCTCGTACGAGGGGTCACGCAGCACGCTCCACCGGCCGTGCAGCCGCCCGAGGGACGCCAAGGATTCGCGCGCGACGGCCTCATGGCGGAGCGCAGGCAGGGTTTGGCTCACGATCCGTCGGTTCGTCTGCACCAGACGGTCGAGGGACCTGAGGCTCCAGGTCGCCACTTCGATGAGGAGCAGCAAGGGAACCAACGAGGCCAGGAAGATCTTGGCGGCGAGACGCACGGCAACCGCCTCTACTGCTCGCTCGAAGGCTCGAGCAAGCTGGGGCTCGGTTGCGCCACGACAAGTAGCTCAGTGCAACTCATGTACCTCGACGGATGGCCATTTTGGGAAAACCGTCGTGGTAGATTGTACACGACGTTGTAAATCGGAGTCGTCGCACGCCCGCCAATCCTTACAATCGGTCAGGCACGATCCGTGCACAAACGCCAAATCATGGACCTCCGCCATGCCGTCGACGATCTTCTCGAGCCCGCCTTCGTCCTTCCGGAGCAGATGTCCAGGGGTGGACAATGCGGTGCACGGGAATCGGCTACTCACCGATTGATGCTCGGAATCCTGCGCGATGCCGTCGACCTGTATTTGAAGGCGCTCACGCCGGGCAACCGGGTCGCCACCAAGCGCTTGCGAGAAGTCGTGGCCTGGTTCGCGAGCGACGACCGTCAATGGCCGTTCTCGTTCCAGCGCATCTGCGAGGCCCTCAGTTTCGATCCCGACTACATCCGGGGTGGCCTCTATCGACGGGGACGACGGGTCCGGGAGAGCACCGGCGCGACGGTCTGATGTCGGGCCCGGCGGTCATCGGACGCCGGATTTCACCTGAGACGTCAGGGTAAATCCCTCTGACCGGCGATGGCCACGGAGGCCGTGTCGCGTCAGCGTCGCGGCAATGGCCATCCGCGAGTTCGAGCCGGGCCCATGGCTGGTTCGCCTCCATGAGGTCCGGCCTCCGGAGGCGGTTCGTGTCTTCATCGCCGACGAGCATCGTAACCTCTCGCATGGCTCACGCTCGGCGCTCGCCGCCGAACCCCACGTCGTCGTCGTCGGCGAGACGGGTGCGCTCGATGATGCGGCGATGCTCGCGCGCCAACTCGTGCCGCGTGTGATGGTGCTCGCGCCGGCATCATTCGATCCGTCCATCGTCTCGACCATTCGTGCGAGCCGCGATGCGCAGCCCACGCCCGAAGTCGTCCTGATCTCGTCGCGAGTCGACGAGCCGTACGTGCGCATGACGCTCGAGGCCGGCGCGCGAGGCTACGTGCTTCCCGACGACCCCTACGTCGGGCGTGCCGTGCGGGCCGTGGCCTCTGGCGGCGCCTACTTCAGCCCCGATGTCGCAACCGTGGTTCGCCACGGTTATCTACGCCGAGGTTGCGTCTCCATCGGCGCGCTCCTGCAAGGCTTGACCGACCTCGAGCGCTCGGTGCTGACGGATCTCGTACGCGGATGGACGATCGATCAGATCGGCGCGGAGGTCGGGATGTCGGCGGCGGCACTCATCGCATGCCGGCATCGCATCGCCGCAACCCTCGCCTCCCACGACGGGGCCGACCTGCCGTCTCACGTCGCGTAGCGCACGACGCACGTAGCACTGGCGTCAGGCATTCCCCCAACAGGGGAGGCGGTGAAGGAAGATGGTGGGTTCCCCGCCATCGTAATGGGCTTCCCCGTCAAATGGGGATGCGGAAAACTCGAAGCGCACGTAAGGATTTAGCCATGCGAGACCCCCTTCGACCCTCGGCTGCCTTCGCCGTCTTCGGGTTCGCCCTAGCGGCCCTGACGTCCAGCGCGCACGCCGCCGGACCGTGCGCTTCGACCATCACCAAAGCCACGTCGAAGTACGTCGCGAGTACCGCGAAAGCGGTGCAGCTCTGCCACGACGCGCGGATGAAGGGAACGCTCCCGGCCGGCACCGACTGCGGGTCGGATCCGGGAACGAACGCCCGGATCGCGGCGGCGCGCGCGCGTCTCACGAAAATGCTCGGCGCCTCCTGCGGAGGTGCGGACGGAACGTGTGGGACGGGCGACGACCTCGCGCGGTCCTCGTACGGGTGGGGGAGCGTGACGCAATGTCCGGCGCTCGACGGCAGCGCGTGCGCGATGGCGATCAACGACTGCGGCGACATCATCGACTGCCTCACCTGTCTCGACGAGCACGCGGTCGATCAGACGTTCGCGGTCGCGGCGGGCTCGGCCAACTCGAGCCAGTTCGGCACGAGCTCGCCGGCGAACCGCTGCCAGCGCATGATCGGCAAGGCGACGGCGAAATACGTCGGCGCGACAGCCAAGGCGCTCTCGCGCTGCTGGGATGCGCGCCTGCGCGGGAAGCACAACAATGCGTGCCCGACGCCGGGCGATGGCAAAGCCGCCGCGCTCCTGGCCAAGGCCGAGCAGAAGAAGGTGACCTTGATCTGTCGCATGTGCGGCGGCGCCGATCGCGCGTGCAACGGGTCCGGCGATCTCATGCCGTCGGACATCGGCTTCCCCGCGTCATGTCGGAATGTCACGGTGCCGGGCGGCTCCTCGTGCGCCGGAGCCGTGAGCACCCTCTCGGGTCTCGTCGACTGCCTCGACTGCGTCGCGCTGTTCGAGGACCGTTGCGCCGATGCAGCGGCAGTCCCCGGCCTCACCGCGTATCCGCCGGAGTGCGGCGCGTCGGGCGCGGGCACGACCACGTCGTCGACGACCGGGCCGACGACGACCACGTCGACTTCGCTGCCGCCGACCGGCACGTTCCTCGACTTCACCACCGGGCTGGCGGGCGGTGTGTGTGGCCACACGTACAGCGACGTCGGCGGGACCACCGTCATAAAGAACCTGACCTGCGGAGGGCTGAGCCTCGGTGGCGCCAACTCCACGGTACCCGAAGGGCCCACGCCGGACGGATCGTCGAACCGCTTCGTGGCCGACTGCACCGGCAGCACCTGCACGCTGAGCGCGTTCGGTGGGACGGCGCCGGAGTACGACTGCACGGCGACCGACTGCAACTTCGGCACGCCGCTGCCCATCGTGAACGGCGGGCTGTCCGCGTGCACCGAGAACAAGTTTGCCGCGCCGGCCACCGGCACGATCGACACCGACACCGGTGAGGCGAGCATCGACGTGTCGCTCGGTTCGAGCGCGGTCCTGACCGGCACGGCGGCGCAGCCGTGCCCCATCTGCCGGTCGGGCTCGATCAGCGGCCCGCCGTGCGCCGGCTCGCCGAGCACGCCGTGCACCGGCGTCTGCGAAGGGAGTCCGAACCAGGGCGCCCCGTGCGTGAGCACGAACTCCTCGGGCCTCACGCGCGACTGCCCCTCGCCGGTCTCCCAGTCGAGCGGCCAGCGTTGCTACCGGGGCCCCAACAACGGCGCGACCTGCACGAGCAGCTCACAGTGTGGAGGCGCGGTCTGCGCGCAGTTCGTCGGCTTGATCCCGGTCGTGCTGTCGCCGCTCACCACCGGCACGCGCGAGCTCTCGAGCCCGTCGGGCATGTTCTGCCCATCGCAAGCGCAGGCGGGATGCTTCACGAATCCCAACTCCACCTCGTGCAAGCTGATCCGTGAAGTCGGCGACCCTGCCGGCCCTCTCACGGTCGACGTACCGGCCTCGATTACGCTGGCATCGGTATTCTGTGTGGGAGCGAGCGCGAGCGGCATCATCAATGGTGCGACCTCGTTGCCTGGCCCCGGCGCGGTCACGTTGCCCGGTACCGTCGTGATCGTCGAGACGGCGCCTCCGACCACCGTGCCAACGACGTCGACGACGTCGACCTCGGCCGGTTCCACCTCGACCTCGACGTCCAGCACCTCGACCAGCTCGAGCACGTCGACGTCGACGATACCGCCCCCGGGCACCGTCGTGCTCGACTTCACCACCTCGAGCGGCAGTGGCCCGTGTGGCGTGTCGCAAATGAGCGGCGGCGGCACGATCCGCAATCTCGCCTGCGGCTCGCTGAACCTCGGCGGCGGCGGCTCGACCGTTCCCGAAGGACCGATTCCGGATGGCGCCACGAACCGTTTCGTCGTGAGCAGCTGCGCGGGAAGCAGCTGCACGCTATCGGCGAGCCCGGGCGGCGCGCTGGGTGTCGATTGTACCGTGGCCGGATGTCGCTTCGGGCCGCCGCTGCCGATCGTGAACGGCGGCCTATCCACGTGCGTCGTGAACACCTTCTCTTCGAACGCGGGCGGGACGGTGAATACCTCGAGCGGCGCAATGTCGTTGGGTGCGCCCCTTTCTTCCCACGTGTGGATCACCGGGAACAGCACGCAGCCGTGCCCGCGCTGCACGGCGGTCGGCTCGCCGAGCACGCCTGCGACGGGCACCTGCGACCGCGGCGCGCGCGCCGGCCAAACGTGCATGACGACGAATTCCGGCGGTCTCTCGGCCGACTGCATCCCCGGCGGGACCGATGGCAGCTCGGATCTGGGTTCGATCTCGGTCGACCTGACGCCGCTCGTGACCGGGACCGCCAGCGACAGTGACCCGAACGGTCTCTTCTGTCCGGGTCAGTCGCTGGGAGGTAACGAGGGATGCTTCGGCAGCACCGCATGCCGTGCCTTCTCCCAGACCGGCATGCCCGCGGGCACCCTCGTCCCGGACGTGCCCCAGCCGGTCGCCTTGGCCTCGGCGTTCTGCATTCCCCAGACGGGCAACGTGCTGATCGACGGTGGCGCCTCGCTCCCGGGTCCCGGCGCGGCGAGCCTCGCCGGCACGGTCGTGCTGCACGAGTTCAGCGGCACGAGCTCGACGACGACGTCGACGACCGCGCCGAGCACCACCTCGACGACGGGTGCGAGCACGTCGACGTCGGTGCCGCCCACGACGACCACCAGCACGACGCTCCTCCCGTTGCCGCCGCTCACGATCGAATTCTCGAGCACGACGGGTACCGGCACCTGTGGCGACGTCCGCGATGGTGGCGGGACCGTTCTGATGCCGCTCGACTGCGGCGACCTCGCGCTCGGCTCTGCGGCCAGTACCGTCGCGCCGTCGGCGTTGCCGGACGGTGCAGTCAACCGCTTCAGCCTCAACACGGGCGACATCGGCTGCATTCTCTCGTTGCTCACCGCGTGCCCGATCGGTCCCACCATCACGACCGGTCCTGGCTTCGACTGCACGACCACCGGCTGCAACTTCGGTCCGCCCGTCCCGGTTCCGAACGGAGGGCTCTCCGCGTGCAGCGTCAGCACGTTCACCACGCCGTCGACGGGGACCGTGAACCTCGTCACGGGCGCGACGACGGCCAGCGTCAACTTGGGCCTGCACTTGTACGTCACCGGCAACGGCGCGCAGCCGTGTCCGCGCTGCTCGGCGACGGGTGCACCAGGCGCGCCCGGCAGCGGGACCTGCGATCGAGGCGCCCGCATGGGTCTCTCGTGCAGCACCACGAACTCGCAAGGGTTGTCGAAGGACTGCATCCCGGGTGGAACCGACGGCAGCGTCGACCTCGGGACCGTCACCGCCAACCTCACTCCCGTCACGACGGGGACGAGCTCGAAGTCGAATCCCACCGGCTTCTTCTGTCCTGGTCAGACGACGGCGGGATGCTTCGGGCAGGCGACCTGCCGCTCGTTCACCGAGACCGGCGCGGCCCCGAATGCGGCACTCTCTTCGGTCACCCCGCAGCCCGCGACGCTCGTCTCGACATTCTGCGTCCCATCGAGCGGCAGCGTGCTGGTCGACGGCTCGGCCGGCCTACCGGGTCCGGCAGCGATCAGCCTGCCCGGCACGATCCGAGGGATGTTCTAACGTGCGCCCAGTCGAGCAAATTCCTCCGGGACTGACGCGCCTCCACTGGGTCGTGCTCGGGCTCGTCTCCAGAGCGGAGATCAGCCCACCGGAGCAGCTAGCCTCGGAAATCGGCATCGACGTCGCCGACATCGAAAGCATCTGCCAAGACCTCGAAGAGCTCGGCTGGATCCAACGCGTCGGCATGCACTGATCGCCAGGGTGGGCGAGGGCACC
>OELV01000448.1_pt2 | contig 11269 bp, 9 predicted proteins | sample 1503271 | NCBI WGS metagenome assembly OELV01 (sample SAMEA104379593, study PRJEB20068) | metagenome | biome: 1000743; feature: 77; material: 1998 | place: USA | collected 2012 | depth 25 m
GCCAAGCTCGTCTGGTTCGAACGCCTCGCCCGCTGGCTCGCCGAAGCCGCGGACCCTGCCGAACCGTTGGCGCTCGGCGGCGATCTCAACGTCGCGCCTGAAGACGTCGACGTGTGGGATCCGAAGGCCTGCCATGGAGGGACTCACGTGTCCCCAGCGGAGCGAGACGCGATCGCGAAGCTCTGCCGCTGGGGACTCATCGATGCCTATCGCCGGCATCATCCCGAGCCCGGCCGCTACACATGGTGGGACTATCGCGCCGGCAACTTCCACAAGAACTTCGGGATGCGCATCGACCACCTGCTGGTGACGCGTCCCGTCGTCGAGCGCACGGTATGGGCGGAGATCGATCGCGAGGCACGCAAGGGCAAGCCCCTTCCCTCCGATCACGCGCCGCTGGTGATCGACCTCGACGAGCCGGGACACCCGTTCGAAGCGGGCTGGAAGTCCGCCGATCAGCGGATCGCCGCGCGGCTTACGGGGGCGCGTTGATGGGAGACGCGGGCTTTCCGATCGAGCCGCCGATCGAGCCGATGCTCGCGAAGCTCGCGACGGAGCTACCCGCGGGCGACGGCTGGCTCTTCGAGCCCAAGTGGGACGGCTTCCGGGCCATCGTGTTCCGCGACCGTGATCGGTTCTACATCCAGAGCCGCGATTCGAAGCCGCTCGACCGATACTTCCCCGAGCTGGAAGCGGCGTTTCGAAAAGGCCTGCCGCCACGCTGCGTGGTCGACGGCGAGATCGTGATCGCGACGGCGCACGGGCTCGACTTCGATGCGCTCCAGATGCGGCTCCACCCGGCGGAATCGCGCGTGATGAAGCTCGCCGCCGAGACACCCGCGTCGTTCGTCGCCTTCGATCTCCTCGCGAAGGACAGTCGCGATCTCCGCTCCCGCCCACAAGCCGAGCGCCGCCAGCTGCTGGAGAAGGCGATCGAGGCTACCGCCGACGGTGTCCATCTCACGCCGTGCCGTCGCGAGCGCTCGGTGGCGCAAGACTGGTTTCATCGCTTCGAAGGCGCCGGGCTCGACGGGGTGATCGCCAAGCACGAGAGCACGACTTATCAGCCCGGCAAGCGCGCGATGGTGAAGGTCAAGCACGTGCGCAGCGCGGACTGCGTGGTGGCCGGGTTTCGCTGGTACAAGCAAGGTCCGGGAACGCTGGTCGGCTCGCTCCTGCTGGGCCTCTACGACGACGCGGGAACGCTGCACCACGTGGGCGTCACGTCGTCGTTCGCGATGGAGCACCGCCGCCGTCTCGCAGCGGAGCTGGAGCTGCTGCGCAGGGACGCGATCGTGGCCCACCCATGGCGGGAGTGGGCCGGCGCGATGGACGGCTCGGTTCGCATGCCGGGAGCGCAGAGCCGATGGAGCGCCGGCAAGGACCTTTCTTGGGAGCCGCTGCGGATCGAGCGCGTGTGCGAGGTCAAATACGATCACCTCCAGGGCGATCGCTTCCGGCACGCGGCCGTCTTCATGCGCTGGCGTCCCGACAAGCAGCCCGCAGACTGCCGCTACGACCAGCTCGAGGTCACGGCTCCCGCCGAGCTCGCCGAGATTTTCCGGCCGGCTTCTCCGTAGCGCGTCCCCACGGATCGTAGTCGGGATCGAGCGGCGCCTGCTCGGGCCGCACCGCCTCCGGGACGTGCTCGAGATTCACCCGGACGCGTGTCCAGGTCGCGGAGCGTCCGCGCATCGAATCCACCAGGACGTCGGCCGGCTGCAGATGGGAGGCGGCCTCAGGATGTCGCGACTTCCAACGCTCGAGTCCGGCCAGCGCGTCCTCCTTTCGCGCGGCGCGGGAGATCTCGATCAACGGCTTCGCGGGCACACGCCGGCCGCTCGCCTTGGGTGCACTCTTCTTTCGCGACGGCTGGACGCGCGGCGGCTCGCCGGCCTGCTTCGCGTAGTGCGGCGGCCAGGGCGCATCGCCGAGTCCTTCCGCTTCCTGCCGCGCCGATAGCTCCAACAGCGCGTCGAGCGACCCGGAGCTCTCGTCGATGCCCGCGTGCCGGTCGCCGATGGCGGCGAAGCGCGCGGGCATGGTGCGCAGCGTGAAGTCTCCGGGCTCGCACTCGAAGAGCTCGTCCCAGGTGACGGGCGCGGAAACCCGGGCGTCGGGCTTGGGGCGCACCGAGTAGGCGCCGGCGACCGTGCGGTCCTTGGCGTTCTGGTTGTAGTCGAGGAACACGCCGTGGCGCTCCTCTTTCCACCATTTGCTGGTGGCGAGCGTTGGCGCCCGCCGCTCGACCTCACGTGCCAATGCCAGGGCTGCGCGCCGAACCTCCGTGAACGACCAGCGCTGATGGATGCGCACGTTCACGTGGATGCCTCGCGAGCCCGATGTCTTGGGCCAGCCTTGGAGGCCGAAGTCGGCCAAGACCTCCCGAACGACCCGGGCTACGTCCTGGATCTGATGCCACTCGATGCCCGCCACCGGGTCGAGGTCGATCCGGAGCTCGTCGGGGTGGTCGAGGTCCTCGGCGCGGACCGGGTGCGGATGGAGCTCCAGGCATCCCAGGTTCGCCATCCAGGCGAGCGCGGCCGCATCGCGTGGCACGACCTCTTCCGCCGCGCGGCCGGACGGAAAACGGAGCGCGACGACTTCGATCCAGCTCGGCCGCGTGGCAGGCGCTCGCTTCTGATAGAAGAACTCGCCGTGGATGCCGTCGGCGTAGCGGACGAGCACGTTCGGCCGGCCACCCGCTCCGCGCAGCGCGCCCTCGGCGACGGCGAGGTAGTAGCGCACGACGTCGAGCTTGGTGATGCCGGCCTCCGGGAAGTAGACCTTGCTCGGATTGGAGATCGCGACCTCGTGCCCGCCGACGTCGACCGCGACCTGCTCGCCCTTGCTCGCCACCCGACGAGCATACGTCGTCTTTTGACCCCCGTTGAGCCCCGCGATCCGTGACGCACCGCATGTCTGGTGCATTGAGGCTTGCCTTCCGCACCGACCGATGCCACGGAGTTGATCCATGTGTGGCATCGTCGGCTACGTCGGACCCCGCGAAGCGAGCCCCGTCATCATGCAGGGGCTCCGCAAGCTCGAGTATCGTGGCTACGACTCCGCGGGCATCGCGGTGTTCACCAACGGTCACGTCGAGGTACGGCGCTCGGTCGGCAAGCTCGACAACCTGGAGTCTCTGCTCACGCAGCAGCCCGTGCACGGGACCCCGGGTCTCGGCCACACGCGCTGGGCAACGCATGGGCGCCCGTCCGAGCAGAACGCCCACCCGCATCGGGCGGGCAGTGTGGTCGTGATCCACAACGGCATCATCGAGAACTACCTCGAGCTCCGCGCCAAGCTGCAGAGCCGCGGCCGCACGATGTCGTCGGAGACCGACACCGAGGTCATCTCGCACCTGATCGACGAGTACGTCCACGAGGGGCTCGGCCTCGCGGACGCCACGCGCCGCGCCGTGCGACAGCTCGAGGGCTCGTACGCCATCGTCGTCATGTCCGAGCGCGAGCCGAAGCGGATCGTCACCGCCAAGAGCGCCACGCCGATCGTCCTCGGCCTCGGCGACGGCGAGAACTTCGTCGCCTCGGACATTCCGGCCGTGCTCGACTACACGCGCCGCGTCGCCTTTCTCGAGGACGGCGAGGTGGCGGAGCTTTCTCCCGAGAAGGTCGTCATCACCACCTTCGACGGGAAACCGGTCGAGCGCCAGCCACGCGTCATCCAATGGGACGCGGTGACCGCGCAGAAGGGCGGCTACAAGCACTTTCTGCTGAAGGAGATTCACGAGCAGCCGCAGGCCTTGATCGACACCATGCGCGGACGCCTCCTGCAGGAAGCGGGCGACGTCCAGCTCGACATCGACAAGGTGCCGGCCGATCCCAAACGTTGCGTGTTGGTGGCCTGCGGCACGGCGTGGCACGCCTGCCTGGTCGGGAAGTACATGATCGAGCGGCTCGCCGGCATCCCGTGCGAAGTCGATTACGGCAGCGAGTTCCGCTACCGCGACCCGATCATCGACGACCAGTCGCTGATGATCGTGGTCTCGCAGTCGGGCGAGACGGCGGACACGCTGGCAGCACTCGAGACCGCGCGCGAGCGCGGTGCGCCGGTGCTGGCCATCTGCAACGTCGTCGACTCGTCGATCGCGCGCCGCTCGACTGCGGTGCTCTACACGCACGCCGGTCCGGAGATCAGCGTCGCGTCGACGAAGGCGTTCACCACCCAGCTGACGGCGTTCTACCTCCTGGCGATCCATCTCGGCCGGCGCCGCGGCATCGTCGATGCCGAGCGCGGCCGCCAGCTCATCTCGGAGCTGGTCGCACTACCGGCGCTCGTGACGGAAACACTCGGGCAGATGGGTTCGGTCGAACAGATCGCGAAGAAGTACGCGCAGGCCCGCGACTTCCTCTTCCTCGGCCGCGGCATCAACCATCCGCTGGCGTTGGAAGGCGCGCTCAAGCTGAAGGAAATCTCGTACATCCACGCCGAGGGCTATCCGGCGGGCGAGATGAAGCACGGCCCGATCGCGCTCGTCGGCGAGGAGGTCCCGGTCGTGTTCGTGATGCCGCACGACCGCGTCTTCGCGAAGACGCTCTCCAACCTGAAAGAAGTCGAATCGCGCGGCGCGGGGATCGTCGTCGTCACGAACGGCCTCTCCGACGAGCTCGACGACGCGTGGGACGTCGTCACGGTGCCACGGACGAACGAGCTCTTAACGCCGGTTTTGCTGACGCTGCCGCTCCAGTTGCTCGCCTACCACGTGGCCGTTCGTCGCGGGACGGACGTCGATCAGCCGCGGAACCTCGCGAAGAGCGTCACCGTCGAGTAGCACAGACCGCGTCGCCCACGGCGGCGCCAGCACTGTCGGTCGAAGCGGGCGGCGGGTGGTCCGGGGGGCGCCGCACCGAGCGATTATCGGGGAGCGAATGCGGCGCCCCCCGGGCCTCCCGCCGCCCGCTCACGCTCCTCACGAGCCGGCGCCGGGCGGCGTGCCTGGAGGCCCAGCAGATCCAGCATCGCCTTGTCGTCGTCGTAGTCGGGCGACGGCGCCGTTGCCGTGAGCATTTGGCGGGTGTCGCTCGAGAAGATCGAGTTGGCGCCGGCGAGGAAGCAGAGGGCTTGCTCGGCCGTCGAGAGCTTCACGCGGCCGGCGGAGAGACGGACGACGGAGCGGGGCATCAGGATGCGGGCCGTCGCGATCATGCGCAGCGTCTCGGTGAACGGGACGTCGGGTTGATGCTCCATGGGCGTGCCCGCGGCCTTGGCGAGGATGTTGATCGGGACCGACTCGGGATGGGGATCGAGCGCGGCCAACGTCTGCAGGAGGGCGATGCGATCGTCGGTGCTTTCGCCGATGCCGAGGATGCCGCCCGTGCAGACCGTCACGCGGGTCTTCCGCACTGCGCCGATCGTTCGCAGACGATCGTCGTAGGTGCGCGTGGTGACGATCTCGCCGTAGTGCGCGCGCGAGGTGTCGAGGTTGTGGTTGTAGGCGTAGAGGCCGGCCTCCTCGAGCCGCTTCGCCTGCGATTCGGTCAGCATGCCGAGCGTGCAGCACACCTCGACGCCCATCGACGAGACCTCGCGGACGATCTCGAGCACGCGGTCGAATTGCACGCCGTCGCGCACGTCGCGCCAGGCGGCGCCCATGCAGACGCGGCTCACGCCGTTCGCGATGGCCTTTCGCGCGATGTCCACGACGACGCCCTTGTCCATCAACGCCTGCGGCTCGACGCCGGTCTGCCAGTGCGCCGACTGCGAGCAGTAGCCGCAGTCCTCGGGGCAGCCGCCGGTCTTGATGTTGATCAGCTTGCAGACCTGGACCTTGGCCGGGTCGTGGTGCGCGCGGTGCACGCTCGCGGCGTCGAACACCAGGTCCAGGAGCGGCTTGTCGTGGATCGCGCGGATCTCATCGGATCGCCAGTCGTGCCGAAGCTCTGACTGCATCGTCGTTCTCCCTCGTCCGAGCGTCACGCGTGCCGGTAGCGGCGTGTGCCGTCGACGTAGCGCCGGTAGGCGCCGGTTTGACGTTCGCATTCCTTGGGCGACCATGCGAGAGCCGCGCCGAGCATCGCCGCCACGCCGGCGGCCGCGCCCAGGCCTTGATCGCGGCTCCGCAGACAGAGCGGAATCCGGCGGACCAGCACGTCCTCGATCGTGCGGACGATCTCGTGCTCGATCGCGTGGCGCACCTCGGCCCACACGTACGGGAGCTCGGGATCGATGCGGTCGAGCAATGCCGGGTCGCTCCGGCCGCGGTCGGCGACGGCGCCGGCCCCCATGCCGTACGTCCGCGCGAGATGCGTCGCGATGCGTGCCGACATGCCTGAACGGCGCTCGACGTCGCGGGCGATCTCCTCGACCGCTGCCTGCGTCGGTGTGGGGAGGCCGACGGCGCCCGGCAGCGGACGGGTCCGCGTGCTCGAGCGGGGGATCGTGCCGTGGCCGTTCGTGCTCGCGAGCAGCCGGACGGCCGCGTCGACCGCCTCCTTCGCCATGCGGCGGTAGGTCGTGAGCTTTCCGCCCGCGATGATGACGATGCCCTCGGGCCGGACGAACACCTGATGCTCGCGCGATACGTCCGACTCGCGCCCCGTCGGCGAGGCGATCAACGGCCGGAGCCCGGCCCACGTGGCGATCACGTCGTCGGGCGTGAGGTGCGAGGCCGGGAAGAACTGGTTCGCGTTCTCGCAGAGGTACTCGACGTCCGCCAGCGTCGCTGCAACTTCCGATGGGTCCCCACGCTCGTCGGTATCGGTCGTCCCGATGACCGTGCGCTCGATCCACGGGAGACAGAAGATCGCCCGGCGGTCGCGCGTGAACATGGTCACCGCGCGCGACACCGGCAGCCGCGCGCGATCGACGACGATGTGCACGCCCTTCGTCGGTCGCAGGAGCGGACGCTCCCCGCCGAGCGACAGGGCCGGCAGCAAGGTGTCGGTCCACGGCCCAGCCGCGAGGACGACGGTCGTCGCGCGGACCTCGTCGACGGCGCCCGTGAGCTGGTCGATCGTACGCACGCCGGCGACTCGACCCTTGCCGTTGCGCACGAGGTCGGTGACGCGCGTGTAGCTCCGCACGTCGGCACCGAGCGCCTTCGCGTCGAGGATGTTCTCCAGCACGAGGCGCGCGTCGTCGGTCAAGCAGTCATAGTACTCGAGGATCCCCTGGAGACCGTCGGTGGCGATCGCCGGCTCGAGCTCGCGTGCGCGCTTGCCCCGGTAGGTGCGATGAAGCTTCGGCACGCGAAAGAGCGCCAGCGCGTCGTACAGCCAGAGTCCCACGTCCATCGTCCCGAGGCCGGTCCCCTGGCCGCGATAGACCGGAACGAGAAACGGAATCGGACGGACGAGGTGCGGGGCCAGCGCCATCTGCACGTTCCGCTCCGACGTGCCCTCGAAGACGAGCCGGAGCCGCCCCTGCTGCAGATAGCGGAGGCCACCGTGCACGAGCTTCGACGACTTCGACGACGTCCCTGACCCGAAATCGCGCTGCTCGATGAGGGCGACGCGTAAGCCGCGAAGCGCAGCGTCGCGTGCGATGCCGGCGCCGGTGATGCCCCCGCCACACACGACGATGTCGAAATGATCAGCGTTGCCCATGTCCGTATGCCGCGGTGCGGCGGATCTCGTTACTGTCATCCTCGATCCCGCGAGGCAAAAGCAACGCTCACGACGGCTCGCCGCATCCGGGGCCATCTGCTAGACGCGAGTCGTGGTCCGCCTGAGCGTCAACGTCAACAAGATCGCCACGTTGCGGAATGCGCGCGGGGGGACGGTGCCGGAGCTGGGGCGCGCGGTCGACGCGATCTTGGCTGCGGGTGCGCATGGCATCACCGTTCATCCGCGCGCCGATCGCCGGCACATCACGCCCGACGACGTGCGGCTCGTCGCGCGCCGGCTATCGGGCCTGCGGCCGCGCATCGAATACAACATCGAGGGCGATCTTCGTGACGAGGTGCTCGACCTGGCGCGTGAGGTCCGTCCCGATCAGCTGACGCTCGTCCCCGTGACGCCAGGAGAGATCACGAGCCACGTCGGGTGGTCACCGGACATGCCGCCCGCCGCAATGCGTGCGGTGGCAAACGAGATGCAGGGCTTGGGCGTACGCGTGAGCGTCTTCGTCGAGGCCGATCCGCCCGCGGTGCGCTGGGCGGCGGCGGCAGGCGCGCATCGCGTCGAGCTCTACACGGAGCCGTACGCGCGTGCTTTCGAGCGCGGCCAGACCGAGGCGCGGGCGTCGTTCGCGCGTTTCGTCGAATGTGCCGAGCTGGCGCACGATCTCGGCCTCGGCGTCAACGCCGGGCACGACCTCGATCTCGACAACTTGAAACTCTTCCGAGTGCTGCCGAATCTCGCGGAGGTGTCGATCGGCCACGCGCTCGTGAGCGACGCTCTCTTTGCCGGGTTGACGTCCGTGGTGCGGGCGTATCTGGCGGCTCTCGTGCCCGATCAGAACGAGTAGCGGGCTTCGAGCACGAACTCGTCGTTGGCGTGGTACTGGCCGATCATCGATTCGAGCGGCCCACCGACGGCGAGATACCCGAGCCGCAGGCGCCAGTGATCGCCCGCGCGGTACGAGACGCGTGGGTACGCGAACCAGGCGGTGCGCTCGAACGCATAGACGCCGCGCACCTCGAGCTCGAGCGTGTCGGCGAGGAATCGGCGGCGCACCGACACGAGGAGCCGCGTCTCCGGATTGGAAAGCAGCTGCTCGGGCCCGTCGTCGGTGAAGATCACCTGGTTCACCTGCACGAGCGGCAGGAAGCCTTCGATGAGGTAGTCGGCGCCGATGCCCCACTCGACGCTGTCACGATCGGGATAGAGCTCGGCGAGCGGGATGCGTGCCCGTCGCTCGGGTCCCAACGTCCCGTCCTTGTTGATCCCGAAGAGCCGTGGCCCGTAGCGCCGGACGGCCCGTTTCGTGAGCGCCTCTTCGATGACGTCGCGGCTGATGCGCAGGTACGGCCGATCCTGGAAGACGGCGACCTCGCCGCGCACGGTCGCTCCGCCGAGCGTCGTCGACCAGTCGGCCCCCGTCATGTGGATGATGTCGTGGTCCTGCCGGACGAACGAGCGGGCATGAACCGGCACCTTCCCCTGGTTCAGCACGGCATCCCTGCACCCCGGACACCGCGCGGACGCCTCGAGTGCCACGTTGGGTCCGGTTTCTGGGCCGGTGTAATGCGAGATGCTCCAGTCGATCTCGCGGACCGTTCCGCCGAAACGAAAGGCGATGCCCCCGGCATCGAACTTCGTCGGTGGACGCGAGTTGAGCGTCCGGAGGGTGATGGGAACGCGAACCGGACCGATCAGGTCGATGTCGACGTTCGCGAGGCTCGGGGGCTTCAAGTCGTTGAGCACCCGTTCGGCGCGCCGCTCCGACAGCGACAGGTTGCCCGTGCGAATCGTGGGTGGAAACCACCGCTCCTCGACCAGCGCGATCCGCGACGGCACGGCGAAGGGGACGTAGACGAGGCTCGCGCGCAGCTCGCTCAGGTCGAGCGCCGCGACGGGTGGCAGGGAGTACGTGAGCTGCACCGCCGGGATGCCGATCTTGCTCTCCTCGATGTCGCGTACGAGCGGATCGTGGAGATCGCGCGGCGTCAGCACGTCGGTCGGCGGCAGGCCGTCGAGCTTGCCCCACGCGAACTTCTGGATGCCGGCGCGCACCTGTGCGTCGCCCAGGCGGAGCTCCGCGAATGCCTCGTTGAATTCGAGCGACGGCGTGCGGTTCTGGAACTCGTGCACGAAGTTCATGAGCCCGGGATGGCCGCCTTCGAACGGCCCGCCGACGCGTCCGCGGAGCGTGACCTGCGTTCGGAGCTCCTTCGTGATCTTGCCGAGCAGCGTCAGCTGGGCGATTGCCTGCGGGCGTTGGCGCGGGCCGCCGATCTCCGCGACGGCGAGCCCGTCGACGTAACCCGAGGCGTCGACTTTGGCGGTCGTGCCGGGGAGGGTGAGCGATGCCGCTCGGATGGGCGGAGCGGCGGCCAACAACGCGACGGCGACGAGACGCGCGCCGAAGCGCGCGTCGTTCACTGCGGTCCCTGCTCGAGCGCCGCCTGCGTGAATGCGTCGTCGGCGAGCTTCTTGTTGAACTTCGTGTCCACCACGGCGATCTCGGTCGAGCTGCCCGCGGCGGGCGTCTCGACCTTGGTCTCGTACGGGACGGGAATCGCGTCCACCTTCCGGATGTCGCGCTGCACGATCCGCTTCACGGGCTCCGCTCCGTCGTCGAAGAACTCGAGGCGCCGCGGCACGAGGTCGTCGCGGCCGAGCCAGAGGACGATCTTCTTGTAGCCGATGTCCTCGCGCTTCGCGGCGAGCTCGATCACGTGGCACGCCACGCCGTCCACCGGTTCGTCGGGGCGGAGGCTCGAGGCGGCGTCGGCTTCGGTCCACGACGTCATCTCGGTGAGGATGTCGAGGTCGTGGTACGTGAGGTCCGTGCCGACGAAGCTCTGCTTGCGCGTGTTCGCCGTGATCTGGCGCACGCGCTGGAGCTCGGGCAGGTAGAGCCACTGATCGGCGGACTTCCCCTTGTGAGTGAACGCGAGGAAGGCCGTGCCCTTCACCTCGGGCGGCGACCCGAAGAACACGATCGATTTCCGCTCGTCGCCCGGATAGCGCTTCTCGGACAGCTCGAGCTCGCGCGTCCGCACGCCGCCTCGCTTGTCGACGATGCGGAAGGTGAGCTTCTGCTGGCGATCGTCCCAGTGTCGCTCGCCGTCGTCGAGCGCCTGGCGCCGATCGAGGATCTGGCGCGCGGTCTCGGCTCCGAATCCCGGAACGACGGTGAACACCAATGCGAGCACCCAGAAGATCCTCATTTGCCGGCGCTTCTAGGCGGGCGACCCGGTTGGCGTCAACCGACTCGGGCGCGTCGGCCGCGGCGGCTCGTCGGTTCCTCGTTGCGGCGGACGACCCAGCTGCGTACGCGCCCGATGCCCTGCAGGCGGACGGGACGAAGATGGCGCAGCGCGTACTCGGGGCGGCCTTGCAGCTCCTCGCCGAGCGACTCGGACACCAGCACGGACGCCGGGCGCGCGACGTTGACGAGCCGGCTCGCCAGGTTGACCGTCGGGCCGAAGAGGTCGCCGTCCCAGGCGAGCGCGGGTCCGCGAGCGAGTCCGACGCGTACGTCGGGAAGCTCAGGCGCCTTCGCGTGCGCCGCGACCAATGCGAGTCCTATCTCGGCCGCCGCCACGGCATCGTCGACGGCGAACATGACCTCGTCACCGATCATCTTGATGACGCGTCCGCCGTGGTGCGGGATGTGCTCGTACGCGATCGCTTCGAAGCGATCG
>OELV01000427.1_pt1 | contig 11258 bp, 12 predicted proteins | sample 1503271 | NCBI WGS metagenome assembly OELV01 (sample SAMEA104379593, study PRJEB20068) | metagenome | biome: 1000743; feature: 77; material: 1998 | place: USA | collected 2012 | depth 25 m
GACGTGCTCGTGAACAATGCCGGCATCGAGCTTCGCTCCTCGATCGAGGATGCTTCCGACGCGGACGTGCAGAAGCAGTTCGACACCAACGTCTTCGGCACGTTGCGCGTGATGCGGGCGGTGCTGCCGCAGATGCGGGCGCGCCGGCGCGGCACGATCGTCAACCTCTCCTCCATCGCCGGCATCGTCGCGCGACCGTTCGGCGGGCTCTACTCGGCCACCAAGCACGCGCTCGAAGCCATTACCGAGTCCCTGCACTTCGAGGCGGCGCCCCTCGGCATTCGCGTCGTGCTGATCGAGCCCGGCGCGTACGGCACGCGGCTTCTCGACAACGCCTTCAACGGCAAGGGCTTCGGTCCGACCTCCTCCTACTGGCCGATCCACGAGCGCTTCGAGGAAGCGCTCGCACGGCTCCGCGACGGCACCGGCGGCATGCAGGACCCGCAGGAGGTGGCCGACCTCGTCTACACCGCGGTGAACGACCCCCGGCCCCGCCTGCGGTATCTCGCCGGACGGGACGCCACCATGATAGCCACGGCCTACAAGGCGATGGACTTCGAGCAGTACGAGCAGGCGATGCGCCAGTCCATGAACTGGAAGGACTGAAGGAGGGCCGCATGACCACGACGAACACCTCGAAGGCAGTGCTCATCACCGGTTGCTCGACCGGCATCGGCCGGGCGACGGCGATTCTTCTCGCCGCCAAGGGTTGGCCCGTGTACGCCACGGCGCGGAAGCTCGAGGCGATCAAGGACCTGGAGTCCAAGGGCTGCAAGACGCTCGCGCTCGACGTCTGCGACGAAGGCTCGATGCGTGCGGCCGTCGGCGTGATGGAGCAGGCGCACGGCGCCATCGGCGTGCTCGTGAACAACGCCGGCTACGGCCTCGAAGGTTGCTTCGAAGAGACGCCCATGGAGGAGGTGCGCCGCCAGTTCGAGACGAACGTCTTCGGGTTGACGCGCATGTGCCAGCTCGTGCTGCCCGGCATGCGGCGCCAGCGCTGGGGCCGGATCGTGAACATCAGCTCCGTCGGCGGCAAGCTCACGCTGCCCGGCGGCGCCTTCTATCACGCGACCAAGTACGCGGTGGAAGCGCTCTCCGACGCGATGCGCTTCGAGCTCGGCGGCTTCGGCATCGACGTGGTCGTGATCGAGCCGGGGGCAATCAAGACCGAGTTCGGCAACACGGCGATCGCGAACGTGCATCGCGTGAAGCAGAGCGACTCGCCCTACACCGCCTTCAACACCGCCGTCGCCGGCAAGATCCACGAGGCGTTCGAGGGCTGGATGGCGGTCATGGCCGGCGCGCCGGAAGACGTCGCGAATGCGATCGAGCGCGCCATCAGCGCATCGCGTCCGCGCACCCGTTACCCGATCACGGCGGCGGCTCGGACCATGATGTTCCTCAAGCGCTGGCTTCCCGACCGCGGCTTCGACGGCTTCCTCGGCACGCAGTTCCCGCGGCCGAGCTGATTCCGCCTCGATCGACGAACGATGCGCATCATCGGACTCGTCGGAATGGCACTCCTGCTCGCCGGGGCTACGACACGCGCCGTGGTCACGCGGGACTGTGCGCTACCCGGCAGCGACTGTCCGATGGCCGACGTGGCGCGGCAAGCACACGTCTGGGTCGGCGCAATAGACAACCGCAATCACGGCACGGCCGAGCGGACCGCCCTCGCCACGCACTTCAATGCGACGACGCCCGAGAACGAGATGAAGTGGGGCGACATCGCACCGACCGTCGGGAGCTACGACTTCGCCGACGCCGATGCGATTGCCGCGTTTGCGGCGGACCATCGCCTTCGCCTGCGGGGACACGCGCTCGTCTGGGGCCGCTTGCAGCTTCCGCAAGACCTGGCGGGGCTGGTGGCCGCCGCGCCGGACCCGGCCGCGCGCCTGCGGGCGCTCATGGAGGAGCACTTCAAGACGATGATCGGGCGTTACGGCGATCGGGTCGCGGTCTGGGACGTCGTGAACGAGCCGCTCGACATCGTCTCGGGCGCGCTCGATCCGAATCTGTTCTACCAGACGCTCGGGCCGGGATACGTCGCCGAGGCCTTCACGCTCGCGCACTCGCTCGATTCTGGCGCCGACCTCTTCCTAAACGAGTTCGCGCTCACGATCCCGAGCCCGAAGACGGACGCGCTCGTGAATCTCGTCCGCGATCTCCGCACTGCCGGCGTTCCCATCGACGGCGTCGGCATCCAGGCCCACTTCTTCCCCGCATTGCCGCTCGCCGATCCCGCCGCGCTCGAAGCGCTGCTGCGATCGCTCGGCGATCTTGGCGTCCACGTCGAGCTCACCGAGGTGGACGTCTCGGTCTGGCATTTCCGAAACGATGCCGATCCCTTCGCGCAGCAGGCCGAATTTCTCGGCCAGGTCGCCGCCGCGTGCATGGCCGTGCCCGCCTGCCGCGCGATCACCTTTTGGGGCCTCGCGGATCCTGAAACCTGGCTCGATACATTTCCCCCGTTCGACGCGTTCGCGCCGAACGCGCCGGTGCTGCTCGACGGGGCGCTGACGCCGAAGCCCGCGTATTTCGCCGTGCGCGACGCCGTGGCGCAGCGAGCCGTTCCGTTCTTCGATCGGATCGTCGCGCTGCGGACGGCATACGTGACGGGTCGGCGCGCCGGCACGCTCCTGGGCTCATTGCCCGGCCGCCGGGGGCGGTCCGAGCTGCGCCGCGGCGCCAAGGCGCTGTCGCGGGCGAAACGATTCCTGCGCGCTGGACAGTACGTCCGGGGTTGCGCGGCACTGGCGACGGCCCGCGAAACCCTTCGTGCGGCCATGGGCCCAGACGCGCCGTCGCTCTCGGCAGGCGTCGACTCGCTCTTCGCCGATCTGCGCTGCAACGAGACCTGACCCGCTCGCTACCGCGGTGCGAGGCCTTCGATCGCACGCTGCGCCGCCGCGGCGCGAGGCTCTTCGACCGGGTTCGGGAACGCAATCGTCATCGTGGCCCCTGCCCGCTCGTACTCTGCGAGCCGCTCGCGACATGCCTCCGGCTTGCCGCACAGGGTGACCGCATCAGCCATCGCATCGCTCACCTCGCCCTCCGCCTTGGCGACGTCGCGTGCCTTCATGGCTGCGCGGATCGCCTCCACCTCGTTCGCGAAGCCGGCCTTCGCGAGCATGTTTCCGTAGAACGGCAGATTCGCGTAGCGCGCGAGCATGCGCTTCGCTTGGTCGAGGCAGGCTCGCCGGTCGTCGCCGAGATAGCATGTCGTGAAGTGGCAGACCTCGTAGCCGGCGAGATCGCGACCGCGCGCGGCCGCGCCGCGCCGAAGCCAGCCGAGCGCCTTCGCATAGCGCGACACCGGAAACAGGTTGAAGATGACGCCGTCGGCGACCTCGCCGGCGAGCTCGATCGCCTTCGACGCGATCGCCGCCGCCAGAATCGCCGGCGCCGTTTCGGGACGTGGCTGGTAGGGGCCGCTCGCCCAACCCTTCGTCAGCGTCTCGATCACCTCGCGCAGCTTCGTCATCGGGTCGCCCATCTCGATGCCGAGCGAGGCGTTGACGACGCGGTGGCCCACCCCGAGGCCGAGCAGCAACCGTCCGCCCGAGAACGCCTGCACCGCGGCGGCTTGCTGCGCGAGCAGGCTCGGATGACGAAGGTAGACGTTCGCGATCGCCGTACCCACCTTGAGCCGCGTCGTCGCCGCGGCGATGGCCTGCGCGTAGGCGAGCGAGTCGTTGAAGGACTCCGGGACCAAGACGCCGTCGAACCCCTTCGCCTCCGCGTGCCGCGACCACTCGAGGATGTCCGCGGGCTGGGCGTCACGAAGGGGCGAGAAGGCGAGAGCGATGCGCATCGTCCGTACATACCCGCACTCGGGCTCCGGGTGCGACACCCGATGAGGTTGCTGCACCCGTCTCCGGGCGATAGACGACGGACGTGGCCAAGCGCATGTCCCTCCACTACCAGCGGGGCGGGTTCCCCGCGTACGAGGAGGTCGAGGAGGATGGGAAGCCCGTTCCGTGCGCACTCGGCCAGCCGTGGGTGAACGAGGACACGCAGACGACGCTCGGCCGTCTACGCATCCCGCGGACCGATCCGTGGGGCCGCCCGCTGCCGGGTGAGTCACTCGATGGCGTGCGTGACCGCGACCGCGGGATTCGCTGACACCGAACGTCTCAGAACGTCGACCCGCCGTCGGGCGCGACGGCGATCGCGCCCCCTTCCACGATGACCGGCACGATTCGCCGGCCGCCGGTCAGCTTCAAGAGCTCGACCAACGCCTGCGGGCGCGCGCTCACGTCGATCTCGCGGATCGTGACGCCACGCGCCGCCAGCTCGGTGCGCTTCGCGTCGCAGTACGGGCAGCCGGCCTTCGTGTAGAGAAGCACCGGCGGGACCACGTCAGGGGATCTCCGTCCCGCAGATGAGCGTCGCCGAGGCGCTGAACATGCCGCCGAGCCCGTGGCAGATGGCGGTCTTCGCGTCCTGCACCTGCCGCGGCCCGCACTCGCCGCGCAGCTGTCGCACGGCCTCGGTGAGCGTGAACATCCCATACATGCCGCTGTGTGTGTAGGAGAGCCCGCCGCCGTTCGTGTTGAGCGGGAACGGGCCGCCCGGCGCGGTGCGGCCGTCCGAGACGAACGCTCCGCCCTCGCCCGGCTTGCAGAACCCCGTCGCCTCGAGCCCCATCACCGGGACGATCGTGAAGGCGTCGTAGAACATCGCGACGTCGATGTCCGCGTGCGCGACACCCGACATCGCGAAGGCGGCCTCCGACGCCATCTTCGCCGAGTCCCAAAACGCGAAGTTCGGCATCTGCGACACACAGACGTGGGTCGACGCCTCGCCCGTTCCGAGCACGTAGACGGGCCGCTTCGGCAGATCATGCGCACGCTCCGACGACGTGAGGACGACGGCGCCGCCCGCGTCGGTCACGAGGCAGCAGTCGAGGAGATGGAGCGGCCACGCGATCACGCGCGAGGCGAGCACCTCGTCGACGGTCAGCGGGTCGCGCATGATCGCGCGCGGATTCAGCTGGGCCCACTTCCGCGTCGAGACGGCGAGCTCGGCCAGCTGCTCGCTCGTCGTCCCGAACTCGTGCATGTGCCGCGTCGCCGCGAGCGCATAGCCGGTCGGCGGGCCGGCCAGGCCGAACGGGTTTTCGAACTGCATGCGAAACGCGTCGGGACCGAAGCGGGTGCCCGGCATGCCCACGCGCGACGCCCCGCTCTCACCGTGCGTGATGAGCGCCACGTCGACGATTCCGGCGTCGATCGCGGCCGCGGCGTGCTGCACGTGGGCGATGAACGAGCAGCCGCCGATCTGCGTGCCGTCGACGTAGCGCGGCCGGATGCCGAGGTACTCGGAGGTCTCGGACCCCATCCACAGGCCGGCGCTGAAGACGGCGTCGACGTCCTTCACGCCGAGGCCGGCATCGGCGAGCGCGTTCCTCGCCGACTCGGCGTGCAGCTGGAACGCCGACTTGTGCGGCAGCTTCCCGTGCTCGTCGGACTCGCCCTGCCCCACGATGGCGACGCGCCCGCGAAGCTTTGTGCGATCGCGGCTCATCGTGTGGTGGTGTCCGGTTTGAAGAGCGGGAGCGCGATCGTGTCGGACACGTCGCGGAACGTCACCTCGACCGGCATGCCGATCTTCACCGCCGTCGGGTCGACGTCGATCAGCGTCGTCATCATGCGCGGTCCTTCGCTGAGCTCGACGATGGCGAGCACGTACGGCGTGGGTACCGGAAAGCCCTTCTGTCCACGGTGCACGATGGTGTACGTGTGCAGTCGGCCCTTGCCGCTCAGCCGCTCCCACGCGAGCTCGCCGGACAGGCAGCTCGGGCACGCGGCGCGCGGGTAGTAGTGCAGCGCGCCGCACGCGCGACAGCGTGGCAATTGAAGCTCGTGTCGCCGGGCCGCGTCCCAGAAGGGACGGCTCTCGGGCGTCGGAACGGGAACGGGACCGGTATACTCGGCCATGCGATTCGTCGGCTCGTCGGGATGGTGGTTTTGGACGATGGATGATGGACTTGGGGACGGCGGTTCTATAGGAGCTTGAGAGAAGGCGGGTCAAGCGTATGCGGTGGTTGGCATTCGCTACGATGCTGGGACTAGGGCTGGTGGCGGCCCGCGCGGCGGTTGCCGCCGACGCGAGCATTCCGTGGGACGAAGCCGAGCGACACGTGGGCGAAACCGTCACGGTCGAGGGCCGCGTGCTCGGCATCCACTGCTCGCCCACATCGTGCCTGCTGGCGTTCGACCCGACGTTCAACCGCTTCACGGCGGTCGTGCAGGCGAAGGACTTCAAATCGCTGCCGCCCGAGACCCTGAACGCGAACTACGTCGGACGGCCGGTGCGGGTGCGCGGCAAGATCGAGCTGCTGGAGAAGAAGCCCGAGATCGTGGTCGGGCGTCCCGAAGACATCGAGCTCGTCGTGTCGCCCAAGGAAAAGGCCGACAAGCGTCAGGAGGCGCAGGCCGAGGTGATCGACCGGATGGAGGACATCCTCGATCGGCTCGATGAGCTCACCGCGCGGATCGAGGATACGCAAGCGCGACTCGAGCAGGTGGCGGCGGCGCTCGCGCAGCAGAGCGCGCAGATCGCCGAGCTCCAGGCGGCCGCGACCTCACCCCAGTCGATCGAGATCCCGCAGCCGTCCTACGGTGAGCCGCAGCCGCGGCCGGGCTTCGAAGCCCTTCGCACGATCAAGCGCGGCATGACGAGTCAGGAAGTGGCCCGTCTGGTAGGCGAGCCGATCGCCGTCGAGACGAACGCCAGCGGGGTAGCCGTCTGGGACTACGGCTACGGCCGCACGATCACGTTCGATGGCCGGAACCGAGCCACGTCGCTCTCGGGGTTCCCAGCACCTTAGCGCCGCAGCTCCCGCACGCGCTCCACGAGGGCCGGCAGCACCTCGCCCGCCGCGCCGGAGAGCGTCACGCGGCAGAGCGCCGTCAGATCGGACGGGTACGGGTTCACCTCGATGAGATCGCCGCCGCGCTCGGCGATGGCCATGGGAAATCCGGCCGCCGGATAGACGGTCGCCGACGTCCCGGCGACGATCATGCAGTCGGCGAGCTGCGCCTCTTCGCCGCACGCCTCGAGCACGTCCGGCGGAATCGGCTCGCCGAACGAGACGGTATCGCTCTTCAAGAGCCCGTTGCAGCGCGGACAGCTCGGCGGCAGCACGACGTAGTCGATCTCGTCGTGCTCGAACCGGGTGACGCACTGAATGCAGCGGATGAGCGTCGCGTTGCCGTGGATCTCGAGTAGCCGGCGGCTACCCGCGAGCCGATGGAGGTTGTCGACGTTCTGCGTGATCGTCGCCTGCACCAGACCCATGTCCTCGAGCTCGACCAGCGCCCGGTGCCCGGGGTTCGGCTCGGCGCGATGGAGCGCATCCCAGAGCTCGCGCATGGGGCCGGTCGGGTTCAAGCGATCCTCCCAGGCCTTCCGCGGATCGGCGAGGAAGAGCTGGTAGCCGTTCATCGGCGGCTCGCCGTGCTTCGTCCAGAGCCCGCCGGGGCCGCGGAATGGAGGGATGCCGCTCTCGACCGAGAGCCCGGCACCCGTGAGCGCGATCACGTAGCGTGCTTCGAGAAGGCACCGGGCCGCCGCGTCGAGATCCGCGTCCATGCGACAAGGTCCATTCATGCCGACTTCGGGGGATTGTCAACGAGGTTGACTGCGATCGACCCGCGGTGTTGGTACGGCCCGCATGGAGCGTGCCCGCGCCGCCGCCGCCGTCACCGGGGTGCTGCTCGCGGGCGGCCGTGCCTCGCGCATGGGCGGTCGCGACAAAGCCTTCGCCGCGATCGGCGGGGAGGCCATCGCGACCCGCACCCTGCGCGTGTTTCGCGCCCTGTTTCCCCAGATCATCGTGGCGACGAATCGGCCGGAGCGGTACCACGAATTCGGTGTCGAGACCGTCGCCGATACCTTCGCCGGCTGCGGCCCGCTCGCCGGTATCCATGCGGCCATGCAGCATGCCGCGCATCCCCACCTCTTCGTGGCCGCGTGCGACATGCCCGGGCTCGACGCCGACGTCATCCGGTTCCTCCTGGATCGCATCGGCGACGCCGACGCGATCGTGCCGCGCTGGGACCACGACATCGAGCCGCTCCACGCCGTCTATGCCGTACGACTCATGCCGCTGGTCGAGGACGCGCTCCGCGCCGGCCGCCATGCGCTTCGTGACTTCCTCCCGCGCGTTCGGGTCGACTACGTCGAGGAGGACGAGCTCCGACGCATCCATGGCACCGCGCGCAGCATGCTCAATGTGAACACGCCCGAAGAGCTCGCCGCGATCGGCGGCTCGCTCGAGGAGGAGTCCGATCCCGGCAACGATCTCGTCGACGTCGTCGACGACGCGGGGCGCATCGTCCGCCAGGTGACTCGCCGCGAGATGCGCGCCGGCCGCCTACCCCACCGCAGCACCTACGTCCTCGTCTTCAACCGCCGCGGCGAGCTCTTCGTCCATCTGCGAACGGCGACGAAGGACGTGTACCCCTCGCACTGGGACGTGTGCGTGGGCGGCGTGCTCGCGGCAGGCGAGTCGTTCGACGACGGCGCCGGACGCGAGCTCGTCGAGGAGCTCGGCGTTTCGGCGCCCCTCGAGCGTCTCTTCCCCTTCCATCACGCCGATTCGGTCAGCATCGTGCACGGCATGGTCTACCGGACGACGCACGAGGGCCCGTTCCGACTGCAACGCGCGGAGGTGGTGCGCGGCGAGTTCGCGCCGGTCGAGGAGATCGTCCGGCGTGCGGCGTCGGAGCCGTTCTGTCCGGACGGTCTCCGCGTGCTGGCGCAATATCGGGAGACCTACGCCTCGTGAGGATCGTCGAGGGGCGGTGATCGGATGGCGCGCGTCGCACGGCTGCAAGCGCTCTCCGGGCTCCTCTTCGCGTTCTTCCTGGCACTGCATCTCGCGACCACGGTGTCGGCCGGTGGCGGCGCGGCGGCGTACGACGGGACGCTCGGAGTGCTACGTAAGATCTACCGGCCGGCGCTCGCCGTCGAGGTCCTGTTGATCGGCGTGCCGGCCCTCGTGCACGTGGTCTGCGGCATCCTGCAGATCGTCGACCGGCGTCGGCACGGCACGCCCCCGGGAAGCCCGCTCGCCCATCGTCTCGCCGGATACGTGTTGCTCGCCGCCATCGGCGGACATGTCTTCGCAACGCGCGTCATGCCCGCGTTCGGCGACGGACCGGCTGATTTTTCGTATCTCGCCTACTCGATCCTCAATTGGGGCGCCTTCATGAAGCCCTACTACGTCGTCCTGGGAGTGGCGGGTGCCGTTCACCTCGTGCTCGGCGCAACCATTGCCGTGCGCGTGCTCGGGCTCGGACGACCGTCGCGTCGCCTCGCGTTCATCGGCGCGGCAGTGGCCGGGGTCGCAGTGGCGATCGGGGTCTTCGGCATCTTCGCTGGATCGGCGGCGGCCTCTCGCGCGCGCTTCCCGGTCTTCCGGGAGCTCTACGAGCGGTTCATTCCGTTCCTGCCGCCGACGCTCTGACGACGCCGCGGCCGAGCCCTTCGCCGCCCTATCGCTTCAGCGGGGCAGGCCGTCCGACAAGACTCCACCAACCTCGGTGCAGAAGCGCTCCACCGTTTCGCGCGGGATGGACTTCGAAACCTGAATCGGATCATCGAAGGCATCGAACCAGTGCAGTAGCGGCTCGTCCTCTCGATACACGTGCAGGTGATCACAGATCTCCGGTTCGGCGTGGTGCGGCGCGACCTCGGCCAAGAGGGCGAAGAGCTTCGGCGACACTCTCAGGCTCAATCGCCGGTTGCGCTGCGGCCATGACCAGATCGTGCCCTCCGGCGCTCCGTACTCGGTCTCGTCGACATGGGGCTGCACGAGCGCGACCACATCCGGCGCGGGAGAGCCCTCCAGGAACACGTGCGTCGCGTCCTGGATCAACGTGGGAATCGCCCGAAAGAAGGCCGATCCACTCCTGACGCCGGAGACGTACCAGCACGTCGCGTGATCGAGCCGACGGGGTGACCTCTCGCGCGATTTCGCTCGGAACCACACGGGCCCTCCCAGTGCCGGCGCGAGCGACCTACGCCGTCACGGCATGTCGATGAACGCCCCGCTGGGCGAGCTCGCACAGCCCGACGGCGCCGGGCACGTGAGCTTCCTTCCCAGGAACTGCTTCCCGTTGGAGCCGTTCTTGCCGTTGTATGCCGTGCACTCGAGGCAGATCGTGATGGGTTCGCTCGAGAAGCGTGCGGCCACCGGCGCCTCGTCGACACCCACCTGCAGGTCGTAGTCGAGCGTCGTCGGCCCCTGGCCCGTGAGCGTCGCCTTCAGCTGGCTCGGCCTCCATGTGACCGTCCTGGCCGTGCCGTCGTTCTGCTCGGGGTCCCTGTACCTGTACCCCTTGGGCGCCGATGCCGACCCGACCAGAGTCCAGTTCTGACAGGGCAGATCGGTCGTGTGCGATTTGCCCGTCGTCGGGCTCAGGACGCGGATCTGCGCTTTCACGGTGCCGGACGGATCGCTGCCACAGCGCGGATCGCCCGGATCGCCCGGCGGCGGCGGTACGATGGCCGCATCCTTCGACACGATGACGATCTTGCGCTTCCGCTCGTTGTCGGGCGACGCGTTCTTCACCTGGAGCTTGGTGCCGACGACCTTGATCGCATTCGCCGACTCCGGCGTGCTGGACGGATCCGCCGGATCCGAGCCCGCGTCGATCTCGTCCGAATCGTAGAAGCCGTCCTCGTCCCGGTCGATGCCGATCCGGAGACCCGAACCCGGCGGCACGCACATGTAGGTCCGCTCCTCGCCGCCGGCCGCGTCGAGACGGAGCTCCGCGTCGGTGTTCGTCTCCGCCTGCCGATCGCTCTGGAACACGGCGCCGACCATCAGCCAGCCACGCGTCTCGGCCGCCCGCACGCCCCTGACGACGACCTCGCACTCGCCCGCGTTTGCGCGTGCGATGAGCAGCGTCGTCCGTGTCTGCGCGTCGACGCCGCTCGACGGACCGAGCGTCACCTGCTGGCCGACGATCGGCGCCAGGTTCGAATCGAACGCGAGCATGAACTGCTCGACCTGCCGGCGCTGCGTGTTGCCGGTCGCTCCCGTCGGGAAGCCGTCGGGGTTCGGCACCGGGAACCCACCGGGATTGGTCTGGTTGAACACGATGGCCTGGTGGAAGCGGAAGATGGTGTCGATGCTGCCGTCGTGCAGGAACCCGAAGCCGCGCACCTGCATCCCCTTGTTCGCGTTGTCGCCGGCGTTGACGAACGGCGCCGCCGGCATGCCGAACATCCCGACCTTC
>OELV01001171.1_pt1 | contig 11231 bp, 8 predicted proteins | sample 1503271 | NCBI WGS metagenome assembly OELV01 (sample SAMEA104379593, study PRJEB20068) | metagenome | biome: 1000743; feature: 77; material: 1998 | place: USA | collected 2012 | depth 25 m
GCGGCGTCCGCAGCTCGTGCGACACGGTCGCGAGGAATTCCGTCTTCACGCTGTTCGACCGGATGAGCTCCTTCGTGAGGCGGGTGATCGAGTCCTCGCGCGCGCGCAGCGTCTGACCGCTCTCGGTGAGCTTGCGCCGCGAGACGCCGAGCTCGAGCGAGAGCTTGTCGCAGAGACGCTCCACGGCGTCCCGCGTGCGCGCCACGGTGAGCGCGTGTCCGACGATGTCGGCCAACAGCGCGACGCCCTGGATGCGCCCGAACTTCTGGCCCGGCGCCACGATGGTGTGCAGGACGAGGACGCCCGATCGCTCGTCGCCGACCGTGAACGGGAGCGCCGTGAAGCCTTCGGTCACCAGCTCGGTCGGCGACACCGCCGTGAAGCCGCCGTCGCCGTCACGGCGGAAGCAGGTCGGGTCCGCGCTCGTCCCGACGAGGCCGGCGAGCGTGAGCCAACCCGTTTCGTGGAGGCTCGGCGCCGGCTCGCCGAAGCGGTCGCTCTGCGCGGCGAAGCCCCGCAGGCGCAATGGCTCCGATGGGCCCTCGCGCAGCGCGATCGCGCATGCCTCGACGCCGAGCTCGCGGACGAGCACCACCGCGAGCTCCTGCGAGGTCGCATGCACCCCGTGCGCCGTGGCGCACACGTCGAGGACGGAACGGGCCGCGGACAGGTAGACGAGGAGGTCGTCGCGCTGTGTCTCGACCTCGTGGAGCGGGTCGCGACCCGGTCCGATGGCCGGCAGCTGCTTCACGCAGTCGACTCCACGAGACTCAGCAGTGCCGTGTTCTGCTGGACCTCGACGACCGCCGCCTGCCAGTTCTCCGGGGTGAGCCCGGTGGCTTCGAGGATGGCCAGACCGTCGTCGGAGATCGTCCCGGTGCCGAAGTCGGTCCGGTGCGCGAGGCGGCTCGACGCGGCGATCGCGCCGGCGAGTCCCGTCCGCACGTCCTGCTCGTGATGACGGCGGACGGCCTCGACCATGAGCGCGGGGAGATTCCACGCCTCGAGCAGCCACGATCCGACCTCGGCGTGATCGACTCCGAGGGTCGACTGCTCGAGGCCTGGGAGATGCTCGGTCGACGTCGCCTTGCGGACGGTGTCCCAGTAGATCTCCTTGAAGCGGAGCGCCAGGACGAGCTGTCCCACGTCGTGGAGGAGCCCGGTGGTGAAGGCCTCGTCGGCATTCACCTGCCGCTGCTGGCGCGCGATCACGCGGGCAGCGGCCGCCACCTGGACGGCGTGCGTCCAGAGCGCCTCGAGCTCGCGACGCGACACGCCGGTTCCGAGGGTGTCCCACACCTTGACGCCGAGCGCCAGGTTGCGAACCGTCGAGAACCCGAGCAGCAGCACCGCGCGCGGAATGGTCGAGACCTTGCGGGCCTGACCAAAGAAGGCGCTGTTCGCGAGCCGCAGGAGGCGGGCCGTCAAGGCCTGGTCGCGCTCGATCAGCTCGACGAGCTTCTTCGCGCCGGCGCGATCATCGTCGATCAACGCGATGATTCCCGTCAGCACGGGCGGGATGGTCGGAAGGCTCTTCCGCGCGATCACGTCGGCGCGGAACTGCTGCAGACTGGTCGAATCCATCATGATGTCGTCGCTCCTCGAAGGGCTTCTCCAGCCGTTCTATCGGGCCGGGGCGCGTGCGACTTGAGGACTGCGCGGGTCATTTCCTTGACGCCCCATCGAGACGAGCGTACGAACGTTCGAGTGAGCCCCTGCCCCGAGTGCGGCGCCGCTCGTCAGGAGCGCACGCTCCGGCTGCGCACCGGCGTCCGTGTGGCCCTACCGGTGGCGTTGTTCGTCATCGCGGTCGCCATCGGGGCGCCCTTGCTGCACGATCTCGCCGAGGGCAACGACCGGGAGGCTCTGCCGCTCTGGCGGCTCGCGCTCGTCCTCGTCGCGGCCCTCCTCGCCCTCATCGGCCTGATCTTTCGCGAGCGACGCCCGGTGTGTCCGACGTGTCGCAGCGGGCTCCTCGTTCCGCTCCCTACCGAGCCCCCCGCGCGAGGCGCGACCCGACGCGCCGTGCTCCGTGCGTCCGGCGCCGGCACCGCCGTCCTCGTGACCGGTGCGGCCGGCTTCGTCCTTCCGAACCGGGGATGGCTTCCGGTCGGACGCGACTTCTTCGGCACCGAGGTGGAGAAGGAGTCGCCGCATCCGAACCCCGCCTGGCAGGGCTCGCGCATCCGGAGCTACCGCCGCCTCGGCCGCACGAACGTCATGGTCTCCGACATCTCCCTCGGATCTGGACGCATTCGCGACTTCGACGTCCCGCGCGCGGCCTTCGAGCGGGGCGTGACGTACGTCGACACGGCGCCCGACTATGCGGACACCGGCTCCGAAACCCTGCTCGGCGAGGCCATGCGCGGCCATCGCGATCGCATGTTCGTGGCGACGAAGTTCTGTCGCCCGACGGGGCATCTGCTGAACGACACACCGGTGAAAGACATCGTCACCGAGGTCGAGGGCAGCCTCCGGCGGCTACAGACCGACCACGTCGACCTGATCCACATCCACTCGTGCGACCGCGTCGAGCGACTGATGGCGCCGAACATCCACGAGGCGTTCGATCGCCTGAAGGAGCAGGGCAAAGCGCGCTTCCTCGGCGTGTCGACCCACACGCCGAACCTGGAGGAGGTCGCGAACACCGCCATCGACTCCGGCCGCTTCGACGTGCTCATGCTCGCCTACCACTTCGGGATGTGGCCGACCTTCGGACACATCCTCGAGAAGGCCAAGCAGCACGACGTGGCGGTCGTCGCCATGAAGACCCTCAAGGGCGCCAAGCACACGAACCTCGCCGAGTTCCGCGACGAGGCCAACGCCTACTCGCAGTCGGCGTTCCGTTGGGTGCTCTCGAACCCGAACGTCTCGTGTCTCGTCGTCTCGTTCTCGAAACCGCAGCACGTGGACGAGTACCTGGCGGCGTCGGGCACGGCGCTCGTTCCGACCGACGTCGCGCGCCTCGAGCAGTACGATCGGCTCGTCGCCGGCGACTATTGCCAGCCCCATTGCGGCAAATGCCTCGACTCCTGCCCGCACGATCTGCCGATCAACGACGTGCTGCGCTACCGGATGTACGCCAAGGACTACGACTGGGCGGAGGAAGGACGGTCGCGCTACGCCGCGCTCGCGAAGGACGCGAGCCTCTGCGTGACCTGTCCTGCGCCGTGTCGATCGGCGTGTCCGCACGGGGTGCCGATCCGCGATACGATGCTCGACGCGCATCGGGTGCTGCGGGGCTGACGCGCCGAATCCCGGAGATCACTCGAGATACCCGAGCGCCCGCAGCTTCTGCTCGCGTTCGGGATCGATCGTGAGCGGCTCGACACGCTCGGAGGTCAGCCCGGCGCGCGCCCGATACGCGTCGGCCGCTGCTCGCAACGGCGCCAGCCACGGCGGCTCGGGGTCGCTCGGCAGCGGCGCCTGCTCGAAGGGATCGAGGACAGAGTCGTAGCACTCGGCGCGCTCCGAATCGGGCGGGAAGATGCAGGTGTGGGTTGCCGTCCGCACGGCCACCGAAACGGCACCGCGCCGGCCCTCGACACCGGCAATGGAGAGCACCGGTGGAGTCTCCGCATCGTCCCCGCCGTGGAGCAGCGGCACAAGGCTCCGCCCTTCGACGCCCGCTGGTAACGGGAGACCGGCGAGATCGAGGATCGTGGGGGCAACATCGACGAGCGAGACCGGTGCCCGCACGCGAAGCCCCGCCGGGACCACGCCCGGCAGCCGGACGAACAGCGGCACGTGCGTCGTCTCCTCGTAGACGTCGTAGCCGTGCCGCAACCGGCCGTGCTCGAGGAATTCCTCGCCGTGATCCGCCAGCACCACGATCAAGGTGCGCGTGCCAATACCGAGGGCGTCCATCTCGTCCAGGAGCGCGCCGACCGCGTCGTCGGTGTAGCGCACCTCCTGCTCGTAGCGCAGGAGCTCCAGCGGCGCTCCCAACAGGATCGTCGCATCTTCGAAGAGCGTCGCGTACCCGGCGGGCGGCGTGTACGGCTCGTGCACCTGATAGGTGTGCAGGAACAGGAAGAACGGCCGGTCACGGTGCGCCCGCATCCACGCGACGCCACCGCCGAACGTCTCCTCGACGAATCCCCGCGGCATCTGGAGTCCCGGGCTCTTGTTCTCGACGTACCACCCGAAGCCGCGACGAAACCCCGCCTCCGGGATCACGTAGGCATCCTCCGTGAAGGCGGCGGTCTCGTAGCCGGCAGCGCGAAACGCCTCCGGGAGCGTGGGAACCTCCGCGCGTATCCCCTGCATGAAGCCGAGAATTCCGTGCGACCGCGGATACGCCGCGGTGAACAAGCTCGCGTGTGACGGCAGCGTATGCGGCACCGTTGCAAAGGCGAGCTCGAAGAGCGTCCCGTCGCTGCCGAGCGCTGCATCCATCCGCGGCGTGGTGTCGCGTGGGCTCCCATAGCTGCCGACGCTCCGCGCGCGCAGCGTGTCGAGCGAGACCAGGACGACGTTCAGGGGATGCATCGCCGGCCGCGGCACCAGCACCGTCGGGTCGCCCCAAACGGGAAGAGACCGTCGGCCGGCCGCCGCTCGCGCGGCGAATCGGAACCGCACCATCTTACCGGCGAGCGGTCGCAGATCGACACGCACCGCGCGCCAGTCGCGGTCGGCATGATTCGCGGGGTCGAGCGCCTGGCGATGCAGCTCGACCTCGCGATCCCCGTCGAGCGCGCTCGCGACGAACTCGACGGGTCCCTGGCTCATCGCAGCCTCCTCGATCCCGAGCGCGAAGGCGAGGACGGCATCGTCGGGAATCGGTAGCGGTCCGGTTTCGACGTCGCGCTGTCGGAGCTCCGGCAGCGCGTGCGCCGTCGCCGAGACCACCCATTTGAGGTCGCTGACGTACAGCCGGGCGCCGAGATCGACCGTCAACCCGGCGCTCGCCGGCCGCCACCGGACGGCCGGGAATGCTTGGCGGACGCCCGCGATGGTCAGGGCCGGGACGACGAGTACTTCCTCGACTGCCGCGAGTGCGCGAGGAAGCCGCGCGTGCGAGGTCCCACGCGCGCCAACCGGTAGAGCGTCGGCGGCCAGGATGCGCGCCGGACTCGAGCGTCCCGAGGAAAGTACCGGCTGCGCGACGTTGCCGATGGTGACGTAGCCACCCCAGTCGAGCGGGACGTCGGCCGGTCGGGCGATCGCCGGATCGTCGACGAAGCGAGCGATCGGCATCAGAGCAGCCGCGGGCGAGCGCTGATCGGTGGCGAAGCATCGCGAGGCTGCGAGCGCCACGATGACGACGGCAGTCGAACGGCCGAGGAGACGTGCCTTCACGTGCGCGGTCGAGACTCGTCGCAAGCGGACACGGACGCACACGCACTCATCCCGTATAGCTCGACGTCTTCCCCGACCGCGCCCCGCTCGCCCGCGCCGCCTCCGTCGCCGCCGCGAGATCGCGCAGGAACTCGTCGCACACCCGCTCATGCGGCGGCGTGATGAGCAGATGCAGCGACGGCGGCTCGGTGGGTTGGCGGAGCACCACCCACCCGCGTCCCAGCAGATCGTCCGCCACGGCGTTGGCGTCGATTCCCGCGTCGCGCGGCGTAAAGGCGAAGAGGTGCATGGGCGGGTCGCCGAGCACGCGGAAACCCGCCGCCTCGACGCCGCGCATGTAGCGCTCCGCCGTTGCACGCAACGACCGGTGCAGGCGGCCGTACCCTTCTTGACCGAAGTACTGGACGACCGCCCACGCCGCCGCCGCCGAACCGCCGGGGCGCGAGCCGGCGAGCGTGGGTGTGACGTACGGGCCACCGACCCATGTCCCGAGTCGGAACGTCGCGAGCTTCTGCAGCGCACGGTCGCGATAGAGCACGAGCGAGGTGCCGCGCGCGCCGAAGCCGTACTTGTGGACGTCGGCGGAGATCGTGCGCACGCCCGGAACGCGGAAGTCCCAGAGTGGGATGCCTGATTGGCCGGCACGCTCGAGCCATGGCAGCGCGAAGCCGCCGACGCAGGCATCCGTGTGGAAATGGATGTCGCGCGCCGCCGCCGCCGCGGCCAGCGCGGGAATCGGATCGATCGTGCCGAAGGGATAGTTCGGCGCCGAGCCGGCGGCGGCCACCGTGCGCTCGGAGAGCGCCGCGGTGAACGCATCCACGTCCGCGGTCGTGTCGGCGCGCAGCGCCGTGCGCGTGAGACGCAGGTCCATCAGGTCGCATGCTTTCTCGAACGCCGGATGCGCGCTCGCCGGCACGACGACCTCGGGATCGGCCGGAAGCGTACCCGCGGCTTTCCGCGCCTGCTTGGCGGCGCGGATGCCCATGATGATGCTCTCCGTCCCGCCCGAGGTGAGGTTGCCGGCTCCCTCGGATGCGCCGAGGAGCGAGAGCGTCCCGTCGATCACCTCCTCCTCGAAACGCCCGAGGCTCTGGAACAGGAACCCCTTCCCGAGGCCGTTGGTCGCGAGGTACATGCCGTAGGCGTCGGCGAGGAGCCGCGCGTGTTCCTCGTCGACTCCATAGACGAGGCTGAAGAGTCGGCCCTCCCGGAAGCGGACGTCGTGCTGGCCCGCATTGGCAAGGAGATCGAGGACATCGGCCGCAGGCCGCGAGGAGGCAGGGAATTCCATGCGCGTCGTATGGCACGAATGAAAAGCCTCGCCCAGGCGAACGCCCCCGTGGTAAGCCCGACCACATGACGATCCGATTCACACGACGGGACTTCATGCGCGGCGCCGCGACTCTCGGCGCAGCTGCGGGGTTGGGATTCCAACCGTGGGAGGCCGACGCGGCGCGGCTACCCGGTGGCTCCATCCTCGATCTGCCGGCGGCGTCGTCGCCGATCGACACGGTCGTCGTGATGATGATGGAGAATCGCTCGTTCGATCACTACCTCGGATGGCTCGGCGACGACGAGACCTACCTCGAGCAGGGCCGCAGTCTGTACGGACGCCGCTTCAAGATCGACGCCAGCACGACCGAGTCCTACCCGGACTCCAACGGCGTCGACGTCGCCACCTATCCGATCATCCTCGCGGGGGATCCGAATCCGTGGCGCGGGTGCGGGCATCCCGACCCGGGCCATGGCTGGACGGCCGGTCGCCGCGAGCGCGACGACGGCTTCCTCGCCACGGGCAGCGGCAACGACGAGTTCGCGCTCGGCTTCTATCGGGAGCCGGATCTGGCGTTCTACTCGGCGTTGAGCCGTCAGTTCACCGTCTGCGACCGGTATCATTGCTCGTTGCTGGGACCGACGTTCCCGAACCGCGAGTACCTGCATTCGGCGCAGTCGGGCGGCATCAAGACCAACGCCTTCCCGTTCGATGTCGGCTACCCGAGCGGCTTCACCTGGCCGACCATCTGGGATCGCCTCGCGGCCGCCGGCGTGCCGGCACGCTACTACTACACCGACCTGCCCGTGACCGCGCTGTGGGGGGCGCGCTTGACGCCGTACTCGAAGACGATCGCGAACTACTTCACGGACGCAGCGGCAGGGCTGCTGCCCAACGTCGTCTTCCTCGATCCGGGGTTCGTCGGCGAGACCCGCACCGACGAGCATCCGCACGGGGACGTCCGCGACGGGCAGCGCCTGGTCGAGCAGTGCGTGCGGGCGTTCGTCGAGTCGCCGCACTGGGCGAACGGCGTCTTCATCCTCACCTACGACGAGTGGGGCGGGTTCTTCGATCACGTCCGGCCCGCCCGCTTCCGCGACGTGCTCGAAAGCCCCGTCGACGACGAGAACTTCGGTCAGGGCGGGTTCCGCGTGCCCACGCGCATCATCTCGCCGTATGCGCGCCGGAACTTCGTGGACCACACGCGCTACGATCACACGTCCGTGCTGCGCTTCATCCAGTGGCGCTTCCTCGGCGCACCGGCCCGCGGCCGTGGCCACGCCACCGACGGCTGGTACCTCACGCTGCGCGATCGCACGGCACGAAATCTGGGCTTCAGCCTCCGCCCCGATCAGCCCGACCTGGATTTCGACGTGCCGGTGGCCGATCCCGCGACCTCGGCGGTGTGCGGCAGCGGGTCGTTGACCGTGTCCGCCCTGCGTTCCGCGCCTCCACCGCACGACCTCGAGCGCGGCCGCGAGTGGTTCGCGAAGCTCGGTTACGAGATCGGGAGCTGGCTACCGTAAAACCGCCAGGCGTGGGCAGCGCGGCCGAAAATCGGCTTGACAGACGAGTCGCGTCTGAGGGAACGTCCCGCGAATGATCGCCAGGACGACGATTCCGCGGCTGTCGGTGGTGCTCTCGCTGACGCTCGTAGCCGGAGCGGCAATGGCCGTGTGCCCCACGCCCGATGCCGCGAAGGCGTTTCCCGATACCGACACGTGTTCCGCGTCGGTGTGGAGCGTCGGTACCGATACACAGAGCGCGCCGGCTCCCTCCGGACGCTGCTGGGCGTTCGCCGACGTGAACGACGACGGCGCGTGGAGCCCGGGGATCGACGAGCCGATCGCCTGGACCGCGCTCTGGGATACGTGCGAGCGCAACCACGACAGCAACGGCTCGACGACCGCCGTGACGCCGTTGGCCGGGGCCACGTGGCGCTGCACGACCACGCGCACGGACCGCAGGATCTCGCACCGCATCGAGCTGACGAGCGTGCACGGGCTGGTCACGCCGGCGACCGCACCGAACGCCGAGCCGTACTTCCCCGACGACGTCGACATCGCCGTCACGCTCGGTGGAGACTTCATCAACTACTCGTGCGCCGGGTGGAAGGGACACGACGAGGGGGCATCGCTCGAGGTCGTCGCGGCGAACGTGCTCCTGGGCGGATTCGAGGGCGTGTCGGCGACGAGCTACGTGTACGGCGGAGGTGCCGAGACGATCCGCTTCGTCGCGACCGACTCGTGCATCCTCGGCGGGGGCGTGCTTGGCAACCCCGGCGGCGTACCCGACTACGTGTGTGGCGGCCGCAGCCAGGTGCGGCTCCACGATCGCAACAAGTGTCAGGCGATCGTCCTCGACGCGCCGAACGGCACGGTCCGTCTGGATGGCTTCTGGACGTTGAGCTCGCCCAATGCCGTCGCATGCATCCGCGCACGGTTCATCGACGCCGCCAGCCCCTTCCGCGTGCTGCGCAGCCGGTGCGAGGTGACTGTGGACGAGAACGGGATCACCAAGCAGCGCTTCTGCCACGACGTGGCGGCGACGATCTGCGACTGCCCGATCGGCAGCGGCCTCCCGTGCAACATCGCCGCCGCACAAGCGGAATGCGCCGATTGAGCGCGGGTTGAGCCGGGGCCGAGGTCGCGGCATAACCGTGCCTTCCGCATGGCACGGCCCATCCACGACCCGCCGGACGCGTTGTTCCACTTCGGCACGCCCGCGCCGATTGCCGAGCGACCTGCCGAGCCGGCGACCGAGACCTGGCTCCATCCGCGTGGCGGCGCGAAGCCCGGCGAGACGGTCCTCATCACCGGCATCGCCGGTGGCCAGGGCCGGCTGATCGCCCGGCGTCTCGCCAGCACTTTCGATCTGATCGGCGTCGACCGCACGTACTGGGAAGGGCATCCGCCGGGCCTCCGCGTCCACAAGGTCGACATCCGGAAGCGCAAGTTCGAGGACATCTTCCGGACCGAGCGACCGTCGGCGGTCGTGCACCTGGCCTTCATTCGGCACTTCCGGGGCGACGCCGAGACGCGCCACGAGGTGAACGTCCTCGGCACGAAGCGGCTCCTCGAGTATGCGATCGCGCACGGCGTGAAGCGGGTCATCGTGCTCTCGTCGAGCTACGTCTACGGCGCGCTCCCGGACAACCCGTACTACATGGACGAGGACTGCCCGCTGAACGTCTCGCGGAACTATCCCGAGGTGCGGGACCTCGCCGAGGTCGACACGCTCGCGACGGGATTCCTCTGGCGCCATCCGGAGGTCGCGACGACGATCATCCGGCCCGTCAGCACGCTCGGCTACTACGTGCACAGCACGATGGGCCGCTACCTGCGTCAGCGCTACGTGCCGACCATCATGGGCTTCAACCCCATGATGCAGTTCATCCACGAAGAGGACGTCGCCGAGGCGGTCGCGCTGGCGCTGCAGTCGGGTACGCACGGCGTCTTCAACCTGACCGGGCCGGGGGCGGTGCCCCTCAAGGTCGCGATCCGTGAAGCCGGCAGCACGGCGATGCCGTTCCCCGAGCCGGTCGCGCGCGTCGTCTTCCGGGAGCTCTTCCGCTGGGGCCTCTACCACACGCCGCTCGGCGCGATGAACTTCCTGAAGTACCCGTGCACGCTCGACGGCCGGCGCTTCCAGACGGCGACGGGCTTCACGCCGCTCTTCAGCCTCGAAGACGTGTTCGCGAGCGTCCGGCGCTGATGCCCGACACGGTCACCATGCTGGCGCGCGTGGCCACGGCGGCGCTCCCGGACGCGCCGGATCTGCAACGCGAGATCGACGATCGCATGGCGCGTATCCCGACGCGGCTCAACGCCTACGGATATGATGCGTGGGGCTTCCACACCGAAACGGCGAAGCACGCGATGGCGTTTTCGAGCCTGCTCTACCGTCACTGGTTTCGGGTGGAATCGCACCACATCAGAAACCTTCCGCAGGGCCGCTGCCTCTTGATCAGCAACCACGCCGGACAGGTTGCGCTCGACGCCGCCATGATCGGTGCCGCGTGTTTCTTCGAGGCCGAGCCGCCGCGCATCATCCGCGGCATGGGCGAGTACTGGCTTCCGACCGTGCCGTTCGTGAACGAGATCATGGTGCGGACGGGCTCGGTCGTCGGCGTGCGCAAGAACGCCATCGACATGCTCGAGCAGGGCGAGTGCGTGATCGCGTTCCCGGAAGGCGTCCGCGGCATGAACAAGCTCATCTGGGAGCGCTATCAGCTCCAGGAGTTCGGGCACGGGTTCATGCGGCTCGCCCTCGAGACCGACACGCCGATCGTGCCGATCGCCGTGGTCGGCTCCGAGGAACAGGCGCCCGCCATCGCCAACGTCATGCCGATCGCGCGGCTGTTGGGCATGCCGGCCTTCCCGGTGACGATCACGTGGCCGTGGTGCGGGCTGCTCGGCATGCTGCCGCTGCCGGTCAAGTATCGCATCTACTTCGGCGAGCCGATGCACTTCAGCGGGAACCCGAGCGACGAGGACGACGTCATTGCGGACAAGGTCGATCAGGTGAAGGCCCGCATCGCCGCGATGCTCGCCGACGGTCTCGCGGCGCGCCGCTCGCTGTTCTGGTAGCGCTCCTCGTGCGCTCCCGACTCGAAGGTTGTCATGCGCGAGTGGGCGAGGGCACCGCCGGGTGG
>OELV01001382.1_pt2 | contig 11148 bp, 9 predicted proteins | sample 1503271 | NCBI WGS metagenome assembly OELV01 (sample SAMEA104379593, study PRJEB20068) | metagenome | biome: 1000743; feature: 77; material: 1998 | place: USA | collected 2012 | depth 25 m
TCGATGCAGAGGTGCTCGGCACCGTGAACCGCCAGCAGACGCGCGAGCAGGCGCTCGCGGCCTGCGAGCTCCTCGTCGCCTCGGGCCTGGTCGTCAACGTGGATTTGATCTACGGGCTCCCGCAGCAGGCCGAGGCAGGCTTCCTCGAGGACCTGCGTGCGGTCGCATCGCTCGGCGTGCCGGCGGTGACGCTCTACAGCCTGCGCGTCACGGAGCGCACCAGCGTGGCGAAGCGGCTCGAGCACGACGAGCCGTTCGATTTGGTCGGACTTCTCCGGTGGCGCGCCTTCGTCAAGCGGAGCGCCGAGGATCTCGGATACACGCAGACGCGCTGGCACACGTTCAAGCGTCTCGACACGATCGCGCGAACGCACGAGCGACTCCCGTGCTTCGACGACGACATGTCCGGCTACCAGCTCGGGATCGGCATGAGCGCGCGTTCGCACCTCGGCTTCACCGTGTATCGGAACCACGAGCAGATGGAGCCGTACCTCACGCGCGTGGAATCGCGGCGGAGCCCCGTCGAGCAGATCTTCCCGCTCGACGAGGAGGACCGGATGACACAGTTCGTCGCCCGCACGCTCGGCGACGGGAAGCCGCTCGTCCGCGACGATTACGCGCGCAGCTTCGGCCGCCCGATCGAGCAGGACTTCGGCCCGCTCCTCGATCGTCTGAACGAGGCCGGCCTCGTGGAGACCGCTGGACGGGCGCTCGCGCTGACCCCGACCGGCGAGTTGCTCTACGATCTCGTCACGCTCGCCTTCTATCCGCAACGCGCGCGCGACTGGCTCTCCGCGCGCGAGCAACGCGCCTCGTTCGTGCGCATCGACGCGGCGCCGGTCCCCGCATGAGCGCGCGCCCGCGGCACCGGGCGGGGGGGACGACGGAACGCTGGGTCGAGTGTGTTCCCGATTGGGGAGCGACTCGTCGGGAGAGCGCGTCGCACCTCGTGGGGGTCGTCCTGGGCGAAGGCATCGGGCCGGAAGTCGTCCCGGCTGCGCTCGGCGTGCTCGACGCGGTCGGCGCCGCGTCCGGGCATCGTTTCGAGGTGCGGATCGTCGAGACGCCGGCGCGGAAGTGTGGGGGTGTCGGCCTTCCGCAGGACGTCACGAACCTCTGCGAGACCGTGTTCGATGCGGGCGGCGCGATGTTCTGCGGTCCCGTCGGCGGTCGCTTCGTCTACGATCTCCGCGAGCGCTTCGACCTGTACTGCAAGGTGGTGCCGCTGCGGCCGTCGCCCGGGCTGTCCGACGCCATGATCGTCGGCCGTGAGCGCCTCGCCGACGTCGATCTACTCCTCGTCCGCGAGAACGTGAGCGGTCTCTACGCGGGTGCCTTCGGCCGTCGGGACGGTGGACGAGTGGCGTTTCAAGACTGCGCGTACAGCGCCGAGCAGGTGGCGCGGATCGTCGAGGTCGCGGCGGCACTCGCCGCGCGCCGCCGGGGCCACCTCGCGGTGGTCGTGAAGCGCGGCGGTATCCCCGCGGTGAGCGCGCTCTGGTGCGAGCAGGCCGAGCGCATCGTGACGGAGCGCGGCATCGCGCTCGACATCCTCGACGTCGACAACGCCGGCTTCCAGCTCGTCGCCGGCGCGCGCCGGTTCGACGTCCTGGTGGCGCCGAACATGCTGGGCGACGTGCTCGCCGACGTCGGCGCCGTGCTGCTGGGCTCGCGCGGGATGTCCTACTCGGCCAACTTCGGTCCAGGGGGCCGCGCGGTCTATCAGACCGGTCACGGCGCGGCGTACGATCTCGCCGGTACCGACCGGGCGAATCCACTGGGGCAGATCTTGTCGCTCGCGACGATGCTGCGCGAGAGCTTCGGGCTCTTCGACGCCGCGGGCATGATCGAGGATGCGGTGGAACGCGTGCTCGCGTCGGGCGTGCGCACGCCGGACGTGGCCGGGCCCGGAAGCCGCGTCGTCGGCACGCGCATCCTTGCCGAGCGTGTCGCCATGGAGGTCGCCGAGCGGTCGTCGTTCCGCGCGGAGGTGTCGTGAGCGGCGGGCGAGGGCGGACGGCTCTCGTCCTGATCGACCTCCAGCACGACTACCTCGGCAGGCCCGGGCTCGTCCCCGACGTGCCGTCGCTGTGCGCCCGCGTGGCGACCCTGCTCGACGGCGTGCGACGGCTCGGGCTTCCGGTGGTGCACGCGCGGACGCTCGTGCGGGCCGACGGGTCGGACCGCATGCCGCATTGGAAGCGGCAGGGGATTCTCCAGTGCGTGGATGGTACGCCCGGCGCAGAGGCGCCGTCGGCGCTCGCGTCGGTCGACGGCGAGCTGGTCGCGCGCAAACGGTACTTCAGCGCCTTCGGCGATCCGCGGCTCGAGCCCTGGCTCCGGGAGCGGGGCATCGATCGCGTCGTTCTCGCCGGCGTGTACACCCACGCCTGCATTCGCTCGACGGCGCTCGACGCCTACGAGCGCGGGTTCGAGGTGTGCATTGCGGACGACGCCGTCGGCACGACGGAGCCGCTGCACGCCGAGATCACGCGGGCGTACTTGGCGGAGCGTGCCGCGTCGTTCTGGACGGTGGCGGATGTCTTGGCGGAGCTCGGGAACGACCGCGCTTCGACGTCGCGGCCCGCAGGCGATCCGTTGCCCGTCGCCGTGATTGCGGGTGCGCGTCGCGCGGTCGAGGGACGACACTACTACGTCCATCGCGATCCGTGCCGCACGGCGCGGGTTCTCTCGCAGCTGCCGCTCGGTGCCGAGGCGGAGATCGCGGACGCAGTCCGGGCGGCGGAGACCGCGGGGCGCGCCTGGGCGCGGGTCGCTGCGACGGAGCGGGCGGAGTTTCTCGATCGCTGGGCCGCAGACCTGGATGCGCATCGCGGGCGGAATGCCGACCTTCTGGTGCGCGAGATCGGCAAACCCCGGCGCGCCGCGGAGGAGGAGGCCGGACGCGCCGCCGCGCACGCGCGCGTGGCCGCGGAGCTGGTGCGAACGACCGTCCCCACCGAGGTGGCGCCGGGCATCTCCGCCGCGCCGCGACCCCTCGGCGTCGTCGGGCTCGTGACGCCGTGGAACAACCCGCTCGCCATCCCGGTCGGCAAGGTCGCGCCGGCGGTGGGTTTCGGGAACGGCGTCGTGCTGAAACCCGCGCCGCAAGGCTCCGAGACGGCGCTGGCGCTCGTCGAGAGCCTCGAGCGTGCGGGGCTGCCGGCGGGTGTCGTGAACGTCGTGCTCGGTACGACCGACGCCGTCCGGGCGCTCTGCCGCGATCCGCGCATTGCCGCCGTGTCGGTCACCGGCTCGCTCGAGACGGGACGGACCGTCGCCGCGCTCGCCGCGCAGGCGATGAAGCCGTTACAGGCCGAGCTCGGCGGAAACAACGCCGCCGTCGTCCTCGCCGACGCCGATCTCGAGCGGGTGGTGCCGGAGCTCATCCGCGCCGCGTTCGTGTTCGCCGGGCAGCGCTGTACGGCGATTCGCCGCTTCGTGGTCGAGCGCGCGATCGCGGTGCGCTTCGAGGCGATGGCACTGGAGGCGATCCGCGGGCTCACGGTCGGCGATCCCGACGATCGGTCGACCGAGGTCGGGCCGCTCGTGTCGGTCGCGCATCGCGACCGCGTGCTCGCAACGATCGAGCGCGCACGGGCCGACGGCGCGCGGCTCGCGATCGGCGGGACGATCCCGCCCGGGCTCACGGACGGCGCGTGGCTCGCGCCGGCGCTGCTCATCGCCGACGAGCGCAACAGCCGGATCGTGCAGGAAGAGACGTTCGGTCCGGTCGCGGTCCTCCAGATCGCGAACGACCTCGAGGACGCACTGGCCCTCGCGAACGGCGTCCCCCAGGGTCTCCTCCAGAGCGTGCATACGCGCGACGCGGGAGCGCGTGCGCGGGCGCTCGCGGCGGCCGAGGTGGGCATGGTGCAGCTCTCGTCGGGTCCGCTCGCCGTCCATCCGCGCGCGCCGTTCTCGGCGTGGAAGGCGTCGGGGCTCGGGCCGCCGGAGCACGGCATCTGGGACGCCGCCTTCTACACGCGGACGCAAGCGGTGTACGAGGACCCGGCGTGCTGACCCGCGAGCAGCAAGAGACGCTCACGCGCGTCGGTCCGGGGACGCCGATGGGCGAGGTGCTGCGTCGCTACTGGTTCCCGGTGGCGGCGAGCGCCGCGCTCGCGCCGGGACAGGTGCTGCCGGTCCGCCTCCTCGGCGAGGACCTGGCGCTCTTCCGCACGCGCGACGGCCTTCCGGGCCTCGTCGATGCGCGTTGTCCGCATCGCGGTGCATCGCTCGCCCACGGCTTGGTCGACGGCGACGGGCTTCGCTGCGCGTACCACGGCTGGTGCTTCGATCGAAGCGGCACGTGCCTCGAGATCCCGTCGCTCGGCGACAACGAGACGACGCGCGATCGCGTCAGAGTGCGGGCCCATCGGGTGGAAGAGCTCGGCGGGCTCGCCTTCGCCTATCTCGGCCCCGAGCCGGCTCCGCTGTTGCCGCGCTACGATCTCTTCGTGTGGAGCGGGGTGCTGCGTGACATCGGCCGCGCGATGCTGCCGTGCAACTGGCTCCAGATCATGGAGAACAGCGTCGATCCCGTCCATCTCGAATGGCTGCACGGCCGGCATCTCGCGGCGGTGCGCGAGGGTCTCGGCGCTCCCGCGCCCACTCGCTACCGGCGGCGGCACGCCGAGATCGGCTTCGAGGTCTTCCCGCACGGGATCGTGAAGCGCCGCGTGCTCGAGGGCGGAAGCCGCGACGACGACGATTGGCGGATCGGCCATCCGCTCGTGTTCCCGGGGATGGTGCGGGTGGGGGCGCAGCGCCAACACCGCTTCCAGATCCGCGTGCCGGTGGACGACACGCACACGCTCCACTTCTGGTACTCGTGCTATCTCCCGCGTCCGGGCGCGCCGGCCCCGGTGCAAACCGAAATTCCGGTCTACGAGGTGCCGTTTCGCGATGACCGCGGGGAGTTCCTGGTCGACTTCGTCGACGGCGGCGACATCATGACCTGGGTGACGCAGGGGCCGATCGCCGACCGGACGCGGGAGATGCTCGTCGACACGGACCGCGGCGTGGCGCTCCTCCGACGCGTGCTCTTCGAGCAGATCGATCGCGTCCGCGCGGGCCAAGACCCACTCGGCGTGATCCGCGCGTCCGAAGAGAACGTGGTGATCGAGCTCCCGCAGGAGCGGGAGAAGTACGGCGCGGGTGACGCATTCCTCGCCGAATCGATCGCCATGAGCCACGTCCGCTACAGCCCGATCCGGGACCAGATCGCGGCGCTGCTCGAGCTGTCGGCCAAGGGGTGAGGGCGGTGCGGGTCCTCTGCCATGCGCAGCATCTCTCCGGGGTGGGCCACTTCGTCCGCATGCACGCGATTGCGAGCGGCCTTGCGGCCGGCGGACACGAGGTCCATCTGGTGGATGGAGGACGGCCCGTTCCGCGCGCGGACGCGGGACTGTGTCGGCTGACGCTTCCGCGGCTCGAGCGTGTGGGCGGCCGGCTCGTCGGCAGCGACGGGGCCGACGGCGAAACCGTGGTCGCGGAACGGGCGCGGCTCTTGGCGGACGCGGTCGAACGAATCCGGCCCGACGTGGTCGTCGTCGATCACTTCCCGTTCAGCAAGTGGGAGCTCGAGCCGGAGATCGCGGCGATGGCCGGTACCGCGCACCGGCACGGCGCGCGCGTGGTGTGCTCGCTCCGTGACGTCGTCCGGCAGACGGCGTTCGAAGACGTCCCGCCCGACACGTATGCGACCCGCGTCATCGAGCTCGTGGGGACGCATTTCGACGGCGTGCTCGTTCATGCCGATCCGTCCTTCGTTCGTCTCGAGGGGCATTTCGCTCGCGCGGCCGATCTGCCGGTGCCGCTGCGCTACACGGGCTTCGTGGGCGTGATCGCGGAATCCGCCGGGCGCGCGCGCCTGCCCGAGCCGTATGCCGTGCTGAGCTGTGGCGGGACCGCGGGGACGCCGTTTCTCCGCGCGGCGATCGAGGGGTTCCGGCACGCGGGTTCCGTGGGGACGCTCGGCGACATGCGCCTCCTCGTCTTCCCCGATCCGCGGACGGCCGCGGCCGACGGTGACGCGATCGGCGTCGCCGGCGACGAGCGCGTGCGCGTGTGCGGGTTCACGGGCGAGTTCGGGAGCTGGCTCGCCGGCAGCGCGTTTTCGATGAGCCGTGGCGGCTACAACACCACCGTCGACCTGCTGCACGCCCGCGTCCCGGCGGTGGTCGTCCCGGATGTACGGATGTCCGACCAGCGCGCGCGGGCACGACGGCTGGCCGAGCTCGGGTTGGCCGCGATCGTCGAGGGCGACCCGCCGTCGCCCGAGGCGATCGCCGTGGCGATTGGCCGGGCGCTCGCGGCACCCCGGCCACGGCACTCGCTCGACCTGAACGGCGTGGCGACCACGCGGGCGCTCCTCGAGCGGCTGGTCGTCGAAAGGGATGGGGCATGGCGCTCGACGGCTACGTCCGCGTCGCGAAGCACGCGGGGCTAGACGAGCGCGAGGCGCTGCTCGACGCACTCGCGGCGCTCGAGGGCGATGCGGCCGTCATCGCCGATGCGCTCCGCCGCCATCACCTGATCGGGCTCATCCGGACGCGGACGACGGACGGCGATCTTCGGGCGTGTCTTCCGCCCGTGCTCGTGGATGCGCTCGCGAGCCGCAAGCCCGTGGGACGGCTTCCGGCGGCGGTCCTGCTGGCGGCGTACGCCGACGTACGTCGTGCGTTCGAGGCGGACGGCGTCGACCTGCTGGTGCTGAAAGGGTTTTACTTTGCCGAGCGTCTCTACGGCGGAATCGATCGCCGTCCCCAACACGACCTCGACGTGCTGGTGCGACCACGGGACTTCCGGCGTGCGCTCAGAACCCTGCGCGCGCTCGGCTTCGAGCGCCGCAAGCACGACCTGCACTCGATCGCTCTCAATCGGGACGATCTGCAGGTCGACGTGCATCGCCATCTGCGCTGGGCGCCCGCCTTCGCGATCGACGAGGCGGCCCTCTGGCGGACGGCGCTCGACGTGGTGGTGCAGGGAACGCCGGTCCGCACGCTGTCCGACGACTACACGCTCGTCTTCCTCCTTCTCGCCGCCTTCGAGGATCTCGGACAGGGACAAGTCAAGCTGAAGCAGCTCCTCGACCTACAACTTCTGCTGCGCGCGATGGACGCGACGACCGATTGGGAGGCATTCTTCGCGCGACGATCGGCCGAGAATCTGCTCGCGGTGGCGGTGAACGTGCTCACCGTTTGCATGGACGTGTTCGAGGCCCGCGCCGAGCTCCCGGCGTTGGCGGCGGCGGTCGATCGGCGCGGCGAGCTCCGCGTGCTCGCGGGCCGTGACGCGGCGCTGCGGCTCGTCGCGGCGCGCGCGAAGGACCGGGAGAGCCTCGTGTGGTTCGGTCGCGTCTACCCGGGCTCGCTCGCCCATTGGCTCGTGTGGTTCTGGGCGTTCGGATTTCCGGGCAACCTCGTGCGTCTCCGACCGGGCTGGGTGCGCTCGCAAGCGCGCGCGCTCGCGGACGCCGGGCGCGCACGCGGCCGACGCGCTACGGAACCGTGACGAGGGGCCGGTTGTAGTGGAACGTCCGGGTGATCTCGTCGGTTGTCACGAAGAGACGAATCGGCAGCGTGTCACGGTAGAGATTCACGTAGGCGACGGTCGTCGCCGCCGTCGGGTAGAACGTCACAAACGCGATCGCCACCGCCCGGCGAGCACTGGGAGCGAGCGCACGTGTGCGCCGAAGCATCCACGCCGCGAGCAGATGGGAGGAGAACACGAGGCAGGTCATCATCATCGTCGTCGCGGCCCAGGCATCGCGCGCGCCGAAGACGTAGGCGACGTACGACGCCGCGAGGCAGAGGAACAACGTGTCCACGTCGCGGCGCTCTCCCTCGGCCCAGGATGCCACCGCGACAAGAGCGGCCGGGCCGAGCCCGGTAGAGAACACCTTGAAGACAACCTTGCCCCACGTCGAGAAGTGGATCGAAAGACCGAGACTCGTGCGGAGGGCGTGCAGGCTCCCGCCGCCATCGAAGAGGGATACGACGGCGAACGGCAGCCCGAGTCCGGCGAGCGCGATCGGCACCGCACGGGCCCGGCGGGTGACGACCAGGAAGACCAGGAAGCCCAGCCCGAAGATGGCGACCCAGAACTTGAAGAGGAAGCCGGTTCCGAGCAGCAGCGCGGACGTGAGGACGCGACCGCGTTCGAGGTAGACCAGTACCCCGGTCGCCAACAAGAGGGTGGCGAGCTGATCGTCGAGCTCGCCGGCCACGATGCTTCGCAGGGTGCCCGGATAGAAGGCGAAGACGAAGAGCGCGAGGAGGCGCGTACCGACGTCGAAGCGCCCGCGTCCGAAGACGAGGACGAGACCGCCGAGCAGCACGAAGATCGCCATGTTCGCCACGCGGAGGCCGTCGAGGCCCCATCGGGCGAACAGCTGGTAGGCGAGCCATGGCCCGACGAAGGTCTTGCTGTTGACCATGTCGCGGCCGACCTCGTAGGCGCCGGCGTCGACGAGATGGCCGAAGTTGACGGCCTTCAGCACGTCGCCGTACGCGCGATTGCCGACGTGCAGCATGAGCACGAGCTGGACGAGGAGCGCAGCCCCGAGGATCGCTGCTGCGAGCAGCTGGCGCGTGTGTCCCATCCGGCCGCCAGCATGTACACCGCAACGACGCGGCGAACCACTCGATGACGATGCGCGACGGCCTCGGTACCGGCTATCTCCTCCTGCCCCTTCTCGGTGGCGGCATCTTCCACGGGCTCTGCATGAAGTTCGGCTGGCTCGCCGTCCTGAAGCGCCCGATCGACGGAGGCCGCACCCTGCGAGGGAGACGGCTCTTCGGGGCGAACAAGACGATCCGCGGCGTGGTCGCGGTGGGGATCGGCACGGCCATCCTCCTTGGTGTCCAGGCGGAGCTGCTCCACCGTCTTCCGAGCGTCCGAGCGGTCGAGCTCTTCGACTACAGCCGTGTGAATGGCTGGTTGCTGGGCTTTCTCGTTGGCGCCGCAGCGATGTGCGCCGAGCTCCCCAACAGCTTCGTCAAGCGTCAGCTCGACGTGCGGCCGGGCGACGCGGCCCGTGGCACGATCGGTCTCGTGCTGTACCTCGTCGATCAGGTGGACCTGCTGGTCGGGGCGTGGCTCGCCTTCGCGCTGATTCTCGACGTCCGGCTCGTGTGGGTGCTCTGGTCGGTGGTCATCGTGGCCGTCGTGCACCAGCTCCTCACGACGGTGACGTACGCGCTCGGCATGCGGGCGTCGTCGCGCTAGCGCGGTCGTTACGGCGCGAGCGACTCTGCGGCGAATCGGTCGAGGAGGCGCTCGGAGGCAACCTGCGGAGTCGGGCCGAGCGCGTAGTGGACCTCGTACACCGCGACCGCGATGCTCTGGCTCCGAAGCTCGATCGCCTCGTGGCGCCACAAGCGCTCGACGGTTGCCTGCGAGCGGGCGCGACGGCGGGCGGGGTCGCCGATGTCGAGGATATCGGCGGTGGCTCTTCGGCAACGCCCGGGCGAGCCGAAGGCCCGCGCCCAGGCGTGGGGTGAGAGCGGCTGTTGGGCACCGCTACGGAGCACCGCGCGTGTTTCCCAGACGATCGCCTGCGCGGAACGCGGGCGTGAAAACGTCGGGTAGGCATCGAACGGCCACCAGGACCGGATCGACGAGGCCCGCGAGCTGGTCCGCACGACGGTCGCGACGAGCTGAGCGGCGATGAGCGCACCGCCGACTGCGAGGACCGTCCGCCGGCCCGAATCGACCTCGGTGCGCTCGTCGGGGCGGCGGCGGCGCGCGAATGCACGCCCGAGGGCGACCCAGTCGATCAGCGCAACGTAGGCGGGGATGAGGAAGGCGAACCAGATGCCGAGGACGAAGCCATTCACGGCGTGGAAGAGGATTCCCGCGGCGGCGAGCCAGGGCCGCGCACGACGAATGAGCACCAGCACGATGAAGCTCGATTCGAAGGCGATGACGGCGAGCCCGCTACCGACGACGACCCACGCAGGAGCCGCGTCGACCCAGCGCCAGGGAACGAAGTCGGGTTGGTAGAGAATGCGCCACAGCCATTGCAGCCACACGATCCGACGCAGGTTCGCTTCGCTCGCCCATCCGCCCGTGATCGCGCTCCCGAGCTTCGCCATGCCCGGGCCGAGGTAGAGGAGGCCGAAGAGAATCCAGACGCAGCGGAGCGTCGTGAGCGCCACCGCCGACGAGACCATGCGATTGCTCCGACGGATCGCGGCGACGAGCGCGTCGACCGAGAGGAACCGATCGGACGGTCCGACCGCCACCAGCGCCATGAACCAGACGAGGTGGTGATAGTGGTCGACCTTGCCCTGGTTCTGCGCGAGGCCGAAGACGTAGAGCGAGAGGACCGCTGCCGCGGCGCACGTCCACCGGGTGAACACGCCGAGCAACGCGAGGGCGATCATCGCGAGATCTGCGAGCACGAGCCAGCGCGCGAGCCGCGCGTCCGCCAGCACGTCGAGCGGCAGGTAAGCGTAGAACGACACCGGTCGCCAGGCGTCGCGCGGAAGGCCGGGAAGCGTGCGCTCCGTCCAGTGGAGCATCCGCCACGCGAAGGGCAGGGCACCCGCGCCCAGGAGCACCACGCGGAAGATGGCGAGATTCATCTCCCAGCCGCGCGCATCCGTTGCGACTTCGTCTCGTCGGATCGCGCTGACGAGCGCCCGGAGCGTCGGCGACTCCTAGCCGAGCACGGGCGCGCCGATGGACCTCGGACGCGCCCGCGCGCGCCACCTCAATCGAGGAACGCCCCGCTGGGCGAACCGCAGTAGATGTTCCCGAGGTTGCCGTCGACCGCCGTCTCCATCAGCCCCACGATGGCGGAGGCGGTGAAGCCATAGCACTCGGGCGGATCGGCCGGCGGAGTGAAGCACGCCTTGGAAACGGCTGCGATGGCCTTCGCCTCGCAGCCCTTGAGTGAGTCGAAGAGGCAAACGACCGTCGCCGCGTCGGCCGGGAACGGTGGGTTGCACGAGCCCGCCGCGATCGTGCCCTTGGCCAAGGCGGCGTTGCACTTGTCGTAGCACTTCTGCTTGCAGCCCACGAACTTCCCGAGGGCCTTCGCGGTGCCGCTCTGGCACTTGGTCTCGTCCGCCGTGTGGTTCGTAACATCGTTGCAGTACAGGAAGCCGAAGGCGTCGACCTGCGCCTCGAGGCTCG
>OELV01000648.1_pt1 | contig 11015 bp, 5 predicted proteins | sample 1503271 | NCBI WGS metagenome assembly OELV01 (sample SAMEA104379593, study PRJEB20068) | metagenome | biome: 1000743; feature: 77; material: 1998 | place: USA | collected 2012 | depth 25 m
GCAGCGCGTCGCGATCGCGCGCGCGCTCGCACCGGGACCGCAGCTGCTCCTCCTCGACGAGCCGTTCTCGGCGCTCGATCGCGCGGCGCGCTACGAGCTGCGAGCCTGGTTCGCGGCCCACGTGCGGGCGCAGGCGCTCGTCGTCGTCCTGGTCACGCACGACGCCGACGAGGCACGCGCCCTCGGTGACCGGCTGGTGCTGGTCGACGACGGTGCGACGGTGGCGGAGGGCACGCCCGCGGACGTGTTGGACGGACGCGACCGCGTTCGCTGAGAGCAGCCATCGACGTCCGTTGATGCCGGGAGTGCACGTCCGCGGGGTCTATCGCCCCCATGCAAGCTCTGGCCAGGCTGCGACCCTCGCGTCCGACCTCTGTACGGGATCCGGCCAATCGTACGATCCCCGCTGAGCGAGATTGCCGTCTCCGCGGACCTGTATTGCCGAATGGCAGACGGCACGTAGCTTGCTCGAACAGGGCAGCCCCATGCGGTCTTTCCTGTTGCCGAGACTCGTGCTCGCGCTGGTCTCGGTGCTTGCCGCCTACCCGACCGCGACCCGTGCGACCGTCCAGGCCGACGGGGGCCCCTCGCCGAGCTTCCTCAGGGTGGTGGACGGGAAGCTCTTCTTCACCACCTACGACGCGGACGGTGGCGGGTGGACCTTGTGGAAGAGCGACGGGACGCCCGAGGGCACCGTCGTCCTGCGCACCGATCTCGGCCTCGACGTCGAGCTGGTCGCCGCCGGCGATCGACTCGTCTTCTCGACCCGGGGCGCGCTCTGGACGAGCGACGGCACACCCGAAGGGACGGTCGTCGTCGCGGAGCTGCCGTTCTATCCGAACGCCATCAAGCGGGTCGGCGACGAGGTGTTCTTCTCGGACGCCCGTGGTCAGCTCTGGCGAAGCGATCTGACCGCCCCCGGTACGACGCTCGTGAAGAACATCGATCCGGGAATCGTCTTCCACGATCTCACGCCCGCCGCGATCACGAACGTGAGCGGGATGCTCTTCTTCCGGGCCTATACCTACCAGATCGGGACCGAGCTCTGGACGAGCGACGGCACCGAGGCGGGGACGGTGCCGATCGACATCAACCCGTACGCCGGCTCCGCCCCGAACTACTTCGCCCACACCGCAACGACGCTCTTCTTCAGCGCCGACGACAGCGCGCACGGCCACGAGCTCTGGCGCAGCGACGGAACGGTCGAGGGGACCGCCCTCGTCCGCGACATCTATCCCGGCGGCGACGCCTGGCCTCGGAACCTCCGCGTCGTCGGCGACACGGTCTTCTTCAGCGCCGACGACGGCACCGGCGCCGAGCTCTGGCGCTCGGACGGCACCGAGGCGGGGACGACGCTCGTCAAGGACGTGAACCCGTTCGGCGGCTCGTTTCCGACTGCGCTCGTGAACATCGACGGCACGGTCTTCTTCCGCGCCGACGACGGCACGCACGGCCTCGAGCTCTGGCGGACCGACGGGACCGAGGCCGGGACGTATCTCGTGCGCGACGTGAACCCGGCGGGAGGCTCGGTTCCGGCCAATCTGCGCAACGTGGACGGCCGACTCTTCTTCACGGCCGACGACGGTGTGCACGGCGAGGAGCTGTGGGCGACCGACGGCACACCCGACGGGACGAGGCTGGTGGCCGATCTGAATCCGAAGGGCGGGTCCTATCCCCACGCGATCGTGAGCATGGACGGCGCCGTCTATCTGAGCGCCGACGACGGCACGAACGGGACGCAGCTCTGGAAGGTCACGTGCCCGCAGGACGACGGCGTGTGCACGTCCACGGTGATTCCGCTCCCATCGCCGCAGCGGTCCTCGCAGGGCGTGATGCTCCTCGTGAAGGACGTGAACCCCGGTCCCGCGGACAGCGAGCCCTACTATCTCACTCGCGTCGGCGGATCGATCTTCTTCCAGGCCTATCGGCCGGACACGGGCATCGAGCTCTGGCGAAGCGACGCCACGGAGGCGGGCACGTGGCTCGTGCGCGACATCGAGCCCGGTCCCGGCGACTCGTATCCGTACCAGTTCACCGACGTGAACGGCGTGGCGTATTTCGTCGCGTACTCATCGTGGGTCGGCTCCGAGCTGTGGCGCAGCGACGGCACCGAAGACGGGACGACGCTCGTGCGAGACCTCGTGCCCGGGTGGGGGTCGTCGTATCCCGAGAACCTCACGCCGTTCGACGGCGCGCTCTTCTTCTCCGCGACCGATGCGTCGGTTGCGGGCCTCTGGAGGACCGACGGCACCGAAACCGGTACGGAGCGTGTCTTCGAGGGCGCGGTCTACAGCGTCGGCACGATGGGTGGCGCGCTCTACTTCCTGGGCGATCCCCCGCCGGGGTATTCGTCGTGGCTGCGCGCGCTGTGGCGCTCCGACGGGACCGCCGCCGGCACGGTCCCGCTCGGCACCTTCTACGGCCCGTCCGGCAACCCGCGGCTGACCGGTCTAACGGCAGCCGGCCCGTACATCTACTTCCGTGCGGATTGGGGCAACCTCTGGCGGAGCGACGGTACGCCCGAGGGGACGTTCCAGGTGGGCCCGAACAGCTTGAATCCACAGGGGTTCACGAGGGTGGGCGACATCCTGTATCTCTCGGGCAACTCGTATTGGAACGACCTCGGGCGCGAGCTCTGGCGCAGCGACGGCACGCCGGAAGGCACCTACATGGTGGCCGACGTCAATCCCGGTCGTGCCGACAGCCAGCCCGGCCGTCTGACCGACGTGAACGGCACACTCTTCTTCTGGGCCGCGCACGCTGCGACCGGGTTCGAGCTCTGGAAGAGCGACGGTACCGCACCCGGCACGGTCCTCGTGCGCGACATCGACCCGACCGATGTCACCGTCCCGTCCTACTTCCAGGCACTGGGCAACTTTCTCTACTTCACCGCGCAGACGCCGAGCTTCGGCTACGAGCTCTGGCGGAGCGACGGCACGTCCGAGGGTACCGTCATCGTGCGCAACCTGAACCTGGTGCGCAGCAGCTATCCCGAATCGCCGGCCGTTCTCGGCGGAACGCTCCTCTTCTACGCCGACGACGGCCGCTTCGGCGACGAGCTGTGGGCGCTCACGCCCTGCGGCAACGGGGGCCTCGAGCCGGGCGAGCAGTGCGACGACGGCAACCTCGAGCCCGGGGACGGATGCAGCGATCTGTGCCGGATCGAGGCGCCGATCACGACGAGCACCACGACCACGACCGAGCCGCCGACGTCGACCAACGCGACCTCGACGCTCGTGACTCCGACGTCGGTGCCCGTGACGACGACGGTGGGTCCGGTGACGACGACCTCCTCGACGCTTCCACCCGAGGATTGCGGGAATTGTCTCGACGACGACGGCGACGGGCTCGTCGACATCGAGGATCCGGCGTGTTGTGCCAGCTCGAACGCGCTCACCATCGGTCGAGTCCGGGTGACGTTCCGAGCCGACGGAAACGGGCTCGTGCTGCGCGCGGTGCCCGACGGCATCGAGGTCGGAGGGAGCAACGCCGTCCCGGAGGTGGTCCTGCAACTCCGGGCCGGCGACCATGCCCCCTGGTGTGTGCGCATCCCGTCGACTCGGTTGCGGGCGTCCAATCGGGGCCTGCGTTTCGATGACCCCAAGGCGACGCTGGCGAGCGCGGGTGGGCTGACGCGCCTCCGCCTGCTCCACGCCAAGGGCGGCGGCATGAGCTTCACGGCAAGCGGTGACTCGACGCCGTTCGTCGCAGAGCCCGGCTCCCTCGACATGGCGATCGCGCTCGTCGCGTCCGGTGGCGACACGGTGTGCGCGAGCGGCACCACGACGCTGCGGCCGGACGTGCGCAGAACTCGCCTGCGCGCCGAATCGGCGGTCGGCCATCGACGCGCGCTTCCGTGACGCAAAGCGTTCACACTGGCAGGGAGCGACCGGGTTCGATAGGGAGCCCGCATGCTGGCGCGATCGGTCGGGCTGATCTCGGCGTTGATCGCGACCGCCGGTATGCTCGGCGGATGCTCCACGCTGCTCGCGGTCGGCAAGCAGCAGGAGCGCGCCGACCGGAACGCGATCATCAGCGGCACGGTCACGACGGACTACGAGGCGCGCGGCCCGCTCGTCGTCGGCCTCGCCGCCCGGAACGCGTCGGGCGGCTTCGTTCTCGTGGACCACTTCGTGGCCGAGAGGCCCGGGCCGTGGGTCTTCGGCGTCGAGCCCGGCACGTACTGGCTCGGCGCCTTCGAAGACGCCAACCGCGACCGTCGCTACGACGACGAGCCCGCCCTCCGCCCCGATCCCGAGCGGCCGGTGGTGCTCGCGCCCGGCCAGCAGCTGCGCGGCATCGCGCTGCGCATCCCGCGCGAGGGGCGCTTGCCGCGGAGTCCGGTGTCGCTGCAGGACGTCGAGGTCCGAGCGCCGGGCGAGCAGCGACGCGTGAGCGCCTTCGCGTTCAGCGTCGCCGGCACTGTGACGACGCTCGACGATCCGCGCTTCGATCGCGAGGTCGCGACCAAGGGGATGTGGCAGTACTACGACTTCCTGCTCGAGGGCCGCCCGGGGATCTACTTCCTCGAACCCTACGACCCCGCGAAGATCCCCGTCTTGTTCGTGCACGGCATCGGCGGTACGCCGCAGGAGTTCCGCTTCCTCGTCGACGCGCTCGACCGCACGCGGTTTCAGCCGTGGGTCTTCTACTACGGGTCGGGCGCCCGCCTCGAAGTCGTCGCCACCATCTTGACGCAGCTCTTCGTGCGGCTCCGCCAGGAATACGGCTTCACACGCGTGGCCGTGGTCGCGCACAGCATGGGTGGCCTCGTGACGCGGGAGTTCCTGCTGCAGGACTACGAGCTGAACGGCACGCAGGTCGTGCGGACGTACGTGACCATCTCCTCGCCGCTCGGCGGCATGGCCTCGGCGGCGGAGGGCGTGCAAAAATCGCCGGTCGTGCTGCGCTCGTGGTACGGACTCTCGCCCGACGGCGCCTATCTGAACGGCCTCTTCTTCAAGGACGGCGCCAAAACGGCGCGCCGCCGTCTGCCGGAGCACATCGCCTACCACTTGCTGTTCGGATTCCGGGGCGGCGGACCCGACGGCTCGGGCGACGGGATCGTGTCGGTGGCGAGCCAGCTACGCGCCGAGGCGCAGGAGGAGGCCCGCTCGCAACGCGGCTTCGACGAGGACCACACGAGCATCCTGCGGAGCCCCGCCGTCGCGGCGCGAGTGAATGCCATCCTGGCGGAGCTGCGCTGATGCGCCTGCCCTCGACGGTCGCGCCGCGCACGGTGTAGGAGCGGGGCGCCATATGGGACGACGATCGCGAGAGAAGAGGGATCGGCGCATCGAGGCGCCGGCGCCGGAGCCGGTTCGGGCCGCCGCGCCGCATCGACCGGCGCGCTCGACGCCCGGCCCGGCGGCTCCCGCGATCCCCCTCGCGACGCTCTGGCGCGAGCACCGGACGCCCATCCTGGTGCTCTTCGCCGGCGCGCTGGTCGTCCGCGCTCTTCTGCTCATCGAGATCGCCGGCACGCCCTTCTTCGAGGTCGGCAACATCGACAGCGTTGGCTACCAGACGTGGGCGACGCGGATTGCGGACGGAGCCTGGTGGCCGACGGGGACCTTCTATCAGTCGCCGCTCTACGCGTACTTCCTCGCTGCGCTGTATTCGATCTTCGGCGTCGGGTCGTGGAGCCCGCGCGTCGTGCAGATCATTCTCGGGAGTCTCAATCCCGTCCTGGTGTACGCGATCGGAACCCGACTCTTCACGCGCCGGATCGGCTGGATCGCGGGCGTCGCGTTCGCGCTGTACGGCCCGCTCGTCCTCGAAGAGATCACCTTCAGCAAGACGACGCTGCTCGTGACGACGTCGCTCGCGGGGTTCGGCGTCTACCTCTGGAAGGCGCCGTCGGGTGAGCTGCGCGGCCTGCTGCTCGCCGGCTTGCTGATCGGCGTGAGCGTCGTCGGCGTGGGGCAATGGTTGCCGCCGTTCTTGGCACTCGCCCTGTGGACCCCGATGATGGCGGAACGGCTTCCACGCGAGCGACGCTGGCGTGCGGCGGCGGCGTTCGCGGCCGGCGCGCTGATCGTGCTCCTGCCGATCACGGTGTGGAACAGCGCGAACGGCGGTGGGCTGGTGCTCACCAGCGGCGATGCCGGCCTCAACCTCTATACGGGCAACAACGAGCGCGCGACCGGTCTGCCGGCGAGCCCGCCCGGGCTCCGCAACGTGCCGCAGTTCGAGGAAGCGGACGGGAAGCGGCTCGCCGAGCGCGCGGTGGGTCGCCCGCTCTCTCCGGCGGAGGTCGGACGGTACTGGTCGTCGCAGGCCTTCGCCTTCATCACGAGGCGACCCGGGGACTGGATCGCGCTGCTCGGACAGAAGCTTCTCACGCTCTGGAACGGCTACGAGATCTCCGACAACTACCACTACCACTTCATGCGGACGAACTTCCTGCCGCTGCTGCTGCCGCTCGTGACGTTCCGTCTCGTGGCGCCGCTCGCGCTGGTGGGGGCCGTGTTGCCGTTCTGGCGGCGGCGGGACCTGACCGCGCTCTACCTCGTCTGCTTCGGGTATCTCGCGACCCTCCTCATCTTCTACGTCCGCGGGCGGTACCGCATCCCGGCGGTGCCGTTCCTCGTGGTGCTCGCCGCCGTCGCGGTCGACCGAATCGTCGACGCCATTCAGTGGCGACGCTGGTCGAGCGTGGCGACGATGGCCGGCTTCCTGACCGTTGCCGGCATCTTCACGAATCACGAGTACTGCGAGGCGGCGCATCACGGCATGGCCCGGATCTGCCTCGGCGGTGATCTGTGGTTCGACGACGAGTGGCTGAAGCTCGCCGAGTGGTATCGGAACAACGGGCAGGTCGACCGCGCGATCGGCTTCGCGGAGCGGGCACGCGAATGCACGCGCGGGCGCCGGCGCTCCAACATCGAGTGGTGGGTCGGCGAGATGGAGACGATGCAGACCGACCAGCTCGTGCGCGAAGGCCGGCGCGAGGAGGCGGCACCGCACTTCGCGCGCGCCGAGCAGAGCTACCGAACGGCGCTCGGCCTCGACCAGCCGCCGGCCACCGCGCACAGCGACCTCGGGAGTCTCTACGCGATCTATGGGAAACCCGCCGAGGCCGTGGCGGAGTTCGAGATCGCGCAGGCGACGCGGCTTCTCGATCCCGCGGCGATGCGTCGCTTCGCGCGCGCCTACGTCGACCTCAGCCGCTGCGCCGATGCCGAGCGCGTGCTGGGACAGCTCGACCGCGCCCGCGGCCTCACCGCGCCGTCCGACGAGACCCGCGGGATCCTCGCTGCATGCGGCGCGAAGCCGTGAAGCGGCGCGGCGCGCCCGCGCCGCCGCCGCCCGTCTCGGTGATCGAGCGTCTCCAGGCGCACGCGGATAGACCCCGCGTGCGGAGCGCCGCGCTGGTCGTCGTGTTGGGCATGTTCGCGATTCACGGGATCATCGCCGCGCGTACGCACACGCCGACCGCGGACGAGTTCGTCTATCTGCCGGCAGGGTACTACCACCTGCGCACCGGCGATCTGAGCTTCGACTCGACGAATCCGCCGCTGCTCAAGATGGCGATGGCGCTCCCGCTGCTCGCCATGCCCATCGAGCTCGATCGCGATCCGCGCTGGCGGGACAACGCGACGGGCTGGGCCGCGTGGACGTTCGGCACGCGCTTCATGGAGATCAATCGGACGCGCTACCTCCAGGCGTATTTCGCCGCCCGCATGGTCGTGCTGATCCTCGGGATCGGGCTCGGCATCCTGCTTTTCCGTCGCGCGCGTGCCTTGCTGTCGCCGCTCGCCGCGCTCGCGACCCTCGTCCTCTACGGGACGATGCCCTTGCTGATCGGCCACAGCTCGCTCGCGACGCTCGACGTGGGTGTCACGCTGCCGATCTTCGCGGCATTTGTCACGCTCGATCGCTTCACGTCGACGAAGAGCTGGCGATGGGCGGCGGCGACCGGCGCGCTGCTCGGGATCGCGTTCGTGGTGAAGGGTGTCGCGATGCTGTTCGTGCCGATCGTGGCGGTGTTGGCGGTGATCGGCTGGCGGGCGTGGGATCGCGCAGGACTCGGGGCGCTCGCCACGGGCGCGCTCGCAGGCATCGCGGGCGCGTGGCTCGCGCTGGAGGCGGCGTACGGATTCTCGGGATTTCCGCTGCCGGGGCCGATCGTCGAAGGCGTTCGTTTCCAGATGCAGGCCGGCAGCGCCGGGGAATTTCCGGCGTTCCTGGCCGGCCGGTGGTCGCAAACCGGCTGGTGGTACTACTTCCTCGCCGCGTTCGTGCTGAAGACGCCGATCCCGTCGCTCTTGCTGCTGCTGCTGGGAACGGCGACCGTCCTGCGCCGAGGCGTCCGCGGGCCGGGCGATGCATGGCTCCTGCTGCCGCCGCTCTTCCTCCTCTACGTGCTCTCGTTCCACTTCGGGAAGAACTACGGCGCGCGCTACCTCTTGCCGGCATTTCCGTTCTTCCTCCTGCTCGCCGGCCGAGGCGTGGACGCGCTGCTACGCATCGGCACGCCCGGGCTCGTGGTGGGAAGCGTGCTGCTCGCCTGGCAGCTCGTCGCGTGCACGGTCGTCTCCCCCCATCACATCGCCTACTTCAACGAGATCGTGGGCAACCCCGATCACGCGCGTCGCTGGCTCCTCGATTCGAACCTCGACTGGGGACAGGACCTCGGACGCGTGAAGGCCTATCTCGACGCGCGTGGAACGAACCAGATCTGTCTCGGCTACTTCGGACACGTCGATCCGCATCTCTACGGGATCGAATATTCCTTTCCGCCGACGAGCCCCACGCCGACACGCTGCGCGGTGAGCGCCAACTTCCTCGCCGGCTATCCCTACGCGATCACGTATGCCGGCGAGAAGATCCTCGGCGTGCGGCGCGAGGCGTGGTCGTGGTTCGATCGCTACCGCCCGGTCGCCCGCATCGGACGGTCGATCTACGTCTTCGACATCACGGCCGACGACGTCGCGCGCGGCGGGTCGGCTCGATAGGCGATGTGGTCGTTCGGACGCGCGGTCGTGCGCTGGGCACTTTGGGTGGCGGTCATGCTGCTCGTCGGCGAAGGCGCGGTGCGCGCCGTGGCGCTCGTGCTCAGACGCGACGCGACCGTCGCCGCGAGGCCCGGAGGTCGGGTCGTCTACTGCGTCGGCGACTCGTTCACGTACGGGCAGGGGGTCCGCACGGACGAGGCATGGCCGCAGGTGCTTGGCCGCCTGCTCGAGGAATCGATGCCCGGTCGCGCGCCGCAGGTCCGGACGCTCGCGGAGCCCGGACGCAGCAGCAGCGTCGCCGTCGTCGACGTGAAGGGCGCGTTGGAGGCGGGCGATGCGGGCCTCGTGCTCGTCCTCACGGGTTGGAATGCCAACGACGGCGATTTCGCCGAGCACGCGAGTCGTCACGAACGCGCAGTGCCGTGGACGAGCACGGTCGACGTGTGGCTCGAGCGCTCGCGCCTCTATCGTGTCGCGAAGCAGGCGCTCACCTTTCGAAGCCGCACCCTTGTCTTCGACGACGTACGAATCGTACCACAGACGACGGCCATGTCGCTCTACGAGTTCCGCGCCTACCAGGAGATCGGCCTCGAGAACCTGCGACAGATCGCGCGCCTGTGTCGAGCCGCCAACGTGCCGTGCGCGTTCCTCACGTATCCCCACCAGCTGCTGCCACCCAGTGGGGCGACCACGCGCACGGAGTTCTACCACGCGTTCTTCGGGAGCACGCCGCTCACCGAGAGCGACTACCTCTTCCACGACCGGCTGCCCGGCGAGATCGCGATGGACGCCGTGATCCGGCACGTCGCGGAGACCGAGGGGCTTCCGTTGATCGATACGCAGCCGCCGTTCGACCGGGCGGCCGGACAGAGCTTGTTCCTCGCCGACTACCATCATCCGACGCCGGCCGGGCATGCCCTGATCGCGCGCGCGGTGTTCGATGCGGTGGCGAAAGGGCTCGCCGACGCGGGGCGTTGAAAGCGTTCGTTCGACCGTCCACCGAAACGCGATCGAACGCGGCTTACGGGTTGCGATTCGCGCCTCAGGTGCAGTATTGCCGTTGCGGAGGTGCACTCCATGAGTGCCGCGTCGTCGATCGCCGCGTTTCTGGTCGCACTGGCGGCCGCTCCAGCGGGCGCAACCGTCTGCCCGGTCCACCCGCGGATCAATCGCATCCCGACACTGCGCGCGCACGTCGACTTCCCCGTCGACTTCCAGGCGACGCTGCGCCAGACGTGCGGCAGCGTGCAGTGGGCAGCGATCGTCAGGCCGTTCGGGTTCAGGATCGACACCACCGGCGGTCGTTTCTACTGGACGCCCGCCTTTCCTGGGATCGAGCGGATCACGCTCCAGGTGACGCAGACCAACGAAACCGGCGTCGGGAGCCGCACGAAGCGATTCAAAGCCATCGTCGACGACAACACGCTCACGTACCCGCTCTTCCGCGACTACCTCGCGCAACCGGCGACGGTCCCGATCCAGGGTCGAGCCCACGGTACCTACACGCTCGAGTACGCCGATCAGGCCACGCCGACCGTACGCCTCCCGATCGCCGGGCCGATCACGACGCCCGTCGACACCACGGGACTGCTCGCCGACTGGGACATCCGTGATCTTCCCGACGGCGGTCGGTACGTCCTCTACCTCACGACCAAGCCCGGTCGGTCGCTGGTCACGAATCCCGTCATCATCGACCGCAGCGCGCTCCCGGGTTGGCCGAAGCGGGTCGAGGCGATCGCCGAATCGATCGTCCTCGGCGACCTGGACGACGACGGCATCGACGAGGTCTTGGTCGTCACGCTACCGGGCTCGCTGTACGCGTGGCGAATCGACGGCATGGAGCTGTTCGAGGTGGAGCAAGTCGGAACGGCGCAGGCCGCACCCTCGATCGGGGACATCGACGGCGACGGACGTCCGGAGGTCGTCTGGACGACCGAGAAGGCGAGCCTGCGCGCGCATCGACTCGACGGAACGCTCCTGCCGGGGTTCCCGACTCCGTTCGACAATAGCCGATCGACGCGCGCCCCGCTCACGCTCGCCGATCTCGACGGCGAC
>OELV01000098.1_pt1 | contig 10933 bp, 8 predicted proteins | sample 1503271 | NCBI WGS metagenome assembly OELV01 (sample SAMEA104379593, study PRJEB20068) | metagenome | biome: 1000743; feature: 77; material: 1998 | place: USA | collected 2012 | depth 25 m
TCTGATGGCGGCGGCGTAGTCGGGGTCTTTGAACACCGCCGTACCCGCTACTAGGACGTCGGCGCCGGCGGCGGCCGCCTCGGCGGCGTTGTGGGGATAGATCCCGCCGTCCACTTCGATGAGGAAGCTCGTGCCGGACTCCGTTCGCATCGCGCGTGCGGCCGAAAGGCGTTCCATGGAGCCCTTGACGAATGGCTGGCCGCCCCAGCCGGGATTGACGCTCATGACGAGCAGCAGGTCGATCAGGTGGACGAAAGGCCGGACCCGCTCGATCGGCGTTGGCGGATTGAGGGAGAGACCGGGGCGTGCGCCGGCGTCGCGAATCGTCTGCAGCACCGCGGGGACGTCGGGACAGGCTTCGACGTGCACCGTGATCCGATCCGCTCCAGCCTTGATGAACTCGGCGATCTGCCGCTCCGGATGCTCGATCATGAGGTGGACGTCGAGGACGAGCGGCGTCGCTTGCCGGATGGCACCTACCACGACCGGACCGAGCGTGATCGGCGGCACGAAGTGGCCGTCCATCACGTCGACGTGGATCCAATCGGCGCCGCCGACCGTCACGGCGGCGACCTCGTCACCCAACCGACCGAAGTCCGCGGCGAGTATCGACGGCGCAACCAGCGGCACGGCCGCTTAGTAGCCGACGGCCGAATCGAACGCCACCGATCCGCGTCGTTTCGTGAGGCGTTTCTATCGCGACCGGAGTCGCGCCGCGAAGAAGCCGTCGAGTCCGTGTGTGTGAGGGGCGGTGCGGAGAAAGCCGTCGGTGTCGATGCAGGGGAAGGCGAGCGGTGGTTCGACGACGAACCTCGGTCGCGACGTGAGGAGCCAGTCGATCACGCCGGTCGTTTCGTCGCGCGTGCGCGTGCAGACCGCGTAGACGAGGATGCCGCCGGGGCGGACGAGCTCCGCAACGCCGCTCACGAGGTCTCGCTGCAGAGATGCGAGCCTCGCGATGTCCTCGGGGCGGCGCCGCCACTTGAGCTCGGGATGACGACGAAGCGTACCGAGCCCGGAGCATGGCGCATCGACGAGGACGGCATCGAATCGCTGCGTCGTGGGCGGGTGCTGCGCGTCGGCGCTCACCGCGAGCGCGCCGACGCCGAGTCGCGCGGCCTCGGCGCGCAAGCGTCCGAGGCCGGTGCGATTTCGATCGAGTGCGACGATACGCCCGGCGGGCCCGAGGCGCTCGCCGATGGCGAGCGTCTTCCCGCCCGGCGCTGCGCAGGCATCGAGCACGCGAGCATCGGGCGCGACGTCGACCAGAGCGGCCACGAGCTGCGAGGCCTCTCCCTGGAACCCGAACAGGCCGTCGCGATAGACGGGAAGGCCGCGGAGCCGTCCGGCCTCCCTCGGGACGACGAGCGCCGTCTCGGCAAACTCGCCGGGGTCGGTCGGCACGCCGGCATCCGCGAGTGTCGCCCGCAGCGCTTCCCGGTTCGTGCGCCGGCCGTTCACACGGAGCGCGACACGGGGCGCGCGGGTGTTGGCCTCGACGAGGGCCGCGGCCTCGCGCAGGCCGAGCTCGTCCACCCACCGCTGCACGAGCCAGCGCGGATGCGACCACTCGACGGCGAGTCGCCCGATCGGATCGGCTCCCTGGTCGGGCAGCCCGAGGCCAGCCCGTCCTGCGCGGGCGGCGCGGCGCAGGACCGCGTTCACCAGACCCCCGGCACGCCGGCCCGCGAGCCGCACGCTCTCGTCGACGGCCGCATACGCGGGCACCCGATCGAGGAAGAGGAGCTGAAAGAGGCCGAGCCGGAGCGCCGCGCGCACCGACGGCTCGAGTCGATCGAGCGGATCGTGCAGGAGCTCGCCCAGGTGGTGATCGAGCCGGCCCTGCCAGACGAGCACTCCGTAGACCAGCTCCGTCGCCAGCGCCCGGTCGAGCGGCCCGAGCGCCGTGCCCGATAGGCGGTGTGTCAGCAGGACGTCGGCGAAGGCGTCCTCGGTCTCGACACGCCTGAGGATGTCGTGCGCGACCGCGCGGGCGTCGTCGCGGCGCGGGCTCACGTTCCGAGACGGGCGCCCGCGACGACCCGGTGTCCGGCGAGGAATGCTCCCACGGGCATGCGCCGCTTCCCCTGAAGCTGTACCTCGAGGAGGGCGAGTGCGTCCCCGCCCGTCGCGACCACGAGGCCGCGCGGGCCGGCCTCGAGGACCGTTCCAGGCATGCCCGTTCCCTCGCGCGCTGCGGCGGCCAGGACTTTCAACGTGGCGCCCTCGACGGTGGTGAAGGCGGAGGGCTTGGGGGCGAATGCCCGCACGGTCCGCGCGAGCACGGCCGCGGGTTGCATCCAGTCGAGCCGCGTGTGCTCGCGCTCGATCCTCGGCGCGAAGGTCACCCCCTCCGCGGGTTGCGGCACCGGACGTATGGAGCCGTCCTTCATGCCGGCGATGGCGTCGCCGAGCGCCGAAGCGCCCATCTGCGCCAGCCGCTCGCCCAGGCTGCCGGCGGTGTCGTCGGCTTCGATGCGCGTGCCGCGCACGAGCAGGACGTCTCCCGCGTCCATCTCTTCGCTCATCGCCATGATGGTGACCCCGGTCTCGGCGTCGCCGGCGAGGATCGCATGCTGGATGGGCGCCGCCCCGCGATGGCGCGGCAGGATCGAGGCGTGGACGTTGATGCAGCCGCGAGGCGGCAGCTCGAGGATCGTGCGCGGTAGGATGCGTCCATATGCCGCCACGACGATCAGGTCGGGGTCGAGCTCACGCAGGTGGTTGAGCAGGTCTGGCGTGCGGACCTTCTCCGGTTGCAGGACCGGAAGGCCGTGCGCGAGCGCCAGGGTCTTCACCGCAGGGGGCCCGAGCGCGAGTCCGCGACCGCGCGGCCGATCGGGTTGGCAGACGACGCCGACGACGCGATCGGGCCCGGCGAGCAGTGCTGCCAGGCTCGGACAGGCGAAGGCCGGCGTCCCCATGAACACGATCCGCCAGGGACGCTCGACCTGGGTCACTAGATTACGTGCGTGGTGCGGCCGCTCGATGCGGGACGGCCCTGGCGATCGAGCTTCCTCTGCCGTGCCCGGTAGAGATCGCGCTTGAGACGCGAGAGCCGGTCGATGAAGAGCTTGCCGTCCAGGTGATCGAGCTCGTGCTGCAGTGCGACCGCCAGGAGTCCGTCGGCCTCGATCGCGATTTCCTTCTCGTCGGGCGTCCAGGCGCGCAGCAGGATTCGTTGGGCGCGCTTCACCTCGGCCGTGAAGTCGGGAACCGAGAGGCAGCCCTCCTCGAAGGCGATCTCGCCCTCCCGTTCGGCGATCACCGGGTTCACGAGCTTCAGCAGATGCTTACCCGGCCCCTCGTCCTTCTCGTGCACGTCGAGGACGATGACCCGCAGCGGCTCGCCCACCTGCGTCGCGGCGAGACCGATGCCGGGCGCGGCATACATGGTTTCCGCCAGGTCCTCGCACAGCTGTGCCACGCGGCCGTCGAGGCTCGGAACGTCGCCGGCCACGGCCTTCAGCCGCGGGTCGGGGTAGGTGAGGATCGTACGGAGCGGCATCCTCGGAGCGATCGACGCTACATGCTCATCGGATCAACATCAACGAGGAGTCGTATCCCCTTTGCCTGCGTCTCGGGCTCCATCGTGCGGCTGAAGCGTGCGAGGGCGCGGAGCCCGCGGACGTCGGCATGGCGGAGCAGAAGCTGCCGGCGGTATCGGCCTCTGACACGCTCCACCGGTGGTGGGGCCGGACCGAGCACGGCGTCCTCGCCGAGGCCGAGCCGCCGCGCGTGGTCGCGCAGGCGATCGCCGAGAGCCTGCGCCACTCGCTCGACGATTGCCTCGGCCTTGCCTTCGAGACGCACGAGGACGAGGCGTGTGAACGGAGGGTAGCCGAGTGCCCGGCGGCGTCCGAGCTCGCCGGCGACGAAGGTCTCGTAATCGTGGGTGGCCGCGGCGGTGATGCTTGCATGCGTCGGTCGCAACGTCTGCACGATCACGCGTCCGGGACGACGTCCGCGGCCGGCTCGACCGGCGACCTGGACCAGCAGCTGGAACGTGCGCTCGGCGGCGCGAAAGTCGGGTACGTTGAGCGATTGGTCGGCGAGCAGCACGGCGACCAAGGTCACGCCCGGGACGTCGTGACCTTTGCTCACCATCTGCGTCCCCACGAGGACGTCGATCGTTCCTTCGTGCCAGCTATGGAGAATGCGCCGTTGGGCGCCGGCGCGCTGGGCGACGTCGCGATCGAGCCGCTCGACGGCCATGTCCGGATACGCGGTCCGGAGCGCCGACTCGATGCGCTCCGTGCCGACGCCGTATGCTTCGAGCGAGGGCCCCTGGCAGCTTTCGCAGCGGGCCGGCGGACGGCGGTGGAACTGACAGTGGTGGCAGGCGAGTGCCCCCCGAGCACGATGCCAGGTGAGGGTCACGCTGCACGCGGGACAGTCGGCGGTCGCCCCGCATGCGGGACACTGCAAGTAGGTCGCAAAGCCGCGGCGATTCAAGAACACGAGCGATTGCTCGCCGCGTGCGAGGGTCTCGGCCATGGCCGCCTGCAGCTCCTCCGACAGGAGCCCCGTGTCGAACGAGCGGACGCGACCGCGGAGGTCGACCACATCGACCGTCGGGAGGGGTTGCCCGGTCGGGCGGGTACGGAGCTCGAGCAGTCGATGCCGTCCGTCGAGGGCCGCCTGGTAGCTCTCGACACTCGGGGTCGCCGAAGCCAGGACGACGACGGCCTTCGCGAGCCGCGCACGCACCACGGCGAGATCCCGTGCGTGGTAGCGGATGCCTTCCTCCTGTTTGTAGGAGGTATCGTGCTCCTCGTCGACGACGACGAGCCCCACCCGCCCGAGCGGCGCGAACACGGCCGATCGCGCGCCGACGACGACGCGTGCCTCTCCATTGGCGACGCGCCGCCACTCGGTCCAGCGCTCGCGCGGGCCGAGCCCGCTGTGCAGCACGGCGACCGTGTCGCCGAAACGTTCGCGGACGCGTGCGACCACCTGATGGGTCAGCGCGATCTCCGGGACCAGGATGAGCACGTCGCGGCCCGCCGCCAGCGTGGTCTCCGCCGCCGCGAGGAATACTTCGGTCTTCCCGCTCCCGGTGATGCCGTGGAGCAGAAACGAGCCGTGGTCTCCCCTGCGGACGGCGTCCACGATTCGTCCGACCGCCTCGCGCTGCGGCGCCGTGAGATCGGGCCCCATCGTCGCTGGGGGGGCATCGGAACGGCGCGGCGTCGGGCGCCGAATGCGCTCCGCGATGCCGGCGGTCACGAGAAATCGCAATGCGTCTGCGCTGATGCCAGCCGCCTGGGCATCGCGTAGCAGGACGGTCCCGTCCGGTGCCTCGACGAGCAGTCGGTAGGCCGCGGAGCGTGCGCGAGCCCGGCGCTCGAGCGCTCCAGCCTCGTCGGGATCGAGGCGGCGCAGCAGGTGAAGCGAGATCTCCTGAGCCGCATCGGGGACGCGGACCGGTACGATGGTGCCTATGACGTCCGCCAGCGATGCCAGGTAGTAGCGGGCGGTCCAGCGGCAGAGCTCGAGCAGATCGGCGGGCAGGAAGGGCGTCGAATCCAGGAGGTCGAGGATGGCGCGCAGGTCGCCGGTTGCCGGCGGCTCGGCGGTGAAGCCGGCCACCACTCCCGTGCGCGTCTGACGGCCGAGCGGTATGCGGACGCGCATCCCAACCTGTATGCGATCCTGCAGGGCGCTCGGTACACGATACGTGAAGAGGTCGTGCCGCGGCACGGGCGGGAGCGGCGCGATCTCGACGAGCCCGTGCATCCGTGCGCACCGCACTAGAGTCGGCCGTTCGGGGTGTCAACTTTCCGACCGCGTCATCGAGTCGACATCAGTGGCCGAAAGTCGACGCGCGCGAGCGATCGACTGCGTGGATTGTCGCGTCGATTCGAGGATCCGGTGGTGGCACCTCGCTTGCAACCGTCGTTTTCCAGCCCCTCCTTTCTGCACACGAGGAGACCCGGTCGTGGCGACACGATCGGGTCTTCTCGTTTTTGCCGTCTGCATGCTGCGCGCGAAGTTATGTCGCCGGCGAACTGGGCACGCGGGTTGCTGGAATACCGGCGTGACGAGGAGGGTTGGTGACGCTTCGTGCTTTGACAACCGCGCTCTCTGAAGCGCATACTGCATGCGTCGAGTCAGAATTTCGGACTCGCGCGACAGCTGAGCGGACTGCCCGTGGGGCGGTGAGGATGGGGCGATGATGGGGAGGATGCGGCCGTGGCGCTGGCAGAACTGTTGAATCCGGCGGGCCTTGCCCGCAAGCTGCAGCTGGATCGATTCCAGCACCTGCTCGGCGCGAACCTTTCGAATCCGTTCAAGCGCACGGGCGGTTATCTGGTCGTCGACATCGGCTCGAGCAGCATCAAGCTCGCCGAAGTGTTTCACGGACCCTCGGGTCCGCGTCTCACTGCGTTGGCCATGGCGCCGCTGCCGCCGACCGTGATCCAGTCGAACGTCATCCAGGACGAGGCGCCGGTCGTGGACGCGATCAAGGCGCTCCTCCAACGGACGGGCGTGCAGTCGAAGGCCGTCATCACGGCGGTGCCGGGCCCGGCGGTCATCGTGAAGAAGGTCGTGCTGCCCGCACAGACCGGCAATGCGATCGATTCCGCGGTGCTCTCCGAGGCGCAGCAGCTCATTCCCGACTCCCTCGACAACGTCCACCTCGACTACCAGGTGGTCGACTGGATGGAGGACGGGAACAAGATGGAGGTCCTCGTCGTCGCGGTGAAGCGGGACATCATCAACAGCTACACGGCCGCGATCCGCGGCGCCGGTCTCGATCCCGCGGTCGTCGACGTCGATTACTTCGCGCTCGAGAACATGTTCGAGCTCAACTACGACACGAGCGAGGGGGGCTCGGTGGCGCTGGTCAACATCGGCGCGCGCTACTCCTCGATCAACATCCTGAAGGACGGCCGCTCGACGTTCACGGGCGACGTCCCGGTCGGTGGGGCCGAGTTCACCGATGCGCTCGTGCGCCAGCTCGGCGTGTCGCCGGCCGACGCCGACGCGCTCAAGCGCGGACGCGGCGCCGCGAACATCGCGCCGGCGGACACGGAGCCCATCCTCGGCTCGGTGACCGAGTTCATCGTCGAGGAAGTGCAGCGGGCCCTGTCCTTCTTCTGGACGGCCGCGACGGACGAGCCGCTCGGCGCGGTGCTCCTGTCGGGCGGCCCATCGCGGATGCCGGGACTGTCGGCGCAGCTGAAGGAGCGGCTCGATACGAAGGTCGACGTCGTCGACCCGTTCCGTCGCATGACCGTCGACGGGCGCGTCGATCGAGCGCTCATCGAGGAGAACGGGCCGGCCCTGGCGGTCACCGTCGGGCTCGCGACCCGCCGTCCGGGGGACAAATGATCCGCATCAATCTGCTTCCGACCGAAGAGGTCGAGCGCGCCGCCGATCAGCGCCAGCAGATCGCCACCGTCGGACTCGCCGTGGCGTTGACCCTGCTCGCGCTGATCATCGTGCATTCGGTGCAGGCCGCTCGTACCGCCACCGCGCAACGTCGGCTGAATCAGGTCCGTGAGGAGCTGCAGGCCATCACCGGGCCGTATGCGGACGTGATCAAGATCCAGGCGCAGCAGCGCGAGCTCGAGGAGAAGCTCAAGGTGATCACCCAGCTCGAGGCGCGCAGCGGCGGCCCCGTGCACGTGCTCGCCGACCTCTCGGGCGCCACGCCTGAGAAGCTCTGGCTCACGGAGTTCGCCGAGGTGGGCGGCGCCGCGCGCATGAGCGGCTTCAGCGTCGACGAGCAGACCATCGCGGACTTCCTCCGACGTCTCAGCACGTCGACGTACTTCGCGGGCGTCGACCTCGAGGAGACGACGCAGGTGACGCAGGAGAACGTCAAGCAGAAGAAATTCACGCTCCGCGCCCAGGTGAACTATGCCGGTGCGGTGCCGCCGCCGAAGCCCGCCGCCCCGGAGAAGACGGCAGCCGCGGACGCGCCGGCGCCGACGATGACCGCGGCCCTGCGAGGAGTCACGCCATGATGGAAGGGTTGCTCGAGACCATCGGCGAATGGCCCATCAAGCAGAAGCTCGCGGTGCTCGGCGCGATCATCATCGCGGTGTTCGTGCTCGACTACCTCTACTTCCTGCAGCCCCGCATCGACGCGCTCGCGACGATGAAGGACGACCTCGCGCGGGATCAGGCGACGCTCGAGCAGAAGCGTCTCAAGGTCAATGCGCGCGCTGAAGAAGAGAAGCGAATCCGCGACCTCCAGGCCAGCGTCAAGCTGGCCGAGGCGCGCCTGCCCGAAGGACGCGAGATCGCCGATCTGCTGTCGAACATCGCGGCCAGCGCCCGCGCGGTGGGGCTCGACCTGACGCTCTTCCGCCAGAAGCCGGAGACCTACTCCGAGTTCTACGCCGACGTGCCCGTGCAGATGGAGATGCGCGGCACGTATCACGAGCTCACGGCTTTCATGGACCGCGTGAAACGGCTCGACCGAATCGTCAACGTGGCCGACATCACGCTGCGCCTACCGCGGGTCGAGGGTGACGTCGTGCTGCTCAGTGCCTCGTGCACGGCGACGACGTTCCGGTTCCTCGACGAGCAGGAGCGCAAGGTCCGCGCGGAGCAGCAGAAGGCCAAGGACGGGAAGGGATCATGAGGCGCGACTGGACGACGTGGCTGGTGGGTGTGGCGACGCTCCTGGCATGCTCGACGGCGGTTGCCGAGCCCGAGGCTGGCCGGCGACCCACCGTCGGTCGTGGCGGCGGAGCGCCCGCGGAAGCGGTGTACGATCCGACCGGACGGCGTGACCCGTTCCGGCCTCCGCGCGTGAATCAGACGAACTTGTTGGGCGAAGCACGCACACCGCTCCAGCGCTACGACCTGGGGCAGTTGCGACTCGTCGCGGTGATCTACGACGCTCAGCCTCCACGCGCCGTCGTCGAGGACGATGCCGGCCTCGGCTACATCGTCCGGGTGGGCACGCCGATCGGCGCGAACGGCGGGGCGGTGAAGGCCATCGAGCACGGCAAGGTTCGTGTCGAGGAAGAATCGATCGATTTTTACGGGGATCGCCAGACGTCCGTGGTGGTGATGGAGCTGGCGTCCGATGAGAGGGAGAGGGGGAAGCGATGAGGGCGATCGGACGTGGACTCGCGGCGACGGTGATCGCCAGCTGCGTTGCGCTGGCGGGGACGTCGCGTGCCGGGGCGGAGACGCTCGACGAGCAGCCGATCGCGGTGCCGGAGCAGGAAGCGCCCGCGCCGACCGAGGCCGCCATCGCCGCCGGCGATGCGCTCACCGTGCGCGACGTACGCATCGAGACGACCGATGCCGGACGGCGCATGGTCGTCGTGCTCTCGCGCGAGCCGGACGGCATCCAGAACTTCCAGCTCTCGGGGCCGCCGCGCCTGGTGGTGGATCTCCAGGGTCCGCTCGCATGGCGCACGCGCGAGGCGCGCTTCACGTTGAGCGACCGCGGTGTCACGCGCGTCCGTGTGGCCCCCTACGAGGGCCAGCTCCGCATCGTCTTCGATCTCAAGAACAAGAGTGCCGTCACGGCCGTGCGCAAGGACGGCGCCACGCTGATCGCGGACTTGGCACCACTGCCGGCAGCGGACGCCAAGACGGTCGCCGCACCCACTCCGTCGCCGACCGCAGTCAGCTCGAACGGGACGAGCGAGCCTCGCGTCCTCGCGGCCGTGGTCGACGCCACGAGTGAGCCCGCCGCCGTTCCGGTCGAGCCCGCCATCGAACCGGCCCCGACGCCGGCGGCCGCCCCGAAGGCAGCGATCGCCGCGGTGCCGGCACCCCGTGCCGAGCCTCGGCGGGAGAAGCCTGCGCCGCCGCGCACGCACTTCGACGAGATCGGTAGCGACGGCCCGACCATCGAGCCCGTCGCCGCCTACGTGGCGAGCGAGGACATGGGGGGTTCGCAGCCGGCACGCCTGGCGCCGGCGCGGACGCGGGACACGCTGGCTCCGGCGCCGCAGGCGCCCGTCTTCAGCGGCCAGAAGATTTCGCTCGATTTCAAGGACGCCGACATCCAGAACGTGCTGCGCGTGCTCGCCGACGTGAGCGGTCTCAACATCATCGCGACCGACGACGTCCAGGGCAAAGTGACGCTGCACCTGTCCGACGTACCGTGGGATCAGGCGTTCGACCTGGTGCTCCGCACGAACCGCCTCGAGAAGACGCAGGAAGGCAACGTCGTACGCGTCTCTTCCGTGAAGCGGCTCACCGAGGAGCGCAGTGCGCTCAAGGCCGCGAACGAATCCGAGACACAGCTCGAGGCGCTGCGGGTCAAGTACATCCGCGTGAACTACGCGCGCGCCGACGAGGCGCTCGTCGACAAGGTGAAGGGCGTGCTGAGCGATCGCGGTGCGGTCACCTTCGACGATCGGACCAACACGATCATCGTCCGCGACATCGAGAACGGGATCGCCGACGCGTCCCACCTGATCAGGGAGCTCGACGTCCAGAGCCCGCAGGTGCTGATCGAGGCGAACATCGTCGAGGCGTCGCAGGACTTCTCGCGCGGCCTCGGCATCCAGTGGGGCTATCGCTACGAGGCGGGGCCGACCACGGGGAATCCCACCGGCTCCAACTTCCCGGGCACCGTCGGCTTCGGCGGCAGCGGGCTCGGTTCGGGTCTGCCACCGGTCGCGACCGGTACCGGCGCGGCGCCGGCTCCCGTACCGTTCCTCGCGAGCTTCCCGGTGCCGAGCTCGTTCGGGAGCGGCTTCGGTGCGGGTTCGGGCTCGGCGCTCGATCTGGCGCTCGGCTCGCTCGACGGCGCCCACTCCGTCTCGGCGCGCATCACCGCGCTCGAGAACGACGGCAAGGCGAAGGTCATCAGCCGGCCGCGCGTGATCACGATGAACAACGTCGCCGCGACGATCCAGAGCCTCACGATCATTCGCGTGAAGCTGCCGAGCACCGGCACGATCATCTCCACCGGTGGCGGCGGTGCGTCGGGCGGGAACACGGCGAC
>OELV01001488.1_pt1 | contig 10897 bp, 7 predicted proteins | sample 1503271 | NCBI WGS metagenome assembly OELV01 (sample SAMEA104379593, study PRJEB20068) | metagenome | biome: 1000743; feature: 77; material: 1998 | place: USA | collected 2012 | depth 25 m
GCGGCCGTCGCCCCGTGCTACCGACGAACCAAATGGATCTCACCGACTCCCCCGACGACGTCGCCTTTCGCAAAGAGGTCCGCGCGTGGCTCAAGAAGAACGTCCCCGCGTGGCGGAAGGACCGCAGCGGCGACTCGCTCGAGTACGACGACCCCAAGCGCATCCACCGGGCCAAGGAGTGGCAGCGAAAGCTCTTCGCGGCGGGCTACGTCGCCATGGGCTGGCCCAAGGAGTTCGGCGGTCACGGCGCCGACGTGATGAAGCAGACGATCGTCAACGAGGAGATGGTGCGGGCGAGCGCGCCGACCGTGATCGGCATGATGGGCATCAACATGGTGGGCCCGACGCTCATGATGCACGGCACCGAGCAGCAGAAGCGCGACTACCTCCCGAGGATCCTGCGCGCCGATGAGCTCTGGTGTCAGGGCTACTCCGAGCCCGGCTCGGGCTCGGACCTCGCGTCGCTCAAGACACGGGCGGTGGTGGACGGCGACCACTTCGTCGTGAACGGCCAGAAGATCTGGACGTCGGGCGCGCAGTACGCCGATCGCATGTTCTGCCTCGTGCGCACCGATCCGGACGCGCCGAAGCATCGCGGCATCTCGTACGTGCTGATCGACATGAAGTCCCCCGGCATCACCGTCCGTCCGCTCGTGCAGATGACGGGCGATCGCGGCTTCAACGAGGTCTTCTTCGAGGACGTCCGCGTGCCGCGCGAGAACCTGGTCGGCAAGCTCCACGACGGCTGGACCGTCGCCAACTCGACCCTCTTCCACGAGCGCAACATGCTCGCCTCGACGACGCGGACACAGATCCTCTTCGAGAGCATGCTCAAGCGCGCCAAGGCGGAGAAGCGTGGCGGCAAGCCGGCGACCAAGGATCCGATCGTGCGGCAGCGGCTCGCCGATCTCGCGATCCGCGTCGAGATGATGAAGCTCGAAGGCTACCGGCAGCTGACCGATACGCTGCGGAAGCGGCCCCCGGGCATCAACGCCTCCGTGAACAAGCTCGTGACCTGCGAGCTGAACCACCAGATCGATCGGGCGGCGCTCGAGGTGATGGGCGAGGCCGGCTGGCTCACCAAGAAGGACGCGCGCGTGCGCGACGCCGGCATCTGGCCGACCGACTACATGTTCGCGCTGGGCCTCATCATCGGCGGCGGCACCGCGCAGATCCAGAAGAACATCATCTCCGAGCGTGGGCTCGGCTTGCCCCGCGAGGTGCGCCCGGCCTGACGCGGAGAACGAATCGCGCCTCGTAGCCGCGCGCATTCGACGGATCGTGGCGCTCCACGTCGATCGCATCACCGAAGTGGGCGATGCACCCGCGGATGAGCCCCTCCGCTAGGTCCGCGAGCGGCCGGGTCGAGTGGTACACGAGCTCGAGCCGCTGCGGGGACGGCCGGCGGACGTCGAAGCGAGGAAACTCCGCGTTCGGGTACAGCTTCTGCACCTCGCCGTGCACGTACGTGTTGATGTGTCCCAGCAAGTCGACGGCCGAGCGGGCGTCGACGAAGAAGACCGGGTAGAGCGCCGCAAAGCGGGCGAACAGGCGAACGCCGAACGCCTCCAGCACGGCCGCAACCGTCATGCCGCGTTCGCGGGCCACCCGCTCGACCAGGACGACGAGCTCGCCCACGTCATAGGACTGCGTCGGGCTGAACGCCGGGGCGGACACCCTCGTGCCCAGGCGCGTCTCGGCGAAGTCGACGAACTCTGCGAAGATGACGCCGGTCACGATCCCTCGGGCGCTTGGCGTTCAGATGCCCCGAACATCGTTCGCTCAGAGGCTCCAGGACACCGGCCGGCGGGGATCCGGGGTATAGGAGCAGAAGTAGCCGGTACGGATGGTCGCGGTGAGATGCTCGCCCAGAGCCGGGCTGCTGGCGGATATCTTCTTGAGCACCGCGGCGATCGTGCGAGTGACGTTGACGCGGGCGCGCTCCGTCGCCGAGCCGGCATTTCGGTCGCGACCGCCGAGCCCGACTGCCCGTGCGAGCTCCTCGCCGAGGAACTCGATCTCACTCCTGGCGCGGAGCGCTCGCTCTCTGTCATTGAACCGTTCGGCCTCTTCGAGCTCGTCGCGCAGATCCTCGAGGCGGTGCTTGTAGGCCGCGCGCGATGCGGCGTCGAGGAGCTCGCCGGCGGCCCCGCCGGTCGCCTCGCGCACGCCGATTTCGGCGATCTCGGCGGCACCGCCCGCGAGGTCGACGACGTGCAGATCCTGTCCCGGGTGCTGTAGCAGCGTCTGCAGGAATCGGAGTCCCTTCATGTCCTTCAGCCGGAAGGCGTCGGCACCGTAGCGGACGGTCCAGAAGTCGACGTCGCGCCGGAGTGTCGCCCCGAGCACGGACGCCTTGGGAGCCTCGCGCTCCGGCGTACGAGCGGGCTCCGCACCGCCCTCGTTGCCGAGCTCTGCGACGAGACTCGCCATGCCGCAGGCGTCGGCGATCTCCCGGCTCGCCGTCAGGAGCGCGCTCGCACGCCCGCGATCACCCGGGCCGTCGCGGGCGATGAGCAACCGCGCATACCAGAGCTGCGTTCGCGCGAGGAACGGCCGCGCACCCATGCGCTCGTTCATGGCGAGCGCGGCATCGAAGTGGCGCGCGGCGACGTCCTGGTCACCGAACGTCGCGGCCAGCAAGCCTAGGTACGCGTGAGCCGACCCCAGGCACCCGGGCGAGTACAGGGAGACGACGATGTTCCGGTCCGCGAAGGGTAGCAGGAGGGCGTAGAGCTCGCGCGCACGCTCGCCATCACCGAGCAGTGCCGCCAGCCGCGCGAGCCATGCGAGCGCCGCGGGATAGAGGAAGTCACGTCTCACCCCGGCGAAGCCGTTCGCGCCGAGCTCGTCGAGCATGGGACGCGCGGCTTCCGCTCGCTTCGTCTCCGCGAGCAGGAGCGCAAGGATGCACCGCCACGCCGGCACCGCGGGAAAGTCGCTCGCGAGCCTCCGGATGGAGTCCTCGAGCCCCGTAGCGTGTCCGGTTTCACTCCGGCCGATGTAGGCCTGGACGAGGAAGACGTGCGACGCGGCCGCGTCACTCGCATCGCGCCGCACGGCGAGCGCCTCCGCCGACACCCGCGCCGCCTCCTCGAAACGGCCGAGCAGCATGGCCACCGCGGCGCGCGGAACCATCGCGTGCCATTGCCGCTCGGGAAGGCGCGCCCGCTCGGCTCCGAGCCGCATGAGCTCGATCTCGTTCGACGCCGCCGCCACCTCACCCCGTTCGAGCAAACAGAGCACACGCGTCAGACGCCCGTTGTGCACCATGGCGTCCATGCCGTGCTCGGTCGCGATCCGATGCGATTCGTCGACGAACGCCATGCGCTCGTCGGTACTGCCCGGGCCGAGCAGGACGAGCTGGCGGCCGAGCACCGCGACCACGAGCGCCAGCGGATCGCCGACCCGCCGCGCCATCTCGACGGCCTCACGGCTGAGCGCGCGACAGCGATCCAACGCGGACGTGAAGTAGAGCGCGCGGGGCAGCAGTGCGAGGACGGTCGCACGCCCGGCGCTGTCCACCTCGCCTACCACCGTGAGGGCTTCCTCGAGCAGCGCGATCACGGTCGCATCCGGCGCCCCCGACGGCGGGCTCGCCTGCGCGTGGAGGGTGGCCGCGAGCACGAAACGCTCGCCGTCCCCGAGCGCCCGGGCACACCGGGCGGCAACGCGATAGGAGTCGCGCGCCTTCGGGTTGTGGCCCGCGCGCCACGCGGCGAGGCCGTGCGCCATCGCGGCGGTGAGCCGGCGGCGCTCGTCGGGCGGCTGGAGTGCCAACGCCGAGAGCGCCCGCTCGTAGTGCGCCATCGCATCGCCGTAGGCGGCGAGCTTGGTGGCTGCGCGGCCCGCGCGCATCGAATACTCGAACGCCTTCTCGGCGGCGCCCAGCGGCGCGGCATGAAAGTAATGGATCGCGAGGGCGTCCAGGGATGCGTCGTCGGCGTCGCTCCCATGGTCGGTCTCGAGCGCTGCCGCCACGCGACGATGCAGCTGGGCCCGCGCCGCCGGCAGGAGGTCGCCGTACAGCAGCTCGCGGATCAGCGCGTGCGTGAAGCGGAAGGCCCCCATGCGCTCCTGCTCCTCCACCACGCCGATCGCCGCCGCGGCCGTCAGCCTCGCGAGCACGACCTCCGCCGGCAGCGCGCTCGCCGCCTGTAGGAGGGCGACGTCGAATTCCCGGCCGATCACCGCGGCCATGCTGAGCAGGCCGCGCTCGTCTTCCGACAACGGATCGATCCGGCGACGGATCGCCTCGCGCAGGCTGTCCGGCAACGGCAGCCGGACGGCGTCCCCTGTCGCATCCGTCGTGCCGAGCACACGCACCATCTCGTCGAGGAAAAAGGGGTTGCCCTCCGTCATCTGCTGCAATCGCTCGAGCAGCGTCGGGGACGGGGGGGTGACCGACGCGCGGGCCACCAGGTCTTCGATCTCGGCGCGATCGAGCCCTCGCAGCAGGATGCGGTGTCCCAGTCGTGCCACGTCGGCGAAGGCCCGCGGCCAGCGCCGTGCTTCGCGTTCCCGATAGGTCGCGATCAAGAGGAGCTGGCCGGAACGTGCCTCGCGGGCGACGAAGCCGAGCAACAGGAGCGATGCCTCGTCCGCCCAGTGCACGTCCTCGATCACCACGACCAGCGGCGCATCCGCGGCCGTTCGCTGCAGGAACGAGGCGACGGCGTCGAAGAGACGAAAACGCGCCTCCGGATCCTGCACGTCGGCGTCGGCGGGCTCGAGGCCCGGCAGCCGATCGCACAGGGTCGGGACCATGCGCGCGATGGTCTTCGCATCGTCCGCCAGGACGTCGCGCAACGTGTCCGGGTCGTGCGCCTCGGCATAGGCCCGGATCGCACGAACCCAGGGCCAGTAGGTCGGTGCGCCCGGCTGCTCGGGGCACCGACCCCAGAGGACGCGGTCGCGAGGCAGCGCGGCGCGCTGAACGAACTCTTCGACCGTGCGCGTCTTTCCGATGCCGGCGTCGCCCACGAGGGCGAGCATCTCGACACGTCCGGCGCACGCGTCGTGGAATCCGGCGTCGAGCATTTGCAGCTCTCTGGCCCGCCCGACGAACGCGCCGGGCCCCCCGGTCGCGAGCTCCATGGCTCTCTCGACTAGGCGAACGCTCGCCAACTGGCAACTGAAATCCCCTTCGCTGCGCCACCAAAACGACCCGCGCCGGCGGAGCCCGCGGTGTCGCTGCGGGCCCCGCCGGCGCGGCGGGATCGAACATGGAGCGGATGCGCTACGGCTATTTCTTCGCGATGCCGTGGCAGACGTTGTAGTGGAGCCAGTACTCGATCACGTCCGTCGGAAGGTCCGTGCCCTGCGTCACCACGCCCAGCGGCATCTTGTTGAGGACGCACGGATTGATGCTGTCGCGATCGAGCGGCTTGATCACGAACTCGATCAGCTCGTCCTCGTTCGGAGCGTCGTCGTCCTCGCGGAAGACGAACTTGAGCTCGTTCACGAACTTGATCGGGAGCGGGAGCCAATCGAGCCCGGCAGGCTCGGCGTTCCCCAGATTGGCGACGTACTTCTCCGGCATGACCGCAACCCCGTCCGCATACACGGTCAAGTAGATCTCGTCCGAGCCGATGTCGTCGGTCTTCGTCCCCACGTAGAGCTTCACTTTCGTGGCGCCCGCACCTGCTTCGTCGCCGACGAGCATGCTCAGGTCGGTCGTCCAGCGGGCCATGTACATGATCCCGGTGAGGGTCGGGTCGTTGCGCTTGACCAGCAGGTAGTGCGTGTTGGCGTCGGGAGTGGCGGTCGTGATCTCATTTTTCCAATAGCCGTTCACCTGCACCGGAGAGTTGTTGCTGCCGAGCACGGTCGTCCCGTCGGCCGCACGCCACTCGACGGAGAGCAGATTGGTCACGTAGATGTACGCACCGAACTCGAGGTGCTGCGCGGCGCCGCCCGTCGATTCGGTGTCGAACTCGTACCAGGCGGTGTCGGTGGCGTTGAGCGGCTTCCCGGCCGGGAAGTCGTGGGTCTGGCCCTGGGTGGGCAGCAGGACGCACGCCTCTTCTTTGCTGGTGCAGGCCGCGCGCCACATGTTCAGGCGGTACGCGTCGTGGAAGGTACGGTCGGGATCGAACACCTTCACGTAGAACGGCGCCTTCGGCATCGCGAACATCTTGAGCGTCTGCGGGTACGGCTCCCCTGCATCGTCCTTGACGCCCTTGACGGCCGTCTTCTCCTTGTAGGAGCCCAGCGGGGTCGACAGGTCCGTGCTCTCGTAGACCTGGAAGTGCAGGTCATCGTCCTCGACGTTGTCGCCGTTGCTGTCGACGGCGAAGCCGTACGTGCCGGGCTGGTCGAACCGGAACCATTGCATGCCCGCGGCGTACTGGATGGCGCCCGGCTCCGAGTGCACCGCGCCCTCGGCGAGCTGCATGACCTTGGCGTGCTGCGGATCGCACTGCGGGGCCCACAGGTTCAGGTCGAGCGTGACCCCGACGTGGTCGCTCAGATCGCACGAGCCACCCTCGCTGCCGGGCTCGCCGATGGCGCTCTCGCTGAAGGGGGGGTTCGCGCGCAGGTTGTAGGAGCGGAAGGTGTGCTGTCCGCAGAGGACGGGGGTCTCATAGCCCGGGTCGCCCGGGCCCGGCTCGGGATGACGAAGGATGTAGTCGAGCCGTGCCGCCTGGTCGGAGTCTCCCGGCCATACGTAGTCGTTCGTGGTGCCACGGTCCTTGTCGGCGGGTGTCACGAGCAGCAGATTCTGCTCGTCCCACTGATCCCGCAGGTAGTCCGAGAAGAACCACCAGTTCGAGTCGTTGAAGCGCACGTTCCACTCGTGGAGGTTCTGCACGTCGACGTGGTCGGGGCCGAGATCGGGGTCGGCGTAGTCGCCGTCGACGTTCAGGTCACCCATCACGATGACCTCCTCGTAGATCTGCTGCGCGGGGCTCAGGTTGTCTTCGATGACGCGCTTGATGTCGAGGAGCTGAGAGCGGCGTGTCTCGAAGTGCTCCTTCGCCTCGTCGAGGGACTCCGGAGGATAGAACGCCTGCGTGTGCGTGAAGGCCACGTTGTAGATCCGGTTCGTGTGCGGGTTCTTGATGCGCACGAGCGCGACGCCCTTCGACGCGAGGCAATCGGAGTCGTCGCAGGCGGCGTAGTCGCGAACGGCGACCTTGTCGCAGTCCTTGTGGTTGTTGCTCGCCCAGCAGTCGCCGCTCTTGGTGGGGGGATTGTCGAAGGGCTCGAACTCCCAGCGGCTGAAGATCATGAGGCCGCTGTCCTCCTGATTGCTCGTATCGAGGTCGAGCTTCTCGACGTAGTGAGGATATGTACCCTTCATCTCCGCGACGAAGCGCTCCTGGGCGGTCGCGTCGAAGACCTCGTTGAAGGCGATGATGTCGTAGCCGCTCGCCTTCACGCGGTCGGCGATCACCTTCGGACGCTCGAAGTCGTCGTTGTCGCCCGGGCCGATGAGACACGGCGAGCCGGCGCGGCCGAGGATGCCGGACAGGAACTGGACGTTGTAGGTGCCGATGCGAACCGCGTCCTCCGAGCCGCCCTTGGCGGCCGTCGCGACGATGATGTCCTTCCACGGTGGGTTCGCCACCACGACGCCGCCGGTGAACGTTCCGCACGTGTCCTTGTCGATCATGCCCTTGATGCGCATGCGGCCGACGCCGGGGCACGAGGTCCATCGGGCCGTGACCCGGGTCCCCTTCTTCGTGCCGCGGATGCGGGCCGTCGTCGCGGGACAGCCGTTGCCGAGGGCCGCTTGCCCGTCCCCGACGATGAACTCGGTGCCGGCCGGGATCGGGCTCCCCGCCTTGCCCGAATGAATCGCGAACGTCTTCGCCGGGCAGACGGGATACGCCGCCCGGGCGGAGCCTACCGCCACCAGCATCCCGAAAAGGGCCGCGGGCAGCACCACCAGATGAGTCTTCCGTGCCATGATTGTCTCCTTCTGCCCGCCCATGTCGTCGGGCTGTCGTAGTTGGTCTGCCCGGACGGCGTTCGAAGGCGGCGAACGGTGTTCGTGGGCGGCGCCCTTGGTGGGGCCTCCGACCACCGCGAACATTGTTCGCTCGGGTTGAACCCCCTACGGTCGGGCGAGCGCCTTGGCAGTGGACTGCGCCGCGTGGTAGCCGCCCTCGATGATCGATTTCGGCCTGTCGGAAGACCAGGAGGCGCTGCAACGCGCGGCGCGAGAGTTCCTCGCCGCCGAGTGTCCGCCGGCGCTCGTGCGCGAGAACGCCGCCGCCGGCGACGGCATCCCACGCGCCCTCTACAAGAAGATGGCCGAGCTCGGCTGGATGGGTCTCGTCGTCCCCGAGGCCATGGGCGGCCTCGGCCTCTCGACGATCGACCTGGCGCTCGTCCTCGAGGAGATCGGCCGTGCGGTCGTGCCGGGCCCGTTCCTGCCGACCCAGCTCGTCATCACGGCGCTGCTCGACGCCGGCACGGAGGAGCAACGGGCGGCCTGGTTCCCGCGCTTCCTCGCGGCCGACGCGTTCGGCACGCTCGCATCCGCCGAGGGCGACCGGGCGCTCGAGCCCGCCGGCATCCAGGCGACCGCGAAGCGCACGCGAGACGGATGGCTCCTCACGGGCACGAAGCTCTTCGTGCAGGACGCGCCGGGCGCCGACGTCTTCCTCGTCCCGGCCCGCACGAAGGCCGGCACGACGGAGGCCGGCGTGTCGCTCTTCCTGGTCGAGCGTGGCACGAAGGGCGCCCGCGTGAAGCCGCAGGATGGGTTCGACCTGTCCCGTCGCATGGGCGAGCTCCATTTGAAGAACGCGCTCGTTCCCAAGGCATCGCTCGTCGGGCGCGAGGGCCAGGGCTGGCCCGTCCTCGCGCGTCTCCTCGACCTCGCGTGCATCGGCGTCGCGGCCGACAGCCTCGGCGGCGCCTGGAAGGCCATCGAGATGGCAGTCGAGTACGCGAAGATGCGCGAGCAGTTCGGTCGGAAGATCGGCTCGTTCCAGGCGCTGAAGCACATCGCCGCCGAGATGGTGGCGGACGTCGAGCCGTCACGCTCGCTCGTCTGGTATGCGGCATACGCCTACGACGCGCGTCCGGTCGCCGAGGCCTCGCGTGCCGCCGCCATGGCCAAGGCCGCCCTGGGCGACATCTACAGCCGCACCACGCGGCGTGCCGTCGAGATCCACGGGGGCATCGGGTTCACCTGGGAGTACGACCTGCACCTGTGGTTCAAGCGCGCCCACGTGAACGAGGTGGCGTACGGCGATCCTGCCCTGCACCGCGAACGGGTGGCGACGCTCGACGGCTACTAGGGTCGCGTACCTGGGGACGAAACCTCCCCTCGAGTTGGGGCATCGTAGGTGATTGACCGGCCCAACCTGCTGCGGCGCTATCAGAATAGGAGGATCCCATGACCACTCGGTACACCCACTTTTCGCTCGCCGTGCTGCTGACGCTGGCCTCCGGACCGGTCTTCGCCGAGCACGAAGGCCCCGACGCTCACGCCCATCACAAGACGCAGACCATCACCCTCGACACGCGGGACGTGCGTCCCGCGAGTACCACCATGGAGCACGGCGACGTGCTCTCTTTCGTGAACTACTCGACCAATCCGATGCGGGTGACGTTCACGGAGCCGAAGGACCTCGAAGCGAAAATCCGATGCGGCCTCGTGCGTGACGCCAAGGCGAAAGGCGCGCCGGCGGCCCCGTGGGCGCTTTTCGTCTGGAACGACGGCAAGCTCGTTGCCAACGTCCCGCCCGGGCAGTTCGCGAGCGTGTGCGCGTTGGCGCCCGGCCAGTACGCCTTCACGTCCGAGACCGTGGGACAGCAGCCACAGTCCGGCGTGCTGCCCGCGAAGGGCCAGATCGAGGTCAAATAGCGACGTGCGAACGGTCGCCGCGCTGCTCGTCGTCCTCTCGACCGGCGTTCAGGCGCTCGCGGCGCCCCCGTCGTCGGTGCTCGATCTGCGCGTCACCCGGCGTGACGGCACGGTGACGACGGCGCGAGAGCTCGTCGGCGATCGGCCTGCCGTCATCGCCTTCTGGGCGACGTACTGCGCGCCCTGCCGTGCCGAGGTGCCGGTCCTGAATCGCGCCGCGGATCGCTGGCGCGACAAAGGGCTTCGCGTCATCGGCATCGCCATCGAGCCGGATGACGCACGTGTGCGCGAGGCGGGCGAGGAATGGGGCATGCGCTACGACGTCCATGCGATCGAGGGCGGACAGCAGACGCTGACCGAGACGCTCTTTCCCCACGGGCTTCCCACCTCGGCCTTCGTCACCCGCGGCGTGGCGACGTTGCACGAGCGCATCCTCGACGACGCCACTCTCGAGCGACTCGTGCCGCCGCTTCTCGAACCCGCTCAGTAACGACAGTCGTCGACGACGGCGAGCATCTCGCGCGGCACGTCGCCTTTGCGAATCCGCGCTTCCATGGCCCGATACTCGTCGATCGTGAACCGTCGACGGATGGCGTCCATCGTGCAACGGCACGCGCGCGCGTCGCCGCGCTGCTTGCACGCGGCGAGGTAATTTTCGACCACGTCGCTCGGGTACGCCTCGACCTGGCCGTAGAGCGGCACGGTGGCGAAGGGCGACTTCCGGTAGGCGACCTCGGTGTCGAGGCCGAGGCCCCGCACGACGAGCGTCGGGAAGAACGCGAGCAGGAAAAGTCCCACGAGCAGTGCGGACCCAAAACCCGCGCGTGCGAGCGAGCCCGCGGGCAGCCAGCGCTCGAACCGCGATGCACCGGGCGCGGGCATGAGGAGCGCCGCCAGGCATCCGACGAAGACCGTGATGCCGAGGACGTCGAGCAGCTGCACCTGCGCGGGCGTGCCGGCCCCGAGCGTCAGCGGCCAGGGCGGCGCCTGCTGATAGACGATGACCTCGTTCGGCACGAACGTCAGCGGCACCGACACGACGAAGTTGAGACATCCGAAGATGCCGCCGCA
>OELV01000428.1_pt2 | contig 10879 bp, 8 predicted proteins | sample 1503271 | NCBI WGS metagenome assembly OELV01 (sample SAMEA104379593, study PRJEB20068) | metagenome | biome: 1000743; feature: 77; material: 1998 | place: USA | collected 2012 | depth 25 m
GGAACATGGCGAAGAGCCAGGCGACCGCACCGCCCCAGTCGTGTCCCACGATGACGGCCTTCTCGTGTCCGAGGGCGCGAATGACGGCGGCCACGTCGTTCGCCAGCACCAGGAGGTCGTACCGTTCCACGCCCTGCGGCTTGTCGCTCAGGTTGTAGCCGCGCTGGTCGATCGCGGCGACCTCGTAGTGCCGCGACAGCCCCGCCATCTGATCGCGCCACGTGTACCAGAAGTCGGGAAACCCATGGAGCATCACGATGAGCGGACCCCGGCGGCCGAGGACCGCGTAGTGGATGCGCACGCCGTCGTTCTCGGCGTAGCCGTCGCGGACCCGCTCGTAGACGTCACGCGCCGCGTCGGCGCGGACGGAGACGAAGCAGAGCAGGGCGAGCGCACCGGCCGCAGCGTATCGCATCATGCTTCCCGCTTACCCATGGGCTGCCGGCCGCTGCAACCGTATGCGTCCAGGCGACGCGCGTTTGCGGCCCTGTCCGGCCTTCTGCGACAAGACGGGCATGGATCTCACGGGAAAAGTCGCCATCGTGACCGGTGCCAGCCGCGGCGTCGGTGCCGCGACGGCGCTCGCGCTCGCGTGCGCGGGCGCGAAGGTCGCGTGCGCGGCGCGCTCGACGGCCGAACATCCACAGCCGACGCCGGGCACGCTCGAGGAGACGCTCGCCCGCATCGCGGCGGCGGGCGGGGTGGCGATCGCCGTTCCGACCAACCTCGCGAGCGAGGACGAGGTCGTCGCCATGGTTCGCCGGACGGTCGAGCACTTCGGCCGCCTCGACGTACTCGTGAACAACGCGGCGATCACCTTCGTCGGCGACCTCGACATCCCGCTCAAACGTTACGATCTCGTCATGAACGTCGATCTGCGGGCGCCGCTCGTCGCCATGCGCGAGGCCGTGCCGCACATGAAGCGGGCGGGCGGCGGGGCGATCGTGAACGTGTCGTCGGCGGCCGCGCTCTATCCCTACGGCGGTCTCATGGCCTACGGCATCGCGAAGGTGGGCCTCGAGCGGCTCACCATCGACGCGGCGAAGCAGCTCCAGCGCGATCGGATCGCCGTCAACTGCTTCCGGATCGATGTGCCGGTCGCGTCGGAAGGATTCGTCGCGAACACGCCGGGCCTCGATCGGTCCGACTGGGAGCCCTCCGATGTGGCGGCCGAGGGCATCCTCTGGGTGCTCGGCCAGCCGCCGTCGTTCTCCGGACGGCGCTTGAGCATGCATCGCCTGCGCCAGACCGAGGGCATCATGCGCTCGCGGGCGGCGCGCCCGTTCACGGGCGTTCCGCCCGAGGTCCTCCAGGACGGGCTCGTCCCCGAGAACGAGGATCCGTTCGTCGAGCCGAACTGATCTTGACCCGGTGGCCGTCGCGGCATAGCCGGTCGAGCATGGACTTTGGCGTCACGATGTTCCCGACCGACTATGCGATCCGCGTCGATGAGCTCGCGCGCGCGACCGAGGAGCGCGGCTTCGAGTCGATCTGGTTCCCCGAGCACACCCACATCCCGGCGTCGCGCCGGAGCCCCTGGCCGGGTGGTCCGAGCCTGCCGAAAGAGTACTGGCATACGGTCGATCTGTTCGTCGCGATGGCGACGGCGGCGGCGGTCACCCGCACGCTCAAGGTCGCATCGGGCATCTGCCTCCTCGTCGAGCGCGATCCGATCACGACCGCCAAGGAGGTCGCGAGCATCGATCACCTCTCGGGCGGTCGCGTGATCTTCGGCATCGGCGGCGGCTGGAACGCCGAGGAGATGGCCCACCACGGCACGCCGTTCAAGGAGCGCTGGAAGATCCTCCGCGAGCGCGTCGCGGCCATGAAGAAGATCTGGACCGAGGAGGAGGCGGCGTTCGACGGCACCTACGTGCACTTCGAGCCCATCTGGTCCTGGCCGAAGCCCGTGCAGAAGCCGCATCCGCCGGTCGTGCTGGGTGCGCACGGTCCACTCGCCGTGAAGCGGGTCGTCGACTACTGCGACGGGTGGATTCCGATCGGCGTCCGGGTCGGCGACCTGAAGACGAACATCGACGAGCTCCATCGCGTGGCGCGCGAGAAGGGACGCGATCCGCGGTCCATCTCGATCTCGGTCTACGGGACGCCGGCCGATCCGGACTTGCTGCGCCAGCTGCGCGACCTCGGTGTGGCGCGCGCGGTGTTCGCGCTTCCGGCGAAGGGCCGCGACGACGTGCTGCCCCTGCTCGATCGCTACGCCGCGGCCATGCGGAACGTCGACGCCTAAATGGCTCTGGTCGTCATGCGCGTGCGGGCGATGGCGCTCTCATGTGGCCGGTTCCATAGCGCGGCGTGACGCTCTCGCTTCGCGTTCTCGAATCGATGCGGGACGTCTCTTGCGATGCGTGGGATGCGCTCGTCGCGGAGGAGTCGCCGTTTCTCGAGTGGGAATGGCTTGCGGCGCTCGAGGCCGGTGAGACGGTTACTCGGAAGACCGGGTGGCTGCCGCAACACCTGACGCTTTGGGACGGGGAGCGGCTCGTCGGGGCTTGCCCGCTCTACATGAAGGCGCATTCGATGGGCGAGTTCGTCTTCGATCAGACGTGGGCGTCCGCCGCGCAGCGGGCGGGGATTGCGTACTACCCGAAGCTGCTGGTCGCGGTGCCGTTCACGCCGGTGACGGGCGCGCGCTTTCTCGCCCGGCCGGCCGACGTCGACATGGTGCGTGTGGCGCTCGCTGGCGCGCTCGAGCAGATCTGCCAGGCGGATGAGCTCTCGTCGGTGCACGTGAATTTCTGCCGTGCCGTGGAGGCGGAGGCGTTGACGGCGCGCGGCTGGCTCCGACGCCGGGGGTTCCAGTATCAGTGGCACAACGAAGGCTTCCGCACCTTCGACGACTACCTCGCGAATCTGCGCAGCAAGCGTCGCAACCAGGCGCGGCGCGAGCGGCGCGAGCTCGAGGCGCAAGGTGTCGAGATCCACACCCACGTCGGCGCGGACATCCCCGGCGACGTCGCCGGCCTCGTCTACCGCCTCTACCGCGCCACCGTCGACGACAACCCGTGGGGACAGCGTTACCTGACCCTCCGGTTCTTCGAGCGCGTCCTCGATCGCTTTCGCGATCGCGTGTGCCTGGTGCTGGCGCGGCGGGACGGCGAGGTCGTCGCCGGGACCTTCAACGTGCAGAAGGGCGACGCGCTCTACGGCCGGTACTGGGGGGCATTCCAATCGCTCCGCTACTTGCACTTCAACGTGTGCTACTACGCGGCGATCGAGCACTGCATCGCCGCCGGCCTCGCGCGGTTCGAGCCGGGCGCGGGCGGTGAGTTCAAGCACCTGCGCGGCTTCGACGCGACGGCCACCGACAGCATGCACTGGATCCGCGATCGTCGCCTGCGCGACGCGATCGCCGATTATCTCACGCGCGAGCGGGTCGCCGTGGCGGACGAGATCGAATGGTACGGCGAGAAGACGGCGCGCCGGCGGGATCGGCCGTCGTCGTGATCGTCGCCGGTCAGGCCGGCCCGTAGCAGAGCTCGAGCGCGCGCACGTACGGCACGCAGAGGCGCCGCGCCTTCACGAGCTCGACGGCGGCCGCGAGCCCCAGGCCGCCGTGCCGGTGCACGTAGGCGATCGCCGCCGTGGGCGCGCGGTTCATGCCGGCGTTGCAGTGGAGGTAGACCGTGGCGCCGGCCTCGCGATGGGCGTGCACCACCTCGACGATGATCGGCAGACGATCCGCCAGGAACTCGAAATCGCCGTCCGGCACCGGGATGTGATCGAATGCGACGCCGGCCCGCCCGTACGCGGCGCGCAGCTCCGACAAGCGGAGCCGCTTCGACGCGAGGTCGGCCTCGTCCTGCAGGCACACGACGGCGGAGATCCCGTGCGCGTCGCGAAGCCACTCGACGTCGGCGAGGTTCGGGTACTCGCCGACGACCAGCCCCGGCACGATCGTGTCGAGGCGCGGAGCGCTCGGCCGGACGGCACCGCCGCCGATGCCGTACCAGCCGTCGTCGCGCATCACTCGATCGGCTCGGTGACCGGCTTCGGGTGCTTCAAGCGCGATGGAGGAAGCGGCGCGTAGCTGAAGGCGAGCTCGTCGTCCACGACGTCGATCTCGACCTTGCCCCCGTCCTTCAAGCGGCCGAAGAGCATCTCGTCGGCGAGCACGCGCTTCACCTTGTCCTGGATCAAGCGCGCCATCGGGCGGGCCCCGAAGGTCCGATCGTAGCCGCGCGAGGCCATCCATCGACGCGCGGCAGGCGTGAGCTCGATCTGGACCCGGCGTTGCGCCAGCTGACCCTCGAGCTCGGTCATGAACTTGTCGACCACGCGCTCGACCGCCTCCGGCACGAGCGCCGCGAAGTTGACGACGGCGTCCAGACGATTGCGGAACTCGGGGCTGAAGAGCTTCTCGAGCACCTTCTGTCCCTTCTCCACGTTCGAGACGTCGCCAAAGCCGATGGCGACCGCGGCCATCTCCTGTGCGCCGGCGTTGGTCGTCATGATGACGATCACGTGCCGGAAGTCGGCCTTGCGGCCCTGCGCGTCCGTCAGCGTCGCGTGATCCATGATCTGGAGCAGGATGTTGAAGATGTCGGGGTGCGCCTTCTCGATCTCGTCGAGCAGGAGCACGGCGTGCGGTGTCTTCCGGATCTGGTCGGTGAGCAAGCCGCCCTGGTCGAAGCCGACGTAGCCGGGCGGCGCGCCGACGAGCCGCGACACGGTGTGCTTCTCCATGTACTCGCTCATGTCGTAGCGCATGAACTCGATGCCGAGCGCCGAAGCGAGCTGCTTGGCGAGCTCGGTCTTGCCCACGCCCGTCGGACCGGAGAACAGGAACGAGCCGACGGGCTTGTCGGGTGTGCCGAGGCCGGCGCGCGAGAGGCGGATGGCGGAGACGACCGCCCGCACGGCGTCGTCCTGTCCGAAGACGAGGAGCTTCAAGTCCCGATCGAGGGTCTCGAGCCGCTCGCGATCCGAGAGGCTCACGGCGCGGGGTGGGATCTTCGCCATGGTGGCGATGATGTGCTCGACGTCCCGCACGCGAACCATCTTCTTGTCGAGCCCGCGCACGGTGGCGGCGGCGCCCGCCTCGTCGATCACGTCGATGGCCTTGTCGGGGAGGTAGCGGTCGTTCACGTGCTTGGCGGAGAGCTCGGCCGCCGCGCGCAGCGCCGTGTCGCTGTAGGTGACGCCGTGGTGTGCTTCGTACTGCGGCTTCAAGCCGCGGAGGATCTGGTGCGTCTCCTCCACCGACGGCTCGACCAGCTCGATCTTCTGGAAGCGGCGGGCGAGCGCGCGATCGCGCTCGAAGTGCTGCTTGTAGTCCTGGTACGTGGTGGCGCCGATGCAGCGCAGCTCGCCCGACGCGAGCGCGGGCTTGAGAATGTTCGAGGCGTCCATGGAGCCACCGTGCGTCGCGCCGGCGCCCACCACGGTGTGGATCTCGTCGATGAAGAGGATCGAGCCGGGCTTCTCGCGAAGCGCGTTGATCACGGCCTTGAGCCGCGCCTCGAACTCGCCGCGGAACTTGGTGCCGGCCAAGAGCGCCCCCATGTCGAGCGCGAAGATCTCGACGCCCTGGAGCGCCTTCGGCACGCGCTTCTCGTGGACGTGGAGTGCCAGCCCTTCGACGACGGCCGTCTTGCCGACGCCGGGGTCGCCCACGAAGATGGGGTTGTTCTTGCGCCGCCGGCAGAGCACGTGGACCGTGCGCTCGAGCTCGCGCTCGCGGCCGATCAGCGGATCGATCTTGCCGGCGGCGGCACGCTCGACCAGGTTGATGGCGAAGGCGGAGAGGGGATCCTTGGCGGCGTCCTCGTCGCCGTCCTCGTCGTCGCTCTCGAGCGGGTGGCGGCCGTTCCCGGCCGGTAGCTCGGGGACCTTCCGGATGCCGTGCGAGATGTACGTCACGGCATCGAGTCGCGTGACGCCCTGCTGGTTCAAGAGGAACGCCGCATGCGAGTCGGGCTCGCGGAAGATGGCGACCAGGAGATTGCGGCCGTCGATCTCGTCGCGGCCGGACGACTGTACGTGCGCTGCCGCCCGCTGGAGGACGCGCTGGAAGGCGAGTGTCTGTTGGGGTGGAACGTCCACACCCTCGGGCAGGGTCTCCATCTGCGTCAGGTAGTGGTCGAGGTCGTGGGCCAGCTTGGCCGGATCGCCACCGCATGCCCGGATCACCTCGGCGACGTCGTCGTCGCGGACGATCGCCCAGAGCACGTGCTCGAGGCAGAGGAACTCGTGCCGCCGTCGTTTGGCCTCACGGACGGCGAGGGTGAGCGACGCCTCGAGGGCGCGCGAAAGACGCATTAGACCTCCTCCATGCTCGTACGGAGCGGATACTCGTGGGCGCGGGCGAGCGCGTCGACCTTGGATATGCGAGCCTCGGCGACCTCGCGCGGGTAGACCCCGGCGACGCCCATTCCGTTCTTGTGCACGTGCAGCATGATCTGGGTTGCCGTCGCCTCGTCGTGATGGAAGACGCTCTGCAGGATCCACACGACGAACTCCATGGTGGTGTAGTCGTCGTTGTGCAGCAGGACGCGGTAGCGCTTCGGGCGCTGGACGTCCTCCTTCTTCTTCGAGCGGGTGACGACGCCGACGTCGCGTCGCGTGTCGCGTTCCGCCATGGTCGGAACCATCGTAAGCGCATCGCGCGGATGGGGCAATGCCGCCCTGGTCTCCGTGAACGGCCAGACCTGCTGACTCGGGCCCTCTATGGCGAAGTACTGCGCGCCACGCGGTAGCGTGGCCGGGGCGTTCCGCGTGCCCTCGTCGTGGTGCGCGCCGGCGCGGAGTGTCCCTGCTCAGCGGGTTTGCGCGGAAGACCCGCAGTCGGCCGCGATCGTCGGCGACGACCGCGAAGGACACACCGAATCGTCTCGCGACTGGTGGGCGCGGCTACCGTGAGGCCGTCCGGCTGCCGGACGGTGCGCCGCCTGGGCATGAATACGAAGACGCAGGCTGCACGTCGAAATCGACGTGCGGGGCTCGTCGCCCCCAGACGGCTTCGAAGGAGAACTCGAATGAATGGCTCGGTGACTCGAAAGGCGGCGGCCGGCGTGCTCGCCGCGACACTGGTGGGCGGTGGCTTCGCGCTCGGCCGCGCGGGAAATCCAGGGAGCGGTGAGGGCCACGTGGTCGTACCGAAAACCGGCAGCGAGACACCACCGCCGCTCGTACCCGAGCCGGCGCGAACGGCAGGCGCGCGGCCGTCGTTCGCAGCGCTGGTCGCGGCGGTCGATCCCGCTGTCGTCCACATCAAGGTGACGTCGATCGTGAAGACGGGGGGCGACGACGGTTTCCCCGACAACCCGTTCGGCGACGACTCGCCGTTCCCGGGCTTGCCCTTCCCGCATCGACGGGGCGGCCCGCGTGAAGGCTGGAAGCAGCAGGGCGCCGGCTCCGGCTTCGTCATCCGCGAGGACGGCGTCGTCCTGACCAACAACCACGTGGTCGAGAACGCGAAGCAGATCACCGTCGTCCTGAGCGACGGTCGCGAGCTTCCCGGCACCGTGCTCGGCCGCGACCCGAAGACCGACCTCGCGGTGGTGAAGGTCGAGGGCAAGGCGCTCCCGACCGCGCGCCTCGGCGACTCCGATCAGGTGCAGGTGGGCGACTGGGTGGTCGCGATCGGCAATCCCTTCGGGCTCAACAACACCGTGACCGCCGGCATCGTGAGCGCCAAGGGCCGCGCCATCGGCGGACCGTACGACGACTTCATCCAGACCGACGCGCCCATCAATCCGGGCAACTCGGGCGGCCCGCTGTTCGACGAGAGCGGCAACGTGGTCGGCATCAACTCGGCGATCTTCAGCCAGAACGGCGGCAACATCGGCATCGGCTTCGCCATCCCGATCAATATGGCGAAGAAGCTCGTTCCCGAGCTCGAGGAGCACGGCCACGTGACGCGCGGCTGGCTCGGCGTCGCCATCCAGTCGCTCACGCCGACGATGGCCGAGTCGTTCGGCGTCGAGGGCACGAAGGGCGCGCTGGTCGCGAGCGTCACGCCGAACGGCCCGGCGGCGAAAGCCGGCCTCGAGCCCGGCGACGTCGTGCTCCGCTACGACGGCAAGGAGCTCGGGCAGCGGACGTCGCTGCCCTCGCTCGTCGCCGCAACGCCGATCGGCAGGACGGTGCCCGTCGAGATCATCCGTGACGGCAAGACCAAGACCGTCGAGGCGACGATCGCGAAGCTCGACGAGCCGGCCGAGACGAGCGTCGCCGCGGAGCAGAAGGGCCGCCTCGGGCTCACGCTCCGCGACTTGTCGCCCGAGGAGCGCGCGCAACGCGAGCTCGATCGGAACACGGGCGTGCTCGTCGCCGGCGTAGTGCCGGGCGGTCCGGCGGCCGAGGCCGGAATCGAGCCCGGCAACGTCCTGCTGCGCGTGAACCGCAAGACCGTCGCCTCCGTCGAGGCAGCGAAGGCGGAGGTCGCGAAGACGCCCGACGACAAGCCCGTGCTGCTGCTCGTCCGCCCCTCCGAGGGCGGCGATCGCTTCGTGACGCTCGCGTCGCGCTGAAGTCGGACGCTGTCCGATCGCCGTGAAGGGCGGGCGCGCCAGGCGTGTCTGCCCGATGCGGTGCGTTACCTTCGCCTGAAGTCGGATCGCTCCGTCGTCGAGCAGCTCGTGCCGCGTCGCTTGTCGCGCTCGCTGGGCGCGAGGTAGGACAGCCCCATGCCACGACGATCTCCCGACGACTCGGCGACGGTCCCGTTCCCGATGTCGCCGGTCTCCAACGGCGAGTGGTGTCCGAAGCCGCCCACGCCCAGGCAGCGGCTGGCGGAGCGCCTCGTCGCCGAGCAGACCGCCGCGACGGCGCGGCGTCTCGGCCTCACGCGCGGCCAGTTCCTGCGTACGGCCGCCGGAACGGCGACGGCCTTCATGGTCTTGAATCGCCTCCACGGCGCCGAGACCTGGGGCAGCGAGGCGGCGCTGCCCGTCAAGAAGGTGCACTGCGAAGACCTCGCCGCCGGGCGCGAGCTGCTCGACCGCGAGATGTTCGTGATGGACGTGCAGACGCATCACCTCGACCTGGAGCTGACGCGTGCCACCGAGATCTGCAACGCCCTCGACTTCTCGGCGTTGGCTCGAAGCCTCGGGGCGGCGCCGTCCGACGTCGACTGTCCCGAGAAGCTCGGGCAGCTCAACTTCGTGAAAGAGGTGCTGGTCAACAGCCAGACCAGCATCGCCGTCCTGAGCGGCGTGCCGAACGGCGTCATCTTCGGACCGGACCTCATGTTCCGCACGCGCGACCTCGTGAACGAGCTGGCGCAATCCGAACGCGCGATCATGCAGGCGATGATCGATCCAAAGCGGCAACCTGGCACCCCGACGTCCGTCGAGACGCTCGAGCGCCAGGTGCGGGAGCTCGGGGCTCGCGCGCTCAAGGTCTACACCTACAACGGCAACTGGCGTCTCGACGACGAGGCGGTCGCCTACCCGATGCTGGAAGAGGTGAGCCGGCTCGGGCTGGGGCTCGTCAACGTGCACAAGGGTCTCGCCAGCCTCTTCGGGCAGGATCCCGAGTACGTGCGCGCGACCGACTTTCCGAAGGTGGTCGCCGACTGGCCCAAGCTGCGATTCTGCGCGTACCATTCCGGGTACTTTTTCCCGGGCGAGCATCCCGCAGGGCTCGCGGGCATCTCGGAGTTCGTGCAGGTAGTGGAAAGCATGCCGCGCAAGCACCGGCGGCGCGTGTACGCCGAGATCGGCAGCACCTTCGCCACCGCCCTGCTGATCGGCGGTCCGACGGAGGCCGCACATCTGATCGGCCAGCTGTTGAAGACGGTGGGCTCGAGCAACATCCTATGGGGCACGGACTCCATCTGGTGGGGCTCGCCGCAGTTCGCGATCGACGCGTTCAAGAACCTCCAGATTCCGGAATCGATGCAGGAGGAGTTCGGGTACCCGGCGCTCACGGAGAAGCGCAAGGAACGCATCCTCGGTCTCAACGCGGCGAAGCTCTACGGCGTGAAGCGGCGCGACCGGGAGAATCTCTGCTCGGTGCCAGCCGATCGTATCCAGCAGATGCAGAGCGCGCTAGGCGATTTTCGAGCCGATCGGAGCCTGCGCACGTACGGGCCGCGTACCCGGCGCGAGTTCCTCGCGCTGCGGCAGCTCGACGAGCGAAGCGCCTAGCTGGCCCAGTCGCGCTCAGCGGCGGATCGGAAGGAAGCCACGAACCGGACCCCGCGTTGTGCACCGTTGCGTGCTCGAGAGCCGTTGAGGCACTCGGATCAACCGGACCGCCCGGGCCAGTGGACCTGGTATCCATGGCCGGGTTAGCAACACCGACCGTGTCGATACGCATCCTCTCTGTCGTCCTCTGCTTGTTCCTTCTCACCGGCCCGACGCCACGCGCTCGAGCGGCGGTCGAAATCCAGGCCGGCATCGGCTTCATCGCCGTGTCCGGCGCAGCGCCCGGGATCGACTTCGCGCTCGAAGACGTCCACGGCAACCAAGTGAGCGGTACGACCGACGCCTTCGGGAGCCTGGCCTTTGTCGAGCTCGATCAGGGAAAGACGTACGTCCTGATAGGCGGCGACGCGCCGGGCGGCACCGAGGTGAAGGTGTTGCGGTTCGAAGACCATCCCGACGCCTCCTTTTATGGTCGAACGACGCTCGTCGAAGGCTATCAATACATTCCGATGCGCGACGGCACGCTGCTCGCGGCGATGGTGCGCGCGCCGCTCGGCCAGTCGTTGGCGCAAGGTCCTTTCCCCACCGTCATCGAGTACTCCGGCTACTCGCCGGCCGATCCGAACAACCCGCAGCCCTCGGAGCTGATCGCGAGCGCCCTCGGGTACGCGACCGTCGGCGTCAACATGCGGGGATCCGGCTGCTCGGGCGGCGTGATCGATCTGTTCGATCTGCCGACGACCGCCGACGGCTACGACATCGTCGAG
>OELV01000732.1_pt1 | contig 10826 bp, 10 predicted proteins | sample 1503271 | NCBI WGS metagenome assembly OELV01 (sample SAMEA104379593, study PRJEB20068) | metagenome | biome: 1000743; feature: 77; material: 1998 | place: USA | collected 2012 | depth 25 m
TGCCGGCGCCGTTCGGCCCGAGCAATCCGACGACCTCACCCCCGCGCACCTCGATGGTCACGTCGTCGACCACGCGGCGTCCGACGTACGACTTGGTGAGTCCCTCGGCGCGCAGGCAGGCCGCCGCGGGCTCACTCATTGCGAGGGCTCCGCCGCCTTGGCCGTTCCGGTCCCGGCGTCCTTGCCGGGGAAGAGCACCGCCTTCACGCGCTTGCGCCCGCCTTCGACCACGCTGCGATCCTCGTCGAGGTAGACGACCACGCGATCGCCGGCGACCTCGTTCGGACCGTCATGCAGGACGGGGTTCTCCGTGAGGACGATCGTGCGATTCGACTGGTCGAAGGTCGCCTTGCCGCCGACCGCCCAGCGCGTCCCCTGATCGATGCGGACGCTGCCCGACGCGACCACCGCCTGCAGCTTCGACGTGCTCGTGTCGCCGAGCTCGCTCGCCGCCTTCGCCGGCTCGTCGGACTTCGCGAGCGTGATGCGCAGCTCGTTGCTGCGGATCTTCATCTCGCCCTGCACCGCGAGCACGTCGCCGCGATAGACGATCACGCCGTTCTTGTACTCGTACTCGAGGTTGTCCGAGGTGATCGTAATCGGCTCCTTCGAGCGCGTACCCTTCATTCCGAAGAAACCGGGCGCCGGCTTGGTGTCGGCGGCCTTCGACTCCGCCGGTTTCGCGTCCGGCGATTGGGCCTGCGCACCGATCGCGACGACGAGCGCCAGGCCGAGGACGATCTCAGGACGTGGCCGCATTGCTCTTCAATACGGTGTGCACGTCGCGCAGGAGCCGGACACGCCGCGGCGTCACGTCGACTTCGAGCCCGAGGCCGCGCACGTCGAGCGTCTTGCCCCGGATGGTGACGATCCCCGACGCCGCGATCCGATCGTTGGCGTGATCGTAGTGGGCCTCCTCCGTGCGGAACTCGAGGTCGTCGATCACGAGCACGACGTTACCCTCGAGGGTCACGGCCTCGAGCTCCTTGCCGTCGAGCGTGAGGCGGCCCTCCGCTCCGGTGAGCTCCGCGTGCCGGCCTTCCTCTTCCATGTAGAACGTGACCTGCGGGTTCCGGACGACGATCTGTCGATCGCCCTCGAAGTATTGGGCATCGTCCGCCTTCACCTCCCACACCGCCTTGCCGTTCTTGAGCTTCACGCGCCGGAAGTTCTGGATGTGCTGCGACACGTCGGGGAGGAAATCGGCCCCGAGGTCGGCGATGGTCCGGGGTTGCTTCGCGCGCACGTTCTGCCACGTGGCGAGTGCAATTCCACCGAGCGCCGCGGCCACGACGGCGAGCAGCGCCACTCGTAGCCGTGACCTCCGCATGGGCGTCTCGAGCGCTTCGGCTACCACGCACCCTGGAGGGAGTAAAGGCGGGCACGGGCCAGAGCGCAGCGCAATTCGCGCCGAGGTGCGCGATGGCGTGCTCGCGCCAGTGGCGGAGCGACCTCCGCGAGAGCGGACGTGGGCTGCGATCGATCGGTCGAACGGATCGTGTCAGCCGGCGCGAGCGTCCGTCGAAATCGCGCGTCGCGTCGATGGGAGGATCGCTACCGTGCCACCCGCGACCGGGGCCACAGAAGTGCGGATCCGGCCAACGCGAAAAGGGGGAACAGCATCAGCGCCGGACGTGCGCCTCGTTCGGGTGGATTTACTTCGATCCCTCCGAAGCGCACCGTGACGAGACCGATCAGCATGCAAACGCCGAGGGCGGCGGTCGCGATCGACACCTGCCGCCGGCGGCGTACGTCGAGCTCGTTCGCAGGAAGAAGGAAGACCGCGAGCCAGCCGAGCGCTGTGACACCGAACAGGGCAAGTCCGCCCAACATCGCCACGATCCACACGGTGCCCCACAAAAGAATCGCGAACCCGGCCATTCGGCCATCGTCGACGAACGGCTTGATCGGTAGGACGGGAAGCGCGGAGAGCCCGAAGAGCGCGAGGCCGAACTGGTCGCCGGCCGACAGTCTCGCGGACAACACGGTGCCCCCGAGCAGGGCGGCGCTCATCAAGCGCGCAAGCATCGCTTCATCATTCGAAAGGTCATGGCACCGAGGACATACCTCCGCCCGCAGACGCCAACCAGCGCGCCGAGCGCCGACTAGGCCGGATGCGCGTCGCGCGCCACGCGGGATGCTGCCGGCTCGGGCTCCGGCTGGCGGCGCCACCGCTCGTGCCACCACACCCACTCCGACGGCGAGCGTCGAATCGCTGCTTCGATCGTCGCCGTGAACGACGCCGTGAGCTGTCGCACGCGGCCGGCTCCACCCGCAACGATCGGCAGAGGGGCGAACGTGATCACGTGGCCACCTTCCGGTCGGCGACGGATGAATACCGATACCACCGGCGCCTTCGTCCGCAGCGCGAGAATCGCGGCGCCGGGCGGCGTGTGGGCGGGCCGGCCGAAGAAGGGCACGAAGACACCACCACCGCGGCTGTCCTGGTCGATCAAGAGCGCGACGATGCGATTGCGCGCGAGCGCGTCGCGCACTGCGTTCAGGAATTGCGGATCGTCGCGGAGCAGGATCTCCATGCCGGCGCCGCCGCGAAAGCGCCGGATGAGCGCGTCGAAGCGGTCGTCGTTCACCCGACGCGCGACCACCGTGAGCGGCACCCCGAGCGCCGCCACGCGCGCCGCGAGAAGCTCCCAGTTGCCTACGTGTCCGGTGATCGCGAGGCAGCCCCCGCCACGTGCGAGCGCATCGTCGAGCACTGCACGGCCCTCGACGAGCACGTAATCCGGATCGCGCGCGAGCTTCGGCCACACCGCGATCTCCGCGTACGACTTTCCCGCGTGACGGAACGTGCCCCGCACGAGCGCGCGGCGCGCGGGTTCGTCGAGCTCCGGCAGCGCGAGCGCCACGTGGGCGAGCGCCAGCCGCCGCGGCCGCCCGAGAAGCGCGTACGCAGCCGCACCGAGCCCGCGCCCGAGACCGAGCGCCACGGGGACGGGCAGCGCGCCGACCGCGCTCGCGACGCCGCCGATGCTGCGCGCGAGCAGCGCGTTCCGCGGTCCGCGCGTCGCGCGGCGAAAACGCCGCCAAAGGCTTCGCCGTCGCTTGGGCGGCTCGATCGACATCGGGGCTAGACGACGCCGGCGCGGAGGATGTCGTGCAGGTGGACGACGCCCACCGGTGTCCGGCCACCCTCGGCGAGCACGAGGAGCGACGTGATCTGGTGCTGCTCCATCACCGCCCATGCCTGCGCACCGAGCGCGGATGGCGCGATCGTCTTCGGCGTGCGGGTCATGAGGTCGCGCGCGGTGAGCGCGCGCACGTCGGACGTGCGGCCGAGTGCGCGACGGAGATCGCCGTCGGTGACGATCCCGGCCACGTCGCCCGCGGCGTCGAGGACGACCGTCATGCCGAGCCGCTTCGCGGTCATCTCGGCGAGGACGTCCGGCAGCAGCGCCTCCACACCGACGATCGGGACCGCGTCCCCGCGACGCATGAGGTCCTCGACACGAACGAGGCGTCGACCGAGCGCCCCACCGGGATGCAGCAGCGCAAAGTCGGCCGACGTGAAGCCCCGCTCTTCGAGCAGGACGGCCGCGACGGCGTCGCCGAGCGCCATCATCGCGGTGGTGCTCGCCATCGGCGCGAGACCGAGCGGACATCCTTCGTCGCCGACGCTCACGTCGAGCACGACGTCCGCACCACGCGCCAGCGACGAATCCGCGTTCCCGGTGATCGCGACGACCGGAACGCCGAACCGTCGCACGATGGGAAGGAGTCCCAAGACCTCGGTCTCGCCGCTGTAGGACAACGCGAGGAGCACGTCCCCCCGCGCCACGGTGCCGGCGTCGCCGTGGCTCGCCTCGGCGGCGTGGAGAAACACCGCCGTCGTCCCCGTCGACGCGAGCGTGGCCGCGAGCTTCCGGCCGACGAGCCCGGCCTTTCCGATGCCCGCCACGACGATCTTGCCGCGACACGCGAGGAGGATCTCGATCGCCTGCGTGAAACCGTCGCCGAGACGCGCGCGCAATTCCTCGAGCGCGCTCGCCTCGATGCCGAGGACGCGTCGCGCCCGCTCGAGCCGCAGACTCACGCGGCCTCCCATTGACAGCGGGTGCCTCCCGGCACCCACCGAGAGCCCCCGTGCGCGCGGCGCCTACCGGCGCCGTGCTCCCGTAGGCGTGGGTTCGCTACGCGAACCCACCGGTCTTCTCCGGCGGCCGCAGAGCGGCCGCCTTCGATTGGGCGTCGGGCGCTCACGCGCCCTCCCGGCGTACGCGATCGATCGCGACCAGCTGACGCCAGAGTGTCGGGACATCGGCAAGCGGGACGCTCGTCGCGCCGTCCGAGAGCGCGCGATCGGGGTCTTCGTGCACCTCCATGAAGACGGCGTCGCAGCCCGCGGCGACGGCGGCGCGCGCGAGCGGCGCCACGAACCGGCGATCGCCTCCCGACTGCGTCCCGAGGCCGCCGGGCTGCTGCACGCTGTGGGTGGCGTCGTACACGACGGGGCACCCGGTCTCGGCGAGGACCGCCAGCGAGCGCATGTCGGAGACGAGGTTGTTGTAGCCGAAGGCGAAGCCGCGCTCGGTGACCAGGAGCTGCGTGTTCCCGGTCGAGCGCGCCTTCTCCACCACGCGCAGCATCTCGACCGGCGAGAGGAACTGGCCCTTCTTCAGGTTGACGGGCTTGCCCGCGGCGGCGACGGCGACGATGAAGTCGGTCTGGCGGCAAAGAAAGGCCGGCGTCTGCAGCACGTCGGCCACCGCCGCGACGGCGGCGATCTGCCCGGCCTCGTGCACGTCGGTGAGCACGGGCAATCCCGTCGCGCGCCGCACGTCGTCGAGGATGCGCAGGCCCTCGTCCATGCCGACGCCGCGGAAGCCGCCGAGCGACGTCCGGTTGGCCTTGTCGAACGACGACTTGTAGACGAGCCCGAGCCCCGCCTGGGCGGCAAGCGCCTTCAAACGATCGGCGTGCCGCAGCGCCGCGTCGCGCGACTCGATCACGCACGGCCCCGCGATGACGGCGAGCGGTCCACCGCCTCCGATGGCGACCGGTCCGATGCGCACGGCGCTCGACGACGTCGCCACCCAGCGTCTAGCCCTTCACGACCTTGAGCTTGCTCTTGGCCGGTTGCCGGCGCTGCGCGCTCTGCTGCAGGGCGGCCTTGATGAAGCCCTTGAAGAGCGGGTGACAGTCCATCGGCCGCGACTTGAACTCGGGATGCGCCTGCGTCGCGACGAACCACGGGTGGTCGGGCAGCTCGATCATCTCGACGAGCCGGCCGTCGGGCGACGCGCCGGAACACACGAGCCCCGCGCGCTCGAGCTGCTCGCGGTACGCGTTGTTGAACTCGTAGCGATGGCGATGGCGCTCGAGCACCTGCTTGCGACCGTAGAGCTTCCGGGAGAGCGTGCCGTCCTTGAGCACGCACGGATAGTCCCCGAGCCGCATCGTGCCGCCCTTTCGCGTCACGTCCTTCTGGTCATCCATCAGATGGATCACGTGGTGGGGCGACTGCGCGTCGACTTCGCTCGAGTTGGCGCGCTCGAGCCCGCAGACGTGCCGTGCGAACTCGATCACCGCCATCTGCATCCCGAAGCAGATGCCGAGGAACGGCTGGCGCTGCTCGCGCGCCCAGCGCACCGCGGCGATCTTGCCCTCGGTGCCGCGCGGGCCGAAGCCCATCGGCACCAGGATCGCGTCGGCGGTGGTGACGCTCTCGGGCAGGCCGTCCTTCTCGATCTGCTCGGAGTCGACGTAGATCGTCTCGACCTTGCACTCGTTCGCGATGCCGCCGTGGGTGAGCGCTTCGTTCAAGCTCTTGTAGGAGTCGGTCAGGTCGACGTACTTGCCGACCATCGCGATGCGGACGGTCCCCTTGGGATTCTTGATCGCCGAGACGATCCGCTTCCAGCGCGTCAGGTTAGGCGAACCGGTGAAGGTGTTCAGACGCTCCACGATGCGCTCGTCGAGCCCGTCCTGGTGGAAGACGAGCGGCACCTCGTAGATGGTGCTCACGTCGGGCGCGCTGATGACGCGATTCTCGTCGACGTTGCAGAAGAGCGCGATCTTCTGCTTGACCTTCTTCTCGAGCGGCTGCGCGGCGCGGCAGAGGAGGATGTCGGGCTGGATGCCGAAGCCCGTGAGCTCCTTCACCGAGTGCTGCGTCGGCTTCGTCTTGAGCTCGCTCGCGCTCGCGATGTACGGCACGAGGGTCAGGTGGACGTAGAGCGTCTGATGCGCACCGAGCTCCCAGCGGAGCTGCCGGATCGCCTCGATGAAGGGCAAGCTCTCGATGTCGCCAACGGTGCCACCGACCTCGGTGATGCACACGTTGAAGCCTTCGGCCGCCTCGCGGATGCGGCGTTTGATCTCGTCGGTGATGTGCGGGATCACCTGCACCGTGCCGCCGAGATAGTCGCCGCGGCGCTCCTTCGAGATGACGGTGTCGTACACCTGGCCGGTGGTGAAGCTGTTCTTCCGCGAGAGCCGCGTCGACACGAAGCGCTCGTAGTGCCCGAGGTCGAGGTCGGTCTCGGCGCCGTCGTCGGTGACGTACACCTCGCCGTGCTGGAACGGACTCATCGTCCCGGGGTCGACGTTGATGTACGGGTCGGCTTTCACGATCGTGACCGTGAGCCCGCGCGCCTCGAGCAGCGCGCCGATCGACGCCGACGCCACGCCTTTCCCGAGCGAGGAGACGACGCCGCCGGTCACGAAGATGAACTTGGTCTTGGTCGCCTCCTTCGTCATGCCGTCCCTCCACCATGGGCAGCGGCCGCCCACGCTCGTCTCGCCAGCTCCAAGTCCTCGGGAGTGTCCACCTCTATCAAAGGGGCCGCGTCGCGCCACTCGACCACGCCGATCGCGATCCCGTGCTCGAGCGCCCGCAGCTGCTCGAGGCGCTCGCGCTCCTCGAGCGGTGTGGGGCGGAGCGACGCGAGCCGCAGGAGAATGTCGCGTCGATACGCGTACATGCCGATGTGACGCCAACCGAACGGCTCGTCGGCCGCGCGCGACCCGTCGCGATCGAACGGAATTGAGCTCCGCGAAAAGTAGAGAGCGCGGCCGTCGCGTCCGACCACCACCTTGACGACGTGCGGCGAGCGCCATTCGGCCTCGGTGCGGATCGGCGTCGCGAGCGTCGCCATGGGTAGGTCAGCCTCATCCATCATGCGCGCCGCCAGGATCTCGACCATCGCCGGGTCGAGCAGCGGTAGGTCGCCCTGGACGTTCACCACGACGTCGGCGGTCAAAGCCGCCGCCACCTCGGCCAGCCGATCGGTCCCCGACGGATGATCGGCACGGGTCATGATCACCCGGCCCCCGCTCGCGACGACCGCGTCGTGGATGCGCTGGTCGTCGGTCGCCACGATCACGCCCCCGAGACCGCGCGCCCGTCGCGTCCGCTCGGCGACGTGGCAGATCATTGGGCGATCGCCGATCATCGCGAGCGCCTTCCCCGGAAGGCGCGTCGATCGATAACGCGCGGGAATGATGGCGACGGTCTCGGCACCCATACGCAGCTTGCAGCCGAGCCCCGTAGATCGACCTACGTCTCTTGCCGCGCATGCGGCTACGAAATGGTCGTTCCGCGACCCCGGATACAGCGGCGGACTATAGGAGCGCATCCGGGGGTCGTCAATTCGGTACGCGTCAACGCAGGATGGGCAACGCGCGATCGCTCACTGATCGAGCGGGAGCGTGACGTCGACCACGTCGACGCCGAGGACGTCGATGAAGATCGCTTCCCCGGTGAGAAAGTTCATGCGGTAGAACGCGGGCCGACCCGGAACGCCGTTCGGCGGCGACTGGAGCGCAACGCGATTGCCCGCGACGTCGAGGACGTACAGGGGTCTCCGACACTTGCGCGTACATTGTGTCGACATATGAACCTGCTGGTCGAATGATTGCCGCTCGCAATCTGGGCGTCTGGTCGACGCTCGGCCTCCTCGCGCTCTGCTCCCTGGCCTTGGCGGGGGTGCTGCCGGGACGCTCGGCGCACGCCTCCCTCCAGTGCCCCGAGCCCGGTGCTACGGCGGCGAGCGAGGCATGCGTGCGCAAGGAGCTCGGCATTCCGCACGATGCGAAGCGGGTGGCGATCGTGAGTCAGTCGTCGCACCTCGATTGGGACTGGCGCCACACCTTCGAGACCTATTTCCAAGGCCCTCTCGTCGACCCCGTTCTCTTGCTCTTCCCCGGGCCCGTCGACACGATCCTGTCGGACGCGGTCGGCCTGATGGTCGGCTCACACGCGGCGAAGGCCCACTACTACTATTCGGTGGCGGAGATGGGCTTTCTCGCGCGCTTCGTCGAGGCTCATCCGGAACTCATCGAGCCGCTGCGAGCCGTGGGGCACGATCTACGGATCGTTGGCGGCGGCATCACGTCGCCGGACAGCCTGCTTCCGCCGGGCGAATCGTTCATTCGCGACTACCTCGTCGGCAAGACGTGGGTGGATGCGACGCTGGGCCTCCCGATCCGACAGGCGTGGTTGCCCGACGACTTCGGGCACGATTCCCAGCTGCCGATCGTCCTGGAAGCCATGGGCCTCGATGGTGTCGGCTTCGGACGCGTGCCGGGCGTCGACACCACACTAACGTCGCTGGGTTTCGAGTCGCCAGCGGCAGGAACCGTGGCTGCAGATCTCCTGCGCGACGGCCTCGACTTCGTCTGGCGCGCGGCGGATGGTTCCAGCGCGCTCTCGCACTGGATGCCTGGGGGCTACTGCCAGGGCGATTGGGCTCTCGGAGCAGTGCCCGGCCGTGCGCCGCGCGACGCGTTCGCCAGGCTCATCGCGACCGACGGGGCAGCCTCTCGCACGCCGTACATCTTCATTCCGGTCGGTTGTGATTTTGCCCGCCCCCGGCCGGACCTCCTCGACCAGGTGAACGCCTGGAACGCGAACGAGTACGAGCGAACGGGTGTATGGGCCGTCGCGGCGACCTTCGATCACTACGTCCAGCTCGTGACCGCGCATCGAGCGGTGCTCCCGATCCGTCGCTTCGATCCAACGCCATACTGGACTGGCTTCTACGCGATGCGGCCACTGCTGAAGGCGATGCAGCTACGCGCCACGCAGGCGCTGCTCGCAGCGGAAACTTTCGGGGCGATTGCCGATGCGGCCGGCCGGCGTCATCCAAGGAAGTGGCTCGCCGGTGTCCAGGCACGCACGGCGGCCATCCACGCCGGTTGGGAAACGCTCGTTCCCGGCAACCATCACGACTTCATCACGGGCACGGCGCTCGATCCGGTGTACGAGGACGAGCAGCTGCCCCGACTCACTGCTGCGCTTGCTTCCGGCGAGGGCGAGCGGACGCGGGCGTTCGACGAGATCGTCGCCGCCATCCGGCCCCGGCGCCCGGGCAAGGAAGCCGCCACGGTCGTCGTCTTCAACCCGCTCGGCTTCGACCGGCGCGGGCTCGTCGAGGTGAGTGGTGGTGCCGCCGCGGCGGAAGCCGCGAGCACATCTCCTCAGGGGCTGGAGCAAGCGTCGGCAGAGGGAGGTCGCCTCTTCCTCGCGCGCGTGCCGAGCCTGGGCTACGCGACGGAGGATCTGGCCCGTCTCTCGAGCCCGACCGTGGGACAGGCCTCGCTCGTCCTCGCTGGGGTGGTCGCTGTGCTCGAGAACGACTTCCTCCGCGCGACGGTGCGCCAAGACGCGGGCTGGGGAATCACCTCACTCATCGACAAGCACTCGGGGGCGGAGCTCGTCGGGACCGGGGAGGTTGCCAATGCGCTGGTCCCCTACGCGGACGACGGGGGCCTCTATCGCTTCGGGAGTGAGATGAAGGGGTGCAGCCTCGAGCCGCTGTCCCGGTCAGTCCTGGGTCGCGCGCCAACCGTATTGGAGAGCGGGCCGCTGCGTGTGCGATTCGTGGCCGAAACGATCGTCGACGGACGCTCGTTCCGGAAGGAATACCAGCTCGTGGCGGGAGAGCCGTTTCTGCGCATGATCTCGACGGGCTCTGCGGCACCGGGAACATCCGTCATGGTGCATTTCCCCCTCGCGGGACCGATCGACAGGCTGATCCACGGAACCCCGTACCACTGGGACCGGAAGCGGCCGGAGCGCGCCGGCCCCCTCACGTTCGAGGCCACGCATGCTTTTCTCGTCCCGCGGTTCAAGGGTAGGGCGCGCGTCGCGATCTTCCATGCCGGCGTACCGGCCTGGGCCGCGCGCCGCGATGGTCTGGTGATGGGCGCGCTATGGCGGAACGCGAACAAGGAGCGGTGCGACTTCTACGGTGCGGAGGGCACCGACACGCACGAGGTGGCAGTGTCCTATGCGATTCGTATCCCGAACGGCGCGGGAACGCCGCGCTCGGGCCGGCAACTGCGCGAGGCGCTCGCGTTCCAGACGCCGCTGCTTGCCATGGCAGGGCGGCCGTCGGGCCACCTTCCGCGGCGTTTCTCGCTTGCTTCGGCGAAGCCCAGTGCTGCCATCCTTACCGCGGCCAAGGCCGGGACGGAGGATGCCTCTGCGCTGATTCTTCGCGTCTACCAGCCGACGAACGCGCCGCTGCGGGTGGTCGTCCGGACTGGAGCGCGACGCCGCTTCCCTGTGCATCGCGATCTCATCGTGAGCGGTATGACGGCACTCGAGACACCGCTCCGCGAGGAGCGCGCCGCCGAGCTCGATCTGCAAGCGCAATCGAATCGGTTGAGCTTTCTCGCCCGGCGCGCGGTCACCACGATCGCGGTGCACGCGGAGAAAGCGCACTGAATCCTCCCTGTCACGGCCGTAGGCGCGGTTCGGCGGGCCTGTCGGGTCCGATGAGACGACTTGTTCCGGATGCGAAGACGTCGATGAATCGTGCACGACGACCAACGACGACCGCTGGCACGCGGCCGTCGCCCCG
>OELV01001644.1_pt1 | contig 10812 bp, 12 predicted proteins | sample 1503271 | NCBI WGS metagenome assembly OELV01 (sample SAMEA104379593, study PRJEB20068) | metagenome | biome: 1000743; feature: 77; material: 1998 | place: USA | collected 2012 | depth 25 m
GTGTGCCGGCACTACCACGTGACGCAGACGGAGCTCGCGTCCGCTCGCCGCACCGCGCGCCTGTCGGTCCCTCGGCAGGTCGCGATGTTCCTCTGTCGGCGGCACACCGATGCACCGCTCCAGGCGATCGGGGCCGAGCTCGGCGGACGGGATCATTCGACCGTCGTGCATGCGCTGGGTGCGGTCGAGCGTCGGCTCGGCGCCGACGCCGAGCTTCGCGACGCGGTCGCGGCGCTCGAGGCCCGACTGGCCGGGTGAGGTCTTGTGCGAGGGACCCACGGAGGGGTCTTCGCGGGCGCCCGCGGCTCCACGGACGGAGCTGCGGGCGCTATTCCTTCCCCGTCCGGTCGTCGATCGGTACGGCACGCGCGACCAGCGCTGCCGCGAGCTCGCGGCGATAGATCGCGGGATCGAGCGTCCACGCATCGAGCTCGTCCTCGTCGACCTCCGCGAGTCCGACGGCGAACGGGGTATGGAATCGAGCACCTGGCACGATCAGGTCGCCCGAGGCGCTGAGGGCGAGCACCCAGCTTGGACGCGCGTCATGGCGTAGCGTCACGTAGATCGGTGCGCCGGGTGGCCGAGCCGGCTGGAGGATGACGCCGGGAAGGGCCGGGTCGACACCGGCCGTCGCCACGTCGGACTCGGACGGCAGGCCATCGTCGCGGAGGCGCGCCAGCTCGTCGGCGACGTCCATGGCCGGGCGGGGACGTCCGCGTCTTTGCCAAGCGACCGGATGGAAGAGCACTGGAGGCGGATCGGTGACGACCGCCCCGGCATAGAGCTCGCCGAGGCTCGCGCCCAAGCCGTCGCCGTCGCCACCGGCCAAGGCCTCGACCGCGCGACGGTACACGGGTGACGTGCGCACGTCGGCGAGCCAGCGCTCCAGCGCTGCGCGCGCGGTCCCGGCGTCGGCGCCGATCTCGCTCGCGAGCGCGGCGTCGAGCATCCCATGGCGATGGGCGCGCCGGGCACGATCGCCGATCCCGAGACAGGCCGTGCGGAGCGCCCGCGCATCGGCCGCCTCCGCGGCACGAAACTTGTCCATCTGGACGAGCAGTGTCCCCAGATCGGCGATGGATTCTTCGAGCGCACTGACGACGTCGTCGTCCACGAGGGGTGTCCGTCTTTTACAAGGCCTGCAGGGCTTTGCTAAGAAGCGTCATGCCCGCCCGGCAGCGCGCCCGGCGTGTCACCGTCCGCGAGGTGCTCGACACCGCCATCGAGCTCGAAAAGAAAACGATGGCGCTCTACGTGTCCTTCGTGAAGGCATTCCCGCGCCCGGAAGAAGTCCGGAACTTCTGGTTCGGCATGGCCCGCCACGAGGCCGGGCACTGCGGGGCGCTGGCACTCGTCGAGAGTATCGTCCAGACCGATCCGGAACGGGGCGAGAAGTCCAAGGTCTGGCTCGACGAGGCGACGGTGAGCCGGCTGCGGAGCCTGCTCACGGCATACCAGCGCGAGGTGAAGACGGTGACCGTATCGCTCGAGCGCGCCTTCGAGATGGCGATCGACATCGAAGGCTCGGAGCTCGAGGACGTCGTCGTCGAGATGCTCTCGCTCGTGCGGAGCCCACGCTGGCGGGAGCGGGCGATCCAGCTGCTGATCCACGATCTGGGCGACCTGTCGTACATGGTCGAGCGCTACACCAAGAACGACCGGCTGCTCGCGCGCGCCGATGCGTTGATCGAACGGCACGTCGGCGGGCTCGCGCGGCGGCGGCGCGCGGCGGCACGGGCGGTACACCTCTAGATGGCGGCTCGATCCCAGAACGGTCTTCTCACCGTGCCCGGTTACCTCGCCGCGGTACGAACCGTGCATGGGTTGAGCGTGCCCGAGATGGCGCGCGCGCTCCGCGTGAGCCCATCGGTCGTGCGGCGCTGGATGCGCGGGAGTCTCGTGCCGCCGTGGCGACGCCTGAAGACGATGGCCTCGCTCTGGGGCGGTGACGCCGAGGTGTTGGGGCTCGGGGCCGCGCTGCAACGGCACTGCCGCTCGGCAGGCATGTCCCTCGACGAAGCCGTTCGAGTGATTCGGAGCGGCAAGCGGACAGCGCCGGTGCGTCGGCCGGCCGTCACACGCGATCGCCGACAACTCTCGCTGCCGATCCCCTAAGCCGACCCAAGACTGCGTCTTGGGTCGGGGTCGGACGCGAGTGTGTGACGTCGGTGGTACGCATGACCGGGGTGCCGCGGCCGGCGAAGCCGGCGCGGCATACGAGGTACGCTCGCGTCGTTGCGACGGCGAACGCATGCGGTCTATCCTCCGTGCGATGAATGCCGAAGATCGGCCGCGGGGGCTTGCGACGACGTGTCTCGTCGAGACGGCGGAGGGACCCGTCGCGATGGCCGAGACCCCGAACAAGGGCTTCGCGGTGCTGACGCGGCTTCCGACCGGCGCGCTCGGATTCCGTCAGCTCATCAAGGTGCAGTCGCGCGACGGCGTGCCGCTCGTGCGTGTTTCGCTCGACTCCGGGCACAGCGTCCTCGTGGCAGCGGGCCATCCGTTCTTTCGCCGAGGGATGGAAGCGGTCGCGGCGGCGGATCTGCGGCCCGGCGACCCGCTCGAAACGGCATTCCGCTATCCCGACGGCTATCTCCCGCCGGACGTGACCGCTGCATCGCATGCCTGGGGAATAGCCGTTCGTTCGGTCGAGCCCGCGGGCGAAGGCTCGGTCATGACGGGGATGGTTCGTGACACGCATGCGCTCTTCGTCACCGCCGGCGTCCTCTGCGGCGAGTGACCCGCTCGCGCGGCTCGCCGCGCGGGTGAGCAGGTGCCGGGCCTGCCCGCGTCTGGTCGCCCACCGCGAGCGCGTCGCGCGCGAGCGGGTCGCGCGCTTCCGCGATTGGACCTACTGGGGGCGACCCGTGCCCGGGTTCGGCGATCCGGCCGCCCGTCTTCTCGTGGTCGGCCTCGCGCCGGCGGCGCACGGGGGCAATCGGACGGGACGCATCTTCACGGGCGACGAGAGCGGCAATTGGCTCTACCGCGCGCTCCATGCCGCCGGCTTCGCGAACCAACCCACGTCGGTCGCGCGCGACGACGGCCTTCGCTTGACGGATGTCTACGTCACGGCCGCCGCGCGGTGCGCACCGCCCGGAAACCGGCCGACGCCGACGGAGCTCGCGCGCTGCCGCCCGTTCCTTGGACGCGAGCTCGACCTCCTTGCGGGTCTTGCGGTCGTCGTCGTGCTCGGCAAGGTCGCCCACGACGCCTTTCTCGCCGCACTCGTCGCACGGGGTGCTCGGGTGCCGAGCCCGCGGCCGCGATTCGCCCATGCGGCCGAGCATCGGCTGCCGAACGGACTCCTGCTGCTCTGCTCCTACCATCCGAGCCAGCAGAACACGTTCACGGGACGGCTGACCCGTGAGATGCTCGACGGGGTGTTCCGCCGTGCGGCGACGGAGCTCAAATCGCGAGATACACGCAGCAGCGAACGGATTCTCCACCGCACGTGACCACGACCTCGTCCCGCACGTAGAGATTTCCGACGTCCTCGTAGGCGTCGAGAGCCGCGAGCGCCGGCGGATCGATCCCGTCGAGCAGCGCGCCCGTGACCGACGCCCCAGGATCGACCACGAGGTGCGGGTACCCGCCGGAGGGCCACACACGGCGATGGCCCGCGAGCACGGCCGGACGGCGCCGAAACGTGCGACCGGTGACGGCGCGTACCTGGGCGTCGTCGAGCAACGTCCCGTAGACGAAGAGCGCGGCCATGGCGGCGACGATCAGGTCCCGGCAGTCGAGCGATCGACGTCCGGAAGGGGCACCGGACCATCGACGGACGGTCCCGTGTCGGGGGTGAGTGGCGGGCGCACCGCCCGCACGAGCAGAAAGACGAATCCGGGTGCCGCCCAGGCGATGTCGCGAAGCCGGGTCACGAGACTGACGGCGAGACCCACCTCCGGTGGGTGGCCGAGCATGCCGAAGATCCACACCTCGGCCGCCTCGACCGTGCCGACGGCGCCGGGCACCGGCAACGTGCGCGCGGCACCGGACGCGAAGACTGCGGCCACCACGGCGAGGGGCGTGCTCGGAAGCCCAAAGGCGGCCAGCAGGCAGGCGTACTGGACCAGCGTGAGCAGGTCGGCGACGAACCCCATTGCGAGCGCGCTCGCGAGCCGTGCCGGTCGGCCGAGCAGCCGGCGCGCGGCGTCCTCCGCCAGCTCGACCATTCCCGCGTGCTGCGCGATGCCCGGCCGCCTGCGCCCGAGCGTTCGCACGAACGGGGCGAGCAACCCACCGGCGCGCAGCCGTCTGAGGCTCACCGCGATGGCAATGGCGAGGCTCACCGTTCCGACGAGCGCACCGACGATCGTCTGTCCGATGCCCGGCACGTCCCGTTCGGCGAGCACGAGCGCGAACGTGACGACGAAAGCGAGGCCCGTGGCCATCTCGAGGGTCCGATCGACGACCACGGTCGTGATGGCTGCCGGAACGGGCACACCGCTCTGAACGGCGTACCAGGCGCGCAGCGGTTCCCCACCGAGTCGTCCGCCGGGCAGGACGGCGGACAAGCTCTGGCTGGCGGCTCGAAACGCGCACAGCCGCGCGAAGCTCGGTGCCACGCCGAGCGCGTCCAGCAAGAAGCGCCAGCGTGCCGCAAAGGCGAGGATCGCGACGAGCACGGCGACCACGAACGCCGTGAGCAAGGTCGGTGACGGGTTGCCCGACAGCAAGGCGACGGCCCCCCGACCGAACTGCCGAAACACCCAGATGAGGCCCGCCAGCCCGAGCGCGAAGTTCACGGCCCAGAAGACGTATCGCCGCTGCACCGCCGCGCGCCTTACCCGATGGACGGGCACCTCGCCACCCAAGGATCTTCGGGCGCCGATTCAGCGCAGGGCGGCGAAGCGAGGCTCGAGGGAGCGGCGCATCGAGAGCATCACGTTGAGCGGCACCTTCCAGGCGGTCTGTGCGCGGACGGCCCTCGGCAGCATGCCCGCCAGGTCGGCGCGAAAGAGGTACTCGACCTCGCTCGAGGTCCCGGGAGCCACTGGTGTCATGACGATCCGCGTGAGGACGCGCTCGACCTGGACATCGCCTTCCGCCGGTGGTCCGAGCTCGTTCGCGCCCTCGACGTCGAGTACGATCGTGCCCGACGGCTCGGTCCACCAGCGATGGCGCGCCGTGTATGAACGGTCGGAGAGCGGCCAGGGCAGGTCGTAGTGGAAGTACACGAGGGCGCTGTGCTCGTCTCGCTCGAGCACGCTCACCCGATCGAGCCACGGAAACATCTTGGGGAGCCCTTCGAAGTTGCCGATACGATGGAAGATTGCTTCGGCGGACGCGTCCACCCGGCCGCGGGCGAAGCCCCAGTAGGCGCCGTCCGTCTCCGCGGCCCAGACGGTCACCCCGTCGACGACGCGAGCGAGTGACCAGGCAGCCGGGGACAGCACTTCCGCACGCGCCGTGCCCGGCGTCCCGAGCAGCAGGACGGCCAGCACCATCGCGATCATGCCGGGCTTTTGTCGTCCAAACCGGTCCGATCTTTCAAGTCCCGTCCTCGGGTGGGTCGCTTTCGGGCGTCGGTGGGATTTTGCCTTGTTGGGGTGCGAGGCCTCGGATAAGTGATGAACGGATGGGCGACCAGGGGTTGCGGGCCGCGCTGCGCTTCGACAGCGGCTGGTGGCGGCGCTTCGCGGAGCTCGGCTCCATCTACGCCCCGGAGTGGTGGAAGCGCGGCTCGCCGCCGGTGATCGCGGGCATCATCTATCTGCTCGGCAGCAAGCAACGGGCGACCGTGTTGCGCAACCAGCGCCAGGTGCGCGGGCCCCGTTCCTGGCTGCGCGAGCACCGGGATGCCTATCGCGTCTTCGCGGGCATGGCCCGGTCCATCACCGAGAGCATGGAGCAATGGGGCCCCCGCCCACGCCCGATCGAACGGACCATCGTCGGCGCGCAGATCATGGAGGACGCCGCGGCCGAGGGACGTGGGCTCGTCGTCGTGACGGGTCACTTCGGCTCGTGGGAGGTTGGCGCGCGGATGCTCGCGACGCTCGGGCCTAAGGTCAACTGGGTCACGGCGAGCGAGCCCAATCCGACGGTACGGAAATTCGTCCACGACATGCGGACCCGCCACGGCTTCAACGTCATCTACTCCGACCGCTCTGTGCTGAGTGGGCTTCCGATCCTGCGAGCGCTCCGCCGGGGTGAGATCGTCTGCATCCAGCTCGAGCCGTGGGGAGCGCTGCGCGGAACTCACGAGGTCGTCTTCTGCGGACGGCGGACGCGCTTCCAGCTGGGTCCGTTCGCCGTGGCGCGGCTGGCGGGGTCGCCACTCGTCGCCACGTTCGTCGTGCGTAAGGGCATCCGGAGCTACGAGGCGCGCGTGGCGGGACGCTTCGATCCCCGCACCGTCGCCGAGAGCGTGACGGCCCTCGAGGCGGTCGTGCGGTGGTACGAAGCGCTGGTGCGAGAGCTGCCCCACCAGTGGCTCATGTTCGAGGACGTGTGGGACGCGGCCGAGGTGGCGGAGCCCGTCTACGAGATGGTGCCCCAGGCGTCGGGATTGCGCCGCAGGTAGCCGTTCACCTTGGCGTTGGCCACCAGCATGGCGGCCGCCTCGAGGAGGTTCCGGCGCGGTGGCGGCACGAAGCGGCGCAGCATGCTGCGGACCGAGTAGAAGCCCGAGTAGACCGTCTTGAAGCCATCGATCATCTGATCGGCCGTCATGTTGAGGGGCCGGACGTTCGGGCTTCCGTAGTCGTAGGCGCCCCAGTCGTCCGACAGCAGGCGGCCGGCGGCGGCCATGTCGCGGTGGAACTTGGTGCCCGGATACGGCGCCGGCGTGAACAGCTTCAAGAAGCTGATCTTGTTCTCGTCGAGCCAGCGCAGCGTCGCCGGGAAGGTCTCCAGCGAGTCGCCGTCGAGCCCCACCATGACGAGCGCGATCAGCTGAATGCCCTTCGCGCGAAGCTTCGCGATGTCCTCGGCGAAACGGCTCGGGCGGTTGAACTGCTTCGAGACCGACGCGAGGCTGGCCTCCGAGAGGCTCTCGAACCCGATCGAGAGCACCCGGCAACCCGAGCGCGCCACCAGGTCGAGCAGCTCGGGATCGCGCGCGACGTTGATCGTGGCCTGGCTCACCCATTGGATTCGCTCGCGGACGAGCGCGGCGAGCATCTCCTTTGCCTTTTCCGGATGCGCGATGGGGTTGTCGTCGAGGAAGAGGAAGCGGCTGGCGCCGATCGCCTTCATGCGCCGGATCTCGTCGATGAATTCGTCGGTCGGGCGGGTGCGGAACGTGCGATCATAGTACGTCTGCACTGCACAGTACTCGCAGGGGTGCGGGCAGCCGCGGGAGAAGAAGATCGGCCAGAAGAAGTACTTCCGGTAGAGCCAGCTCGAGCGGAACGCATCCGCCTTGAGCAGCGGGAGCGACCAATAGTCGATCATCGGCAGGTCGGTGAGGTCGTGCCATCGGCCGGCACGATAGATGCCGCGCGACCGGCCGCCCGCGAGGTCGCCGAGCAGGTCTTCCCAGACGTATTCGGCCTCGCCGGCCACGACCGCGTCCGCGTGTCGCAGCGACTCCTCCGCCGTGAGCGTCACCCACGTTCCACCCAGTACGACTCGCTTGCCACGCGCGCGAAAGTGGTCGGCGAGGTCGTAGGCGCGCCGGATCTGCGGGCCCATGGCCGTAAGGCCCACCACGTCCGCCTCGCGCTCGACGCGGCCGACGTCGAGCTCCTGCATGAGCTCGTCCGTGAACGTCACGCTGTGCTCCGGCGGCGTGAGCGCCTTCAAGTACGGCAGCGTGATCCCGCTCGTCCAGTAGCGCGTCGTCTTGTGTAGCGACCCATCGTGGAGGTAGTGCGTCGGCGAGATCAGATGGATGCGCATGTAAGCGCATGATTGCGGTCGCTCGACGAGCGGTCAACCATCACGTACGTGAACATGCCAATGCGAGCGCCGCACGTCGTGGTGTGAGACTCGGCGGCGTGGAGCACGGGGGCGCCGCCCCGAGCGATTATCGGGGAGCGAAGGCGGCGGCCCCGTGCTCCACGCCGCCGCGCACAGCACCGACACGACTTGCTGGCCGAGCCGACGATCGCTAGGGTCCGCCGCGCCGTGGCGGCTCGCTCTGTCAGCGCGATCGCGGACCTGCTGGTCGGCTTCGTCAACCGCGAGATCATGGCGCCGGGACATGCGATCGCGCCGGAGGATCGTTTCGATGCCGCCGGCGTCGACTCGATGGCGCTCCTGAAAGTGCTGCTCTTCGTCGAGCAGGAGTTCGGGTTCTGGGTTCCCGACGAAGATTTGGTGGACGCCAACGTGACCTCGGCGCTCACGCTGGCCCGCTACGTCGCCGCCCGCGTCGGCGGCGAGTGACGATGGCGCGTCGCACGATGACGCTCCTCGGGCCGGACGTGCTCCTCGTCGCGATGGGCGGCACGCGACCCAACAATGCCGTCCTGGTCGTCGAATGCGCGGGGTGCCTCGACGCGGGACGGCTCGAGCGCGCGGTCGACCGGCTCCAACCCATCGCACCCTTCATGGCGAGTCGGCTCGAACGGCCGTTCCCGTGGGGCCGGCTGCGATGGACGGTCGCCGGTGGCACGGAGCGTCCCCCCGTGACGCACCGGCGCCTGGCGAAGGACGAGGCGGTCGAGGACGTGATCGACGGCGTGCTGAACGAGGTCGTGGATCCCCGGCACGCGCCGCCGCTGCGCTGGCATTGCCTCGAGGGACACGACGGCGGGACGAGCTGGCTCGTGCTCGCGTGGGTCCATCCCTTGATGGACCCACGCGGGGCAGAGCTGCTCATCGGCATGCTCGACGCCGTCGATCGCGGCGGTGAGGGAGCCACGTGGGCTGCCGAGCGACCAATCGTGCCCCCGGACGATCCCCGGCCGTGGCGCGCACGGGGCGCCCTGGCACGTGCGGCGCTCGCTTCGCTGCAGTCGCTCGGACGGGAGCGCCCCCTGTCGTTCGCGAATGACGGATCGGCGGGCGGGCGCGTCCATCATCGGCGCCGGCTGGTGCGCAGCCGGGTGCGGCAGCTGCCGCAGACGCTCGCGGTGGTCGGACGGACGGTTGCGCGCGCGGTCGAGTCGCGCGGATTGCCGTCTGCGCCGTTCATCGTGCCGATCTCCGTCGATCGCCGGCGCAAGGGCGAGCCCGGTCCCGTCTTCGGTAACTTCCTCTCGTTCCATTTCGCGCGCTTCACACCCGACCAGACGAGCGATCCGGCGGCGACGGCCGCCGCACTCCGCCGCGACATGGCGGAGGCCGTGCGGACGAACTTCGTCGAGGGCCTGTGGGCGGGGATGAACTTCATTCGCTACTATCCGCCGCGCCATCTGCTCCGCCCGCTCGGTGGCCGCGAGCCGGCGTCGTTCCATTGCGCCGACACCGGCGACGTCCGTCCACCGCTTGCGGCGTTGCTCGGCGTGCCCGTGCGCTCCGCCTACCATGCGCCGTGCGTCCACCCGCATCCCGGGCTCGGGCTCTTCTTCACCCGCGTCGGCGATCTCGAGAGCATCGTCGCGGTGTGGGTCGACGGCGTGATGACACCCGAGGAGATCGACCGCCTGCTCGACGGCGTCCATGCCGGCATCGACGCCGCACCGGCGGCATGAGGTGACGGCCGTGCGCGCCACGCGATGCGACGTGCTGGTGGTGGGCGGAGGTGCCGCGGGCGTGGCCGCCGCTCTCGCTGCCGCACGCGCCGGCGCCGAGACGCGCCTCGTCGAGCGCTACGGATTCCTCGGCGGGATGGCCACCGCCGCGATGGTCGGGACCGTGTGCGGTCTCTACGCCACCGGTCCCTCCGGTCCGCCACGGCTCTTGAACGAGGGCATCGCCGGCGAGGTGGAAAGTCGGCTGCGAGCGACCGGTGCCGAGCCGCTTCGACGCGGCCGCACCATCGTGCTGCCCTACGTGCCGCTGGCCATCGCCGCCATCCTGGACGACCTGGTGGCGCGCGAGACCAACCTGGGACTCGATCTGCACACGACCTGCGCGTCGGCGCACGGGTCGGCCGGGCGTATCGACAGCGTCCGCCTCACCGGCTGGCGCGGGACCGAAGACGTTTCCGCGCGCGTCGTGGTCGATGCGAGCGGCGATGCGATCGTGGCATGGCATGCCGCGCTCGCGACCGAGACGCCGGAGATCGCGGCGCGCCAGCTCGCGTCGGCCGTCTTCGTTTTGCAGGGCGTGGCCGACGGCGCAGTCGGCGGTGCGCGGTCGCTCGCGGTGCTGCGCGCACTGCACGAAGCCGAGCGCGCGGGCGAGCTGCCGCCCGGCTGCCGCCTCGCGAGCTTTCGCGCCTCGGGCCGCGCGGGTGAAGTCGTCGTGAAGCTCGCGCTCGATGAGATCGAGGACACGCGCCCGATGGACGAGCTCGCGCGCGCGGAGGTGGTGGCGCGCCGGCGCGTCGCCGCGCTCGCGGAGTTCCTCGCGCGGCGCATTGCGGGCTTCGAGCACGCGTTCGTCTCGCACACGGCGCCCCAGATCGGGGTGCGCGAAAGCCGGCGCATCGTCGGCATCGAGCGGCTCGAGCGGGCCGACGTGCTCGGTGCGCGCAAGCGGGCGGACGGCGTGGCGCGTGCCGCATGGCCGATCGAGCTCTGGCAGGCCGGCGAAGGTGGCGCCCGCTACGAGTACGGACCCGACGACGACTGGTACGACGTGCCGCGCGGCTGCCTCGTGCATGCGACCTGCGCGAACCTGCTCGCCGCGGGCCGGTGCGTGGCCGCGTCCCATGAGGCCATGGGCTCCGCGCGCGTCATCGGCACGTGTCTCGCCGTCGGGGAAGCGGCGGGACGACTCGCGGCGGAGCGCGCGCGATGAGCCTCGTACGCC
>OELV01000698.1_pt1 | contig 10732 bp, 10 predicted proteins | sample 1503271 | NCBI WGS metagenome assembly OELV01 (sample SAMEA104379593, study PRJEB20068) | metagenome | biome: 1000743; feature: 77; material: 1998 | place: USA | collected 2012 | depth 25 m
CTCGAGCTCGGCGGCAAGTCGGCGGCCATCGTGCTCGACGACGCCGACCTGCCGATGGCAATCGCCGGCCTCATGCCGGGCGCCCTCATGAACAACGGCCAGGCCTGCGTCGCGCAGACGCGCATCCTCGCGTCGCGCACACGCTATCGGGAGGTGTGCGACGCGGTCGTCGAGGCCGTGCGCGCGTGGAGCGTCGGCGATCCCATGGACCCGACGACCATGTGCGGACCGCTCGTGGCGGCGCGCCAGCGCGACCGCGTCGAGAGCTACATCAAGATCGGCCGTGACGAAGGTGCGAAGGTCGCCTGTGGCGGTGGCCGGCCCGCCGGGTTTCCCACGGGGTGGTACGTCGAACCGACCGTCTTCGTCGACGTGGACAACCGCATGCGGATCGCGCGCGAGGAGATCTTTGGACCCGTGCTGGCGGTCATCCCGTACGACGACGAGACCGACGCGCTCCGGATCGCGAACGACTCGGACTATGGGCTATCGGGCTCGGTGTGGACTGCCGACGTCGACCATGGCCTCGAGGTCGCGCGCCGGGTGCGCACGGGCACGTATACGGTGAACGGCTTCGCCATGGAGTTCGGTGCGCCGTTCGGAGGCTTCAAATGCTCGGGGGTTGGCCGCGAGCTCGGGCCGGAGGGGCTCGAGGCGTACCTCGAGTCGAAGCAGATCAACCTGCCGATGGGGTACGAGCCTCGAGTGTGAGCGCTTGATCTGCGCGCAGTCCGGTGCGCGCGATCGTGCCGGCTGGGAGCTCGAGGACGCTGGTCGCGGCCTTCACGAGCGGCGAGATGCGCCACGGCTGCAACTCGGCGGCGAGGCCGACGATGCGGGAGGCATCGTCCAGGAAGACGACGTCGATGGCATAGCGCATGCCGAACATGTGGACCTGCCGGCACGGGCGGATCCAGAGGCCCTCGCCGACAGGCAGCTCTCGTGTCCCGAGCAGGCCGCGCAGCCGTGTCCAGTGCGTGTCCGCAAGACGCAGACGCTCGGCGACGACGGTACCCGTACCGGCAACGCTCGCCCGTTGGACGGGGCGGCTCACGGCGCAGCGCCCGGCTAGTGCCCGCGGTGGTTCACGATCGCGACGAGATCGGAGATGCGCAGCACCGATGGTCCGATCGCGACGACGAAGAGCGCCGGAAGGATGAACAGCGCCAGGGGGAACAGGATCTTGATGGGAAGCTTCCGCGCCGCTTCCTCGGCGCGCTGCCGGCGCTTGGTCCGTAGCACGTCGGCATGTGCGCGGAGCGTCTTCGCCATGCTGGCGCCCAGCCGGTCGGCCTGCACGATGAGGCCGACGAGGGCCGTGAGATCCTCGACGCCGTTGCGCTCACCGAGCGCCCGGAGCGAATCCTCACGCGACCGTCCGTCGCGCAGCTCGCGGGAGACCTGCGAGAACTCGTCGCCGAGTGGATCGTTCAGCGCCGAGCGTTCCTCGCCGACCCGCGCAATGGTCGCCGTGAGGCCGAGACCCGCTTCCAAGCAGACGACCATCAGGTCGAGGCTGTCGGGAAGCGCGTTCTGCACCGCAAGGATGCGCCGGCGCGAGCGGCGACGCAGCCAATACATGCACAGCACGTGACCGGCCCCCCAGATCAGGAGGGCGAAGGCCAGCGTCTTGGCGAGTGGCTCACCACGCGAGATGCGGGGGATGAGGTACGCGAGCCCCGGCACGAGGCTCAGGATCGTGCGGGCGCCGACGAACACGAAGAGCGCGCTCGGGCCCCGGTATCCAGCCGTCGTGAGAAGCTTGGTCAACGACTTGTCGTTGTTGCCCGCCGTGAGGCTGCCGATGGCATTGAGGATGCCGCCGATGGGTCCCAACCCCTCACGCCGCGGCGTTCCGGTTGCCCGCGCGAGAGCGGACTCAGGGACGACGTTGCGCAGCCGTTGCTCGACCGGGCTGGCCGCCGTCAGGAAGAAGTACCCCGAGATCACGACGCCGGTCGTGATCAGAAATGCGGCAACGGTAAAGATCAGCAGCATGATGTCACACCTGAATCTTCACGATGCGGCGCACCATGAAGTGCCCGACGATCAGACTTCCCACGCCGTATGCGAGCAGCATCTGTCCCGTTCGACGTTGCACCATGGGGCCGAAGTACGAGGGATTGTAGACGAACATGAACGTGCCGACGATGAAGGGAAGGGCAGTGAGTACCATGCCCGACAGGCGGCCCTGTGCCGTCAGCACCTGGATGTCGCGCTGGAGCTTTGCGCGCTCGCGAATGGTGTACGTGACGTTGTCGATCACCTCGGCCATGTTGCCCCCCACGTCCTGTGCCGTGAGGATGCCGACCACGAGGATCGGAACGTTCGGATCGGGGACTCGCGCGGTGAGATTGTAGAGCGCATCTCGAAAGGGGAGACCCAGCCGAACTTCGTCGATGATGTAGCGGAACTCGGTAGCGACGGGATCGGGGAACGTCTCGGAAACGACCTGGAACGCCGCCACGAGGCCGTGCCCGGCCTGCAACGCCGAGCGCACGAGGTCGAGTGAGTCGGGTAGCTGCTCGGCGAACATGCGCATCCGCTTGGCGCGGATGCGGCTCACGACGAGGATCGGGATCATGCCGAGGAAGACCGCGATCAGGATGCGGAACGGCATCCGAAGTCCCGCGAGCGCACAGGCGAGATACCCGATCGACGCGAGGAGGGGGATGTAGAGCAGGACCTCGCCGACGCGGCGGCGAAGACCCGCCTGCTGAATGGTGAGAACCAGCGGCGAGATGACCGGCGTGCGCGCCAGCAGGGCGTCGAATGCCGGGATGCCGGACAGGCGCTGATCCTTGAGTAGCGAACCTGTTTCGCCGCTTCCGGAGAAGCCCGCCATCCCACGCAGACGGTCGAGCACCTCGCGGCGCGCGACGAGTCGCTGCTGGATCCACATGGAAATCCCGTACCCCGCCATCACGAGGCAACCGAAACACAGCAGTGCCAGAATGCCGGCCATGTCGTCCCTCGTTCAGGCGCGCAGGAAGCCGAGCGCTTGTGCGTCGACCTCGCCACCGGAGTGCTTCAGCTTGTCGGCGAAATGCGGTCGGATGCCGGTCGAAGCGAACCGTCCGATGATGTTGCCGTCGGCATCCTTGCCTTCACGCTGGAAGGTGAAGAGCTCCTGCAGCATGATCGTGTCGCCCTCCATGCCCACCACCTCACTGATGCCGGTGACCTTGCGCGAGCCATCGGCGAGCCGCGCCGTGTGCACGATCGCGTCGAGTGCCGCGCTGATCTGCTGACGCATCGCCTTGATCGGGATGTCGAAGCCCGTCATCTGCATCATCATTTCCATGCGATTGAGCGAATCGCGCGCCGAGTTGGCGTGCACGGTCGAGATGGAGCCGTCGTGACCGGTGTTCATGGCTTGCAGCATGTCCAGACACTCGGAGCCGCGCACCTCGCCGACGATGATGCGATCGGGGCGCATCCGGAGACTGTTCTTGACGAGGTCGCGCTGCGTCACCTCGCCGCGGCCCTCGATGTTCGGGGGGCGCGTCTCGAGCCGGACGACGTGCGGCTGCTGGAGCTGCAGCTCGGCCGAATCTTCGATGGTGACGATGCGTTCCGTGTCGGGAATGAAGCTCGAGAGGCAGTTGAGCAACGTCGTCTTGCCGGATCCCGTGCCGCCCGAGACGAGGATGTTCAGGCGAGCCCGAACCATGGCCCGGATGAGATCGGCGATCTCCGCGGTGATGGAGTTGATGCGGATGAGATCGTCGACCATGAGGGGCGTGCGCCCGAATCGACGGATCGAGAGGATGGGTCCGTCGAGTGCCAGGGGCGGGATGATCGCATTCACGCGGGAGCCGTCGGTGAGCCGCGCGTCCACCATGGGCGAGCTCTCGTCGATGCGACGGCCGATGCGCGAGACGATGCGGTCGATGATCTGCATCAGATGCGCGTCATCGCGAAAGATGACCGGCGTAGGCTCGAGCTTGCCCATCCGTTCGACGTAGATCTGCCGCGAGGTGTTGACCAGGATGTCCGAGATTTCGGGATCCCGCATCAGCGGCTCGATGGGTCCGAGCCCGCGCACCTCGTGCAGGATCTCGTCGCGCAGGGTATCGCGATCGCGTTGCGAAAGCGGAGTGGTCTGCTCTTCGATCAGCTGGGCGATGACGGACTTGAGCTCGGCGGTCGCGCGATCGTGGTCCATCCGACCCAGGGCATCGAGGTCCAGACGCTCGAGCAGATCGCGGTGGATCCGGAGCTTCAGCTCTTGATAGGCCCGATCGGCCTGCGTCCAGCGCACTCCCGCACGAGTCGGGCGTGGCTCGGATGGCCGTTGGACCGGGGCGACCGTCTGGTCGGCAGCGCGACCCAGGCCGATACGGTCTCGAAGCTTCATGGTTAGGAGGCCTCCTTCGTGAAGATCCGTCGCAGGAACGAGCCGCGTGGGGTGGCTTGCTGCTGGACGCCGGCGAGACGGGCCGCGAGGACGCCAATCGCTGCGGCGAGGCCGGCCGGCTTTCCCCCGTTCAACGGTGCGCCCGAGTTCATGGCCTGGCCGGCGCCGACGTCGTCACGTGGGAGCGTGACGAGCGGCTCTTTGCCGAGCGAGCGCGTCACGTCTTTCAAATCGACGGGTCCGCGCACGAGCTCGGTGATCACCAGCTCGACCCGGCTCGTGCCGATGTTCAGGCGTTCGAGGAGATCGAGAAAACGTCTCGAAGCGCGCACGCTCGGGATCGAGAGATCCGTGATGAGAAGAATGTGGTCGGCGAGCTCGAGCGCCGCGACGGCCGACCCGCTGATCATGCGGGGCGTGTCGACGACGGTGTGCCGAAACTGCGACCGGAGCAGCCGAAGCGCGAGCTTCACCTCGTCGTGACCGACCGTGTCGGCTTCCTCGATCTGCTGTGGCGCCGGCAGAATGGATATGCCGCTCGCATGCCGCGTCAGGGTGCCATGGAGGAAGATCTCGTCGACGTCGCCCGACGACGATGCAATCGACGCGATCGATTCGATGTGGCTCAGATTCAAGAAGGTCGCGACGTCACCGCGCTGCAGGTCGAGATCGGCGAGCGCCACCGAGGTGGAGGTGATCGCCCCCAGCTGCACCGCGAGGTTCACCGCCGTGGTCGTCGTACCGAGACCACCCCGTGCCCCGTAGACGGTGATGATCTCCCCGGAGACACCACGCGCCTGCACGTCTCTCGCCTTGGACTGGCGGAGCTTGATGAAGGTCTTCTGGACTTCCTGCTGGGTCAGCGGCAACGAGATGATGTCGCTGGCTCCCGCCTCGAGCGCAGCTCGCAGGGTTGCGATACCCGATTCGCCGAGCGCCGCGACGATCGAGAGCCGGGGGAAGCGGTCGTGCAGCTGGCGGATCAGTGCCAGGCCCTCGCGGGGCTCGGCGCCGAGCTCGACGCCCACGAGGTCGTAACGAGCCGGTCGGATGACATCGAAGATCTCGCGCGGCGTGCAGAGTTGGGCCGTCAGGCCGAGGTCCGTGGCGAGTGTAAGAACGACGTTGCCCGAGCCGGCCGGGTCGGTCGTCGCCCAAAGGATCTTCGTGTCGGTGTCGGATGCCATGTGTTTCACTCGGCCGGCAGTCGTCCCACGCGGCGTGGGACGACTGACGAGGTCATGAGAGCATTTAGGGAGTCTTCTTCTGTGAGTTGTACGCCGGCGTGGACAGGCGCGGGCGGGTGACCGTCGCGTCTTCGTGCTTGGTCTTGACATCGTCGCGCTCGAGCGGCCCCCGGTCGCTGGGCAGATCCAGATCTGTGCCGGGAGCGAGGCTCTTCACGAGGTGCGGACGCACGACGACCATGAGCTCGTTTACCTCGTCGCGATAGCTGGTTTGCCGGAACAGTGCGCCGGCCCACGGGAGATCCTTCAAATACGGAATCCCCCGCTCTTCCTCGGTACGAGTGTGTTGGACGAGGCCGCCCAGCACGAGCGATTCACCTTCGCGCATCTTGGCCGTGGTGGACGCGCGACGGACGATGAATGTCGGGATGCCCTCCACCGCTCTGCTGAAGTCGGGCTGGCTGACCTCGGGTGTCACGGTGAGGATGATGTCGCCGTCCTCCGAGATGCGGGGCAGGAAATTCACCAGCGTTCCGAATGCCTTGAACTCGACCTCCGCCGAGAAGCTGGTGACGATGCGAATGGGGATCTCGCCACCCACCTGGAATACGGCATTCTGCCCGCTGAGTGCCAGGATCTTCGGCTGGGCGAGGACCGTGGCCAGGCCCTCCGTCTGAAGCATCGTCACCAGGGCGGTGATGTCCGCGTTTCGATTTTGAATGGCAAACGTAGGCCTCTCCCCGCTGAGCGCGAGGGGAAATGGTATCTTGCCGAGGAAGCCCTCTCCATTTGGGTTCGTCAGCTCGGGCTCGATCTGCAGCCCCTGGATTGGCGCCCCACCGCCGAGCCAGTAGCCGCCTCGAACGGACTCGCCGAGAGTCTGGAAGTCGATACCGCGCGCCTCCATCTTTACACGATCCAGCTCGGCGACGGTGACCTCGAGCAGGACCTGCTCGGCGAGGAACTCGGTTACGAACACGGTGTGGGAATCAGTATTGTTCCGCGAGTCCCAGAGGATGACGGTGGTCTCCGCGATGTTCGGCGGCGGGGTGAACGTTCGCGAGGACAATATGCCAGACCGCGAGGAGCGGCTGCCGCCACCGCCACCACCGGGTTGCGAATCTTTCGGCAGCTCCTTCGCGTTGATCAAGATGCTGCGCGGACCGAGCACGACGACGCCGGCGAGATCGGGATTGCCGATCGAGACCCGCTGGACGTTGTAAGGGACGTTCAGTACGCGGCTCTTACCCGACTGCATCCAGATCGAGTCGCCCGCAACCAGGTTGGTGCTGCCACCAGGGCGCTTCTTTATCGACCCGACGGCGGCCTTCTCCTGATCGATTCCTTCCTGCACCGATTCTGCCGCCTTCCGGCGGGCGATTGCCTTGTCGAGGTCCTTGTCGACCTTTGGCTTCAGATCGGTGCAGCCAGCTAGCGAGACCACGCCGATGCCCGCCAGCAGCGCCATCCTTGGCGATACGTTCCTCCCCACGATTCCCTCCTCCCTTCCATTCCCGATGCCGAGAGCGTGTGACAATCGACGCTCAGTACAGCGGCTGTCGGGTGACCTTATCCCCGAGCAATACTTGCACGCCCCCACCACTCTTGGTTCTCGGAGCCTTTTCGGACGGAGCACTGCTCTGCGGAGCACCCTTTGCACCCGGATCGGGTTGGAAGAGCGTCTTCATTGCGATGCCCGCCGTCGGGATGATGTCTTCGTCCCGGTAGTTCCGCAGCGTCAGGCGAACGGCCTCCTGGCGCGTTGCGACCGTCAGCTTCTCGGCGTCTTCGGGCGAGACGAGCAGGGTGACGGTCGGGACCTCGACCGGCTTCTCGTCCTTCTGCTCGATCTCCTTACCCGTCGCGAGCACGCGGACGTTCTGCAGAATGACCTTGCCCTTCTGCTCCGTCACGTCTCCCTCACCGGTCGGATTGCCGGAGACGAGGACATCGACCCGGCTATTGGGCGTGATGAAGCCGCTGACGCCAGTGACGGGGTCTACGCGTACCGACATACCGCGCATGCCGTCGGTGATCAGCAGCGGCAGCAACCCGGCGCCCTTGGGCACGAGGATCGATTGCTGGAGCGGTTGATTCCGCTCGATCGACATTCGCGCGATGCTTCCCGTCACTTGCTCGAGGCTATGCACCGCACCTTGCGGCTCGAGCTCGGCCGGCCACCGTGCGACGCGCAGCTGATCCGCTTCGATCCGCGTGCCGACGGGAATGGGTTTGTCGGCAACGACGACATCGACCGACGCGCCTTTCGCCGACATGCGTGCGAGCTCGACCGCCGTTTGCTGCTCGCGCAAGTATCGATACACCAACGCCGAGAACAGCGCGCCGAGGACGATCGACAACAAAAAGATGAACCCAGGTCTTTGCATCCTACCTCCCCTATGCCTCCCCCTCCGCCTGTGACCCCGTCATCAGCCGGCGACGCCGGTTGATGTGTCGATTCCGAACACGGTGACCCCCTCGACTTACCGAGTGGACCGTCTGGCCGGTCTCCGCGTTCGTCCTCCTGTCGATATTTTGTAGCATGGGATCAGGACCAAAGTCGAAGAGCCACCGAAATCAAAAACTTGACACCCAGCCGTCAGGCTCTGGCGACGACGGCGAGGGCGATCACGGCAAACGTTCCGAGCCCGAGCGGCAGGCTATAAGGAAGGACCACCGCTTGCGGGCTGGTCGCGTACACCTTGAGGGGTGCAAACGACCGCGAGAGCGCCGCATTGCCGAGCATCCGTCCGAGCGCCCTCAACTTCTCGCCCAGTCGCGCGATGCGAGCCAGGTGCACGACGGCGAAGACGCCCCCGAGCGAGATCCCCGCGATGAGGCTTGCGAGCACCAGGCTCGGTCCGAGCAGTGCACCGACGGCGCTCATCATCTTGACGTCGCCGGCTCCGACGCCGCCGAGGGCGAACGGACCGACGAGAAGAATCGTGGCGAGGGCGAATCCCGCGACGCTGGCTTGCACGCCTCCCAATCCCGACGACCACGCATTCAACGCGAGGCCGGCGATCATGCCGGGAAACGTTACCGCGTTCGGGATCCGCATGGTGCGGACGTCGATCAGGATGCAGACGGTGACGAAGACCAGCGTCGTCGCGAAGACTGCTGTCTCGTGCAGGGTGATCACTGCTCCCCGTCTATCACCGTCTGGAGCGCGGGCTGCGCGTGGTCCCACAACGTGTTGACGTCGCCCCCGATCGCTGCAGCGAGCAGACCTACACCCACGGCGATCACGGCCAGCGCGATCGCGTACTCGGCGAGATCTTGTCCGCGATCCTCGCGGAGCAGATCCTTGATCAATGTCATCGCATCGCCCCAGCCCGTCCTGAGCACGAGCCCATCGGGCCCCGCGGATGTCCAATCCGTTGAATGGACATCCGCGGGACTCCCGTTGGTTCTCGGGGTTTAGTTGGCCGCTTCGGCCGCGACAGCGGAGTCGATCGCGGTCTGGGCATTGTCCCAAAGCGTGTTGACGTCGCCGCCGATGGCAACAGCGATGGCCGCCGCGCCGATCGCGATGACCGCCAGGGCGATGCCGTACTCGGCCAGGTCCTGGCCGCCTTCCTCACGCACGAGCTTCTTGATCAGGTTGAGCATTAGAGCCTCCTTCTTTCCCGGGTCTCCCGGTGGGTTAATGGCCGGCTTCTCACATCTTTTGGGGACGGCCGGCGAGTTGAACATCCAAGGACCCGAGCAAGAGCGGTACCACTAGGGTTGCCCACACTGCGGGCCAAGTACTCCACGCGTTGCGAGTCTGCAAGAACACGGCGTCATCGCCATCGAATGAGTCACAATTTGAATCCGTGCAGGCACTTAGGGGTCGGTTGCTTTCTGCCTTCAGAGGGTGATCGCTTTCGAACAGGTCTTGGGGTGCTCATTCGATTTTCGAGGTGTGTGACGACTTCGCGTCGCATGCGCCGATAGCGGCACACAAGGAAAGCCTCTACGGGAGAGCGGCTCGCGGTGTCCACTACCCACAAGACCTTAGGGAAGAGTCCCTACAAGTTGGGTTCTCTCGATCGGGCAACGCCGTGCGGAAGCCGCACATTGCAGGACAGACGGCCATTCAGAACGTGTGTGTCGCCGACGATTCGCTCAGGGGCAGCGAACGGAAACCCCGTGAGGACCCTCGGGCGCGCTCAAGTGGAGCGCATCGATGATGGTCGGGACGCATCGAGGTCGAAGACGTCGAACGCGGCTGCGGTCCCGATCCGCTTCGCTTCGACGGGCGTCGCTCAGCGCAGCCGCCGAGCCCCCATCGCGGCGAGGACGACCAGCCCCGCGGTCGGCATGGAGGACACGGCGAGGTTCAGCCGGGCGTCGGGCAGGTAGAAGCTGTCCCGCCAGAATCCGAGCACCAGCCCGAGGGCCGTCGTCGCGAGCCAAGTGGACCGTCGCTGGATGTCCATCGTCGCGACGACGACCAGGAGACACGGCCAGACGAGGACCGGGTACCCGATCCACGACAGCGGCGAGACGAGCAGCGCGCCGGCCGTCGCGGTGACCCAGACGCGATCCGCGCTCGCCGACCTCGCGTACAACAGCCACCCGAGCCACACGATTCCGAGGAGCTCGACCGACCAGCCGGCGACCGCTCCGAACAGCCCGGTCGCTACGGAGAGGAGCGAAAAGTTACCGAGGCGACCGATGAAGTGACGCGCCTGTGGGAGCACGTCGAGCACGAAGCGACGCACGTCATCGGCGCCGACCGCCACCCCGCCGATCGCGAGAAAGGCGACGGTCGCGGCGCAGCCGACCGCGAATGCCCGCCAGCGACGGGCGAGGGCCAGCGCCACCAGCAGCACGCCGGGGAACAGCTTGAGCGCGACGGCCACGCCCCACCACAGGCCCGTCGCCACGTCGCGGTCGCGGCGAAGCGCCCGCCATCCGAGCACCGTCGCGAGCAGCACGAGGGACTCGAGGTGGTTGAAGCCGAGGAGATACCGCGCGTGCACCGTCACGCACGAGCCGGCGGCAGCGGCTTCCGCGACGCGCCTCGACCAGCCGATTTCGCGCGCCACGAACCAGGTCGTGGCCGGAAGGACGACGAGCGACGTCGCGAAGAGACACCACCACGCCACGTGGTACGGCAGGAGCGCGAGCGGCGCGAGCATTGCGACGGCGAACGGCGGATCCGCAGGCGCCGCGAAGCTGTAAGACCACCCGAGCC
>OELV01000339.1_pt1 | contig 10644 bp, 10 predicted proteins | sample 1503271 | NCBI WGS metagenome assembly OELV01 (sample SAMEA104379593, study PRJEB20068) | metagenome | biome: 1000743; feature: 77; material: 1998 | place: USA | collected 2012 | depth 25 m
ATCATCATCCGCAAGGGCGAGAACCTCTCGGCGAAGAGCATCGAGGACGATCTCGCCGCGCATCCGAAGGTCGCGGAGGTCGCCGTCGTCGGCGTGCCCGATCGTGACAGCGGCGAGCGTGTGTGCGCGTGCATCGTCGTGCGGCCCGATGCCGGCGGGCTCACCTTGGCCGAGGTCCGCGAGTTCATGCGCGCGCGCGGTGTGATGATGCAGAAGATTCCCGAGCAGCTCGATCTCGTCGCCGAGCTGCCACGGAACGCGACGGGCAAGGTGCGGAAGGACCTGCTCCGCACGCGCCTCCGCGGCGAGTGACCATGCTCGCTCGCGTCCACGTCAGCTGCTAGCGTCTCCGATCGTGGTGGTGGAGCGGCGGCAGGGGTTCCTCGCTGCGATGACGTCGTGGCGGACGGCGTCCGTGGCACTGCTGTCCTTCTCGTCCGGTTTGCCGCTCGGGCTCGTCTGGCTCGCGATCCCCGATTGGCTGCGTTCGATCGATGTCGACATCCGCGTGGTCGGGCTGCTCGGCCTCGCGCAGGCGCCGTGGAGCTTCAAGATGCTCTGGTCGCCGCTCATGGATCGCTACGCGCCGCCCATGCTCGGCCGGCGACGCGGCTGGGCAGCCATCGCGCAGGTGGCACTCTGCGCCGGCACGCTCGTCCTCGCGGGTCTCGGCGGCCATCCCGACACGCCATGGGTCATCGCCGCGGTGGCGCTCGCGATCGCCTTCGCCGCCGCCACACAGGACATCGCCGTCGACGCGTATGCGGTCGAGGTGCTGCGTCCCGACGAGCAGGGTGTGGCCGTGGGCGCGCGCACGGCGCTCTATCGAGCCGCGATGTTCGTCGCCGGCGGACTCAGCATTTCGCTCGCCGGACGATGGGGTTGGCCCGCGGTGAACGCGATGCTGGCCGCGTTCTACCTGCCCATGTTGGTCGTCACGTGGCTCGCGCCCGAGCCCGAGCATGCGACGCGCACGCCGGCGACGCTTCGCGAAGCCGTCTGGCAACCATTCCTCGGCTTCCTCGCACGCCATCGTGCGCTCGAGATCCTGGCCTTCGTGGTGCTCTACAAGCTCGCCGACAACCTGGCCGGTGCGCTCCTGCGGCCGTTCCTCGTCGACATGGGCTACAGCGCTGACGACCGCGGGATCGCGCTCGGCACGGTCGGGCTCGCCGCGACGCTGGGCGGGACCTTCCTCGGCGGCGCCATGACGACGAAGCTCGGCCTCGGGCGTGCGCTGTGGGTCTTCGGCGTCCTGCAGATCGTCTCGAACGTGGGCTACGTGCTCGTCGCCGGAAGTCCGGTCGATCGGCCGCTCATGTACGGCGCGATCGGCTTCGAGCAGCTCACCTCGGGCATGGGGACGGGCGCGTTCTCGGTGCTGCTGCTGCGTCTCACGCAGCGCCGCTTCTCGGCGACGCAGTTCGCCCTCTTCTCGAGCCTCTTCGGATTGCCGCGCATCCTCTCCGGACCCGTGAGCGGCTTCCTCGTCGACGCCATCGGCTGGCGCAGCTTCTTTCTCTTCACGATCGCGTGCGGCATTCCCGGGCTCGTCTTCCTCGCGCGCTTCGTCCCGCCGGGCACCCGCGAGCCGGCGTTCACGGTGGAGCCGCTCGGACCGGGCGAGCCACTCACGACCGGCGAGCTCGTCGCACGGGGCGCCGCCGGCGCGGCGGGCGCGACCGTGCTCGGGGCGTGCCTGGTGGCCGCGCTTCCCTGGCTCAAGGGCGAGCCCTTTCTCACGACGCTCGCGGGCGTGGTTCGTCCCGTCGATCTGGCGGGGTGGCTGCAGGTCGCTGGCGTGATCGCCTTCGGCGCGATCGCCGGCTTGTTCACCGCGGCCGCGGCGGCCGCCCGACACGGCGCGGCCCCGGCGGACGATCCGGGCTGAGCTCGCCGGTCCCCGTATTCGGCATCGGTCGGGGCTTGACAGCATTGGTCGATTGGTTTAAAAGCTTGAACGCATGGACGTGATGACGATCGCCGCCAAGGACACCGACGCCTTCAAGGACCTCGGCCACTGCCTGACGGCGCTCGGCGACCCCACGCGCCAGCAGATCATGATGCTCCTGTCGCGCCAGCGCCTGAACGTCGGCGAGCTCGCCGAGCGGTTCCACCTCTCGCGCCCCGCGATCTCTCACCAAATCAAGGTCCTTCTCCACGCCGGCCTGCTCGTTCAGGAGCGCGAGGGCCGCGAGCGCGTGTACCGGGTGGACACGACGCGCTGTCGCGGATTCGTCGACCGGCTGCAACGCTTCATGAACACGTGCTGTAGCGGCAAAGCCTGCTGCTGAGCACCCAACTCGAGGAGACTCGACATGGCACAGAACACGTTTCACGTTTCCCTCTACGTCGACGACATCGACGCCGCCGTCGCACGCTACCGGAAGATCCTCGGCATCGAGCCGGCGAAGGTGCACCACGACTACGCCAAGTTCGAGCTCGCCGATCCGCCGGTCATCTTCTCGGTGAGTCGCGGCGGAAAGCCGGGCACGCTCTCGCATCTCGGCATCCGCTACCCCGGCACGGCCGACGTCGCGAGCGAGACGATCCGCTCGAAGAACGAGGGCCTCGACATCCTCCGCCAGGAGAACGCCAAGTGCTGTTACGCCAAGGCGGACAAGTTCTGGGTCGAGGACGCCGACGGCGTGCGCTGGGAGATGTACACGCTGCTCGAGGACATCGAGGCGCAGACGGCGGCCGACCCCGAGCTGCGTGCGTTCCTCGGCCAGCAGGCCTGAGCGCATCCGCGCGGCGACCATTCGCGTCGCCGCGCGACGTCCGAGGCGGTCTCCTCCGGCGCTTTGCCTCATGGTCGGAGATTTTCGATGGGAACCCCGAACACGCATTCGTCGACGTGCCGTAGACGGCGAATCGACGATCGAAAGCCGACCCGCAGCCGGCCGATGCTGACCGCGGGTTAGGCGTCCCGACCTGCCCCATCGCTTGTGCTAAGGCCTGCGCCGGACTCCGTGGACTCGATCGTTGATGGCTAGCTTCGATGCCCGCCGGGAGTCCAGGGAGAAAGCGCCTGACCGTTCGTCGTTCGCCGGGGGCAACGGCCTCCCTCGATTGCGACGTCGGTGTTCACCCGTCACGTCTTGGCAAGTCCCCCTTCGGGTGCCGACCCTCGGGATCTCAAAAGGGTAAGGCCTGAAGAATCACACACGCGCTCGAAGGGAGGAATGACATGAGATCATTGGTGTTGGGGGTCGTTGCATTGGGGTTGGTCGCCAGCTTGCCGGGCACCGCCGCGGCGAAGACGTGCGACGACGACGCCGCCGTCGCGGCAGCACGCGCCGCCGCCGACGACGAGTGCGGTTGCGCCACGGCAAGCACCCACGGGGATTTCGTACGATGTGCCGTCGGTGTCGCGAAGGCCAGGGCCACTGCCGGTTCACTGCCCAAGGAGTGCCAGAGCGAAGTCGTGTCCTGTGCGGCGCAGTCCACGTGCGGGCGGCCCGACGCCGTGACGTGCTGTCGGCAGCAAGGCAGCGGCGGCGCCGCGGAATGTGAGATCGAGCCGAGCGCGACCGAATGTGAGGCACAGAGCGGCGTCACGTGCGTCGGATCGACGACGAGCTGCTGCGACGCGTGCGAAGGCTCGCCCGGTGGCGGCTTCGTGTGCGGGGGAAGCTCGACGACGTCCCCACCGACGACGGCGACCACCAGCACGAGCACCACGGCGGCACCCCCGACGACCACTCCCGTGCCCACGACGAGCACGGCAGTGCCGACCACAGGGGTTCCGACCACGGGCGTCCCAACCACAGGGGTCCCGACCACCGAGCCTCCAACCACGGTCGTGCCGACCACGTCGACATCGACCACGACATTGATCGGAAGCCCCGGCAGCGCCTTCATCGACACGATGTAGCGCCTCGGGGTCGCGAGACCGTATCCGCGGCCGACCCAAACCGGTCGCGGGTACGCGTCTCAGCGGCGCGGCATCAGCTCGACGAACGCATCACGGGTGTAGGTGAGCGCCCGCTCGTAGCCCATGGCGTCGATGTCGTCCGAGATGATCTCGGCCTCGTACCACCCGCGATAGCCGCCGCGCTCGAGAGCACGCACGATCGCGCGCAGCGGCAGGATACCTTCGCCGAGGAGCGCGCGATCGAGCGTCCGCATGGTCACCGCCTTGTAGTCGCTCACCTGGACGGCATGGATGCGACGCCGCGCATCCGCCGCGATCGTCTCCATGAGACGACGCTCCCAGCCCGAGTGCCAGAGATCGAGGACGTAGCCGCCACGGGGCCCCGCGCGCCGCGCGAGCTCGCGGGCGTCGGCGAGCGTGTTCACGAACGAGAGATCCTGGCGAAGCGGATGGATCACCTCGATTGCGAGGCGGATGCCCGCGGCGGTCGCCTCCGGCAGCAGCGCCGCGTAGGCGTCGGCATAGACGGTCGCGGCACGCTCCCAGCTCGCCCCGTCGCGACCGCCGGGGATGACGACGAGGACGTCGCCGCCGAGCGCATGCACCCAACCGATCGCGCGACGGACCTGCTCCGTACCGGCGCGCTGCGAGGCACGCGTCGTGCCGAAGCGGCCGTAGGAGCCCACGTGCGCCACGCGGAGCGACGAGGCCTTCAGGAGCGCGATCGCGCGCTCGGGTCCGTACGCGTCGAGCTTGGTCGAGGCGAGACTGATCGAGCGAAAACCAAGCCGCTCGAGGTTTCGGACGTCCTCCTCGAGCGACCATCGGCGCATCATGTAGTGGCCGATGGTCAGCCGGTCGAGCGGCGAGGCCCCCATGCAGGGATCACTGCGGCAGTCGAGCCCGGAGCGCCGCCACCGCGGGCTCGTCGCAGAGCTTGCCGGTGGGCCCGCGGACGATGACCGGCGGACTCTGGAGCGTCTTCATGAACGCGTAGAGCTGGAGCTTCTCTTCCTGCATGAGACCGAGCGGCTCCCCGACCCGGGGATCGTGGTTCGGATCGAGCCCGCTCCCGGCATCGAGGTGATCGATGACGGCACTCAGCGTGAGGGCGGAGCCGTCGTGAAAGTAGGGCGAGGTCATCACGATCTGGCGGAGCGTCGGCGTGAGGAACTTACCGCCGTCCTCCGGATTCCCCGTGACGCGCGCGCGCCCTTCGTCGTCTCGCTTTCCGTCGAGGCCCGGAGGAGACGAGCTCACGTTGTGGAAGGCACCGTCGGAGAAGTTCGGTCCGATGTGGCAGCGCGTGCAGCCGCCCTTGCCAACGAAGAGCGCCACGCCCTGCTCCGCCGCCTCGGGAATCTTCCCGCGACCCGCATTCCAACGATCGAAGGGGCTCGCGCGCGTGACGAGCTGGCGCGCGAAGACGGCGAGCGCATGTCCCGCCAAATCGAACACGGCCTCGTCGGCGATGGCGGTGATGTCCTGGCGGAAGGCACGGCGGAACCGCGTCACGTAGCCGGGATGGCTTCGGAGGATCCCCGCGAGCTTCGTCGCCGCGGCCGCCCGCGTCGTGCCGAGCTGCTGATTGTCCTCGATCCACGGCTCGGTGAACGCATGCCCGAGATCGTCCGTCCGGCCGTCGCGGAAGAAGAACGGCCGATAGACGATGTTCAGGAGCGAATCGGTGTTGAACGGCAGCGTGAAGAAGTTCGTCCCCTGGCTCGTGTCGGGTCGGGGCTTCACCAGGTTGTCCTGCCAGTTCGTGTTGAAGACGTGGCAGTTGTTGCAGGACGTGAACCCCGAGGTGGAGAGTCGCGTGTCGAAGAACAGCTCGGCGCCGAGGTTCCGCCGTGCGGGCGTCGGCGGGTTCGCGGGATCACGCGGCGGCGCCGGCAGCGGTGGGAGCTGCGGGTAGCGGAGCTCGCCGGCACCGGCGGCGGCCGGTACCAGTGCGGCGAGGATCACGAGAAGGCGAAGATTGCGCATCAGAAGATGATGAAGTGGCGGTTCGTGAGCGTGACCGTCGTGTCCTCGCAGCCGACCGCGACTCGTATCGACACGCCCGTCGGCTCGCAGACCGAGTTGTCGAACGCCGCCAGGTCGCCGCGCGTCGGCGCGACGCCCCCACCCGGTACGGCGTCGATGAAGAGCAACAGCTCGTACTCGCCCGGCACGAAGGCCGCCGCCGTGGTGATGTCGGCCGTCGCGCCGTGCATCGTGCCGAAGGTGATGCTGTCCGGGATGGCTTCCTCGAGGAACCCGTTGAAGACCCCGCCCTTCGGCATGAAGATGAACAGCACCGGCTTGCCGTCGAGATCGGCGACCGGGACCTGGTAGGGCCCCGACTGCGTGATGACCTCGACGGCGTCGTTCACGACCGCGAAGTCGATCTTCACGTCGACCCGGTGCTTCGCCTCGGGATCGTCGCAGCGCGGTGCGCGCACCCGATGGCAGCGGCACATCGCCTCGGCGGCCACGGGCGCCAGCAGCGCGGCGAGCATGAGTGCTGCGAGCGTGGGACGCATGCGCGCCGGGGTGTAGCTGCCTGCGCGCCGTCAGGTCAAGGTTGAATCAGTCGATGCGTCACGTCCGTGGGGCGCCGAGGAGGACGGCGGACGTCGGCTCCAGAAGCGAGCCCGCTATCAGGACGACCCGGGCGCTACGGACTTGGTTTGCGGCGTCGCCGCGCAGCTGGCGGACGCCTTCGGCAACGTCGTTCACGCCGTCGAGCGCCGCTTCGCAGAGCTGGCCGCCGTGCGGGTTCACGCGCGCGGTGGTCACGCGATAGAGGCGGAGCGCCAATGGCACGAGCACACTCGCGTCGGCATTCACGCAGGCGACGTCGACGGCCGCCGGACGTATGCGGGCAGCGGCAAACATGGCGCGCGCGGCTCGCGCGATCTGGTCGAACGGCTTCCGCGCGAACCACTCCTGCGGCTGTCGTGCCGCCGACGGGATGGCGGCCTGCATGGACGCGAGAATGCGTGGCGCCGTCCGTCCGGCATGCTCGGCCGCCGTCACGACGAATGCGCACGCGCCGGCGGCCGGCTCGGCGACATCGACGCGGCGGAGCGGCTCGGCGACATACGGGCTTCGCCGCCGTGCCGCGGCGATGAGCACGCGTCGCGCGAGCGCCTTCGGGTTGCGCGCCGCCGCCCGGCGATGCGCGATCGTCACGCGGGCGATCTCCGCTTCACCGACGTCGTGCCGGCGGGCGAGCCATGCGGCTTCGATCGCGGGGGGCGACTCCGCGCGCGCGATGCCGTTGCGTGCATGGTAGCAGAGTACGGTGGTCGCGAGCCCCTCGCTCACGGCCATCGCCGCCATCCGGAGCAGCGCGGGGGCGGAGCCGGGCCCGAACGGCACCGCGTTGTAGAAGTGCAGCGCCCGAATGGCCAGCACACCGGGCACGTCGTATTCCCACACCGCGTCGCGATCGAAGCGGACGATCCCATCGATCACCTCCGGGCCCATCTTCGCGTCCCGGAGCGCCGCCGTGATCGCCTGCATCGCAAGCGTCGCTTCGGTGGAATCGGCGCGACGCGTGAACCGCGACTGCCCGATCCCGGCGACGACCGCGGTCATGCCGCGCGCCAGTGCGGTAGCGTGACGTCGTCGGCCACGTCGTCGAACTCGACCGTGACCTGCATGCCGGCGCGGATCGCGTGCGGGTCGCAGCCGCGGATCTGGCCCACCATGAAGACGCCCTCGTCGAGTTGGACCACACCGGCAGCGTATGGGGTCTTCGACTGGAACGCCGCGAGCGTCGGACCGTGGATCACCGTCCACGTGTGCACGCGGCCCCGTCCCGTGCAGGTGATCCACGAGAAGCGCAGCGATGCGCACGCGGGACACGCCGGCCGAGGCGTGAAGCGGTTCGTCGCGCAGTCGTCGCACCGCTGGATGCGGAGCTCGTGGCGGCGACACCCGTCCCAGAACTCTTGCGTGTCGGGGCTCGGCGCGGGCAGCGGCGGCAGCATGGTCACGACCGCGCGAGCAGGACGGCGCCGTACGGGTCGCTCGACGCCGCAGCGACGAGGACGAGCTCGGCGTCGGGCACCTGACACGTCGACGTGCCGCGGAGCTGCCGCACCGCCTCGTTCCAGTTGTTGAAGCCGTGAATGAACGCCTCGGAGAGCTGGCCGCCGTGCGTATTGACGGGCAGGCGCCCGCTCGGACCGCGGAGCGTGCCGCCCTCGACGAAGCCGCCGCTCTCCCCGTCTCCGCAGAACCCCCAATCCTCGAGCGCGAGGAGAACCATGGGCGTGAAGTGGTCGTACAGCATGGCGGCGTCGACGTCGGACGGCACGACGCCGGCCGTTCCCCACAGGTGCTCGGCCGCCGCCACCATCCACCGGCGGCGATCGTAGCCGAACCAGTCGTGCGGATGATGATGGGCCGGACCGAGGCACTGCGTTGTGGCGAGCACGAACGCCGGTCGCTGGCGGAGGTCGCGCGCGCGCTCGGCCGAGGTGAGCACGATGGCGCACCCACCGTCGGTCTCGATGCAGCAGTCGAGAAGCCGCAGCGGCTCGGCGATCCACCGCGACGCGTGGTGGTCGGCGAGCGTCATGGGCTCCCGCATGAGGGCGTTCGGGTTCTGCACCGCATGGCTCCGAATCGCGCAGGCGACCTCGCCGAAGTGATCGTCGGTCGTCCCGTGATCGAGCATGTGACGGCGCGCGATGAGCGCCATCTCGTGCACCGGCGCCGCGACGCCGAACGGGACCTGCCACTGGTACATGCCCTCGATGCGCGGCGCGATCTTCTCCCACGGCCGCCCGCCGTCCATCATGCCCGTCCCCGCGCTCGATCGCCGCCCGCGGTTGCGCGCGCGGAACGCGAGCACGGTCGTGGCATGGCCCGACGTGATCGCCGCCGCGGCGCTCGTCACGACGGCGCAATAGGAGCCGCCGCCGTGGCTGTGGGTCGAGAAGAAGCGAACGTCCTCGAGCCCGAGCATCGTCACCACATCGGCGATCGTGTTCGACTCGATGTCGTACAGACAGAGACCGTCGATGTCGGTGGGCCGAAGCCCGGCATCGTCGAGCGCCGCCATGATCGCGCGGCAGGCGACCTCGGACTCGGTGATGCCGAGCTGCTTCGCGAAGGTCGTCTGGCCGATGCCGACGATGGCGGCGCGGGATTTCAGCACGACCCGGGGGGGTACCACACGGCGGTGCCCCGGTGCACATACGCGCGCACCGCACGCTACCCACTGGGCTCATCAGCGCGCGTCGCCCCCGCGTCACGCGCCGCGGGATGCGAGACCGGGCGCCGCGCATCCTTCCTTCCTCATCGGAGGCGGCGTTTTGCCCTTGACCGACCGATCCTCCGTAGGGGAAGTCTTGCTCGACAACCAACTTCGGATGCTCGGCATCAGCCTCGATCGGCCTTCGCCCGCCCCAGAGGAATTCGAGAAAGGAGCCCGGACACCGCGATGCGCCAAGTCTATATCCTGTCTGCCGAATATTCGGCCCCGGTCACGAGTAGCAAGCCCGAGCGTGTCTTCGCGGACACGACGAGGACCGCAGAGAGCACCGACGAAGGCGGTGAGCCGTTGTTCGCGCTGATGAGCCGCGCGTCTCGAAGGGCACTGAATGCAACCGGCATAGAAAATGCCGCTGCAAAGATCGATCACCTGATGCTGACCACGATGCCAATTGCCGATCCAGACGATCCCACGCATTTCGTGATGCCTCGGGGCACGACGAACCTCGGCGGCCGTCTCAAGGGGGAGCTGAAGCTGGGGGAGAACTGTCGAGAGCGGTTTGAGCTCGGCACGTCCGACGCCGGCGCGTCGCTTCTCGCGTCCGCCGTGCACCTGCTGCGGGGGCTCGCAGGGTCCGCCACCGCTCTCGTGGTCGCCGGCCAAGTGATGCCCGTCGGAGCTGCGGCGATCGAGACGGTGGCGCAGGTTCTCGAGGAGGACGAGAAGCGGTTCGGCCTCCGCATGATCCCCATCGGGGACCTGCTCCTCGATGCGCTGTGGTTCACGATCCAGGCCGGCGGCCACAAGGAGCTCCGCTTCACCTGGGGAACGAGTGACGGGTCCGGAGAGGACGCATCACACCGCGAGAGCTTCACGGTTGCCCGGGATCCCACCGGGCTCGCGACCCAGCTGACGCTGCACAAGCTTCGACTCGCCAAGGAGTACAGCGCGGCCCAGCGCAACGACGAGACCGACCCGGACAGCACGAGCTCCTCGCCGATGGCCTGGTGGCTCACCAAGTGGCATCTGGCCGCCGCCAGTAACGGTGCATGCGCCGTCGTGCTGACCACCAACGACGACCTGGTTCGCGAATGGTTGCAAGCGAAGAAGTACGGGCGTGTCGTTCGGGTGATCGGAATCGGTGAGGGAGACGACAATCCGCTCGTATCCCAGAGGCGGGAACCTTTCCTGTTCTTGAAATCCGTCAGACAGGCCCTGGCTCAACTGCGTCGTGAGACCGAGACGGATTTGGATTTTCTGCAACGGAGCGCGTTCGCCGTGCTGCACGATGCCTTCCCATCGATCGAAATGTCGTTCTTGATCGCCCTTGGCTTCTCGCCCATCGAGGCAGTTCATCGATCCATGTCCCACTGGCCGAATCCCTATGGCGGCCTCACCGGGTTTGGTCACGCCCTTGCGGCTTCGGGTTTGGTTCAAATCGCCAAGGCGTTTCACATCTTCGTGCGCCCCGACGAGTACGTTCCTCAGGAGCTTCCGGAAACGCTTCATCGCGACTACACCCGCACGCCGCGGCCGATACACTGTCTGACGT